>Ga0209582_1000001_pt1:210000-524909 | contig 524909 bp, 464 predicted proteins | sample KloWWTmetKNB5Kit_FD_187176 | JGI IMG/M metagenome (GOLD analysis project Ga0209582, IMG submission 187176) | Active sludge microbial communities from Klosterneuburg, Austria, studying microevolution and ecology of nitrifiers - Klosterneuburg... | ecosystem: Engineered > WWTP >...
CGATGTGTAGGATAGGTGGGAGACTTTGAAGCGGGCACGCTAGTGTTCGTGGAGTCAACGTTGAAATACCACCCTTTGTTTACTTAGAGCCTAACTCCCAAAGGGAGGACATTGCATGGTGGGTAGTTTGACTGGGGTGGTCGCCTCCAAAAGAGTAACGGAGGCTTTCAAAGGTGCCCTCAGCACGCTTGGTAACCGTGCGCAGAGTGTATTAGCATAAGGGCGCTTGACTGTGAGACCGACGGGTCGAGCAGGTACGAAAGTAGGATAAAGTGATCCGGTGGTTCTGCATGGAAGGGCCATCGCTCAAAGGATAAAAGGTACTCCGGGGATAACAGGCTGATCTCCCCCAAGAGCTCATATCGACGGGGAGGTTTGGCACCTCGATGTCGGCTCGTCACATCCTGGGGCTGAAGAAGGTCCCAAGGGTTGAGCTGTTCGCTCATTAAAGTGGCACGCGAGCTGGGTTCAGAACGTCGCAAGACAGTTCGGTCCCTATCTGTTATGGGCGTTTGAGAATTGAGAAGATCTGTCTCTAGTACGAGAGGACCGGGATGGACTGACCTCTAGTGTACCGGTTATGTCGCCAGATGTACCGCCGGGTAGCTACGTTGGGAATGGATAAGCGCTGAAAGCATCTAAGCACGAAACCAACTTCAAGATGAGTTCTCATAGGGTCGTCGAAGACTACGACGTTGATAGGTTACAGGTGTAAAGGTGGTAACATCAAAGCCGAGTAATACTAATAACCCATCAACTTTTTAAAATTTGTATAATGATTTCCCAATATGTTATAATTTACTGACACATAAGTCATGAAAATGTAAGGCAGCAATGCCAAAGATTTAATGGCGATTATAGCGTAGGTGTTCACCTCTTCCCATTCCGAACAGAGAAGTTAAGCCCTACAGCGCCAATGGTACTAGGTTAAACCTGGGAGAGTAGGACGTCGCCAACCCATACAAACCGTTCCGATTTTTCGGAACGGTTTTTTTGTTTTTTGTTTTCTATTTCAAAGTTGTAGATATGTTCGTTCGTATAGGAGTGGTGTACCCTATTGCACAGGGTTTTAGTAAAATCATGAACAACGGTCTGTATATTTGTGCTGTACTTATGTGTATGTTGTTTCGTGAGGACACGAACCAACGCATACAATGTTTGGTCGGTGCGGATATTGAATAATAGAATCAATTATTTCTTTTAGATTCCATTTTACTACGGAATGATTTTTACTGTTATTATATCTAAAGAGGTAATCTCATCAATCTACTGAACACTGATTAATATAATAAATCATCATTTACCATTATTAGAAAGAACTAAAGCTTGTGTATTTTTGCAAGATGTTGGAGTTTCTATCGGTATCTCGATTTTTAATTATTTGGATTCTCATTGCCATTGTTATTTTCCCTATTCAACTTTTTGTTACAGTGCCTTATGGCAGGCATACGAATAAAAGTTGGGGACCGATGTTGTCGAATCAATTGGGTTGGATAGTAATGGAAACTTGGGCTTTAGTTACATTTTGGTTTATTTACATAAAGTATTTTAATGCTAATTATTACTCGATTTTTTTTGCAATTTTATATACTTTGCACTATATACACCGCAGTTTTATTTTTCCATTGCGTACTAAAACAAAAGGCAAAGAAATGCCGTTGTTAATTGCTCTTTTTGCATTGATTTTTAATTCTGTAAATGCGGGTTGCTTGGCGTATTATATAGCTAAGTTGAGTTTATATCCGGTTAATTATTTTTTGCATTGGAATTTTATCTTGGGTTTTATTTTATTTTTTGCTGGAGCATTTATCAATATTAAGTCGGACGATATTTTAATTAATTTGCGAAAACCTGGTGAAACGGGTTATAAAATTCCACAAGGTTTTTTGTTTAGGTATATTTCTTGTCCAAATCATTTTGGTGAAATGTTAGAGTGGTTTGGTTTTATGTTAATGATATGGAATTTAGCTGGTGTTGCTTTTTTTGTATGGACAGTCAGTAATTTATTGCCACGTGCATGGCAGCATCATAAATGGTATATATCTCATTTTACATCTTATCCAGTAGATAGAAAAGCTGTATTGCCATTTGTTTTCTAGATACTTATTTATCTGAATTTACTTTTTCTTCTATAACAAAACTCATGGGAAAATAGGGTTTTATTTGTTGCATAAATTTAAATGCTTCTGGTTTGGTTTCAAAATCACCTACACGAAGTTTAAAGTTTGGAGAGGCATATTTTACATAGGTAGTGATTCCGGGATATCGTGCTGAAAATTGTGCTTTAGCATTAAATATTTCATCTCTTGATAGTGCTTGTGCTACTTGTACTCTAATATTTTTTTTGTTGGGATCAACTGCTTTGCGTGAATAAATTTTTTGTAATATATCGACCCGTGGATCTTTAAAAAATAGGATATTATTTTTCATGTCAATATCAGTGGTATCATTGTCCGCATAGGTTGTTTTAATGCCTATGATTACTGCCATTGTTATCAAAAGATATTTCATGTGTTTAGTTTTATTTAGTTGGTCAGTTTTATTATAAAATCTATCAGTAGATTTTATTTATCATATCCAACATTATGCCAATTCTTTTCCGTGGCAATGTTTAAATTTTTTGCCACTTCCACAAGGACATGCATCATTTCTGCCCACTTTTACTTCTGCTCGTGCTGGTTGTTGTTTTTCGCGAGTGTCTTGCGATTCAGCACCTTCGTATTCATCGCCCATATTTTCATCACCACGAGATTCTCTTGTTTTTTGAGCTACTTGTTTAGGTTGGCGATGTTGTTGAATATGATTCGCATCTTGAACCGGCAAACTTCCTTTCATTAAAAAAGTAGTAACATCTTTATTGATAGTCGAAAGCATTTGTTTAAATAATTCATACGCTTCGAATTTAAAAATCAACAATGGATCTTTTTGTTCATGTACAGCCATTTGAACGGAATGTTTTAATTCATCCATTTGGCGTAAATGATCTTTCCAATGATGGTCAATAAATGAGAGTATAATATTTTGTTCAAATGCCTTTGTCAATTCTTTTCCTTTGCTATTGTATGCTTTTTCTAAGTTTACTACAATTTGAATATTTCTAGCACCATCTGTAAAAGGAATGACGATGTTTTGATATTGTTTTCCATTTTGTTCAAACACATTTTTTACAATTGGAAATGCTTCGTTTGCAATGGCTTCAGATTTACGTTGATATTTTTCATATACTTCGTGGTATAAAATTCCGGCTAAATCATCTACTTTTTTTGTTTTTAAATCATTTTCTGTAATTGATGTATCCACTGAAAGGAAACGAATGGCATCTAATTTAAAAGCTTCTATGTTTTGTGAAATTTTCCCATCGTTACATATTTCATCACTTAAATCATAAAACATGTTTATTAAATCGAAGGTGATGCGTTCACCAATTAAGGCATGTTGTCTTCGTTTGTAAATTACTTCACGTTGCGCATTCATCACATCGTCATATTCTAATAGACGTTTACGCGTACCGAAGTGGTTTTCTTCTACTTTCTTTTGAGCTCGTTCTATGGATTTGGTTACCATGGAATGTTGGATGACTTCACCTTCTTTATATCCCATTTTATCCATAAAACCGGCGATTCTATCAGAGCCGAAAAGTCGCATTAAGTTATCTTCTAAAGAAGAATAAAATTGTGATGAACCAGTGTCGCCTTGTCGTCCTGCACGACCACGTAATTGTCTGTCCACACGTCTGGAATCATGACGTTCAGAACCGATGATGGCTAATCCACCAATATCTTTAATACCTTGTCCGAGTTTAATGTCAGTACCACGACCAGCCATATTGGTGGCAATGGTTACTTGTCCATTTAGGCCTGCTTGAGCTACAATTTCGGCTTCACGTTGATGTTGTTTTGCATTTAACACATTGTGTGTTATTTTTCGCATGTTCAACATTCTACTCAATAATTCAGAAACTTCTACATTGGTTGTACCTACTAATACGGGTCTTCCTTCTTCTTTTAGTCGAATAATTTCATCGATGATAGCATTGTATTTTTCGCGTTTTGTTTTGAAAATTAAATCTTCTCTATCATCTCGCTGAGTAGTTCTATTTGTAGGAATGATTACCGTATCTAATTTGTAGATTTCCCAAAATTCGGCTGCTTCTGTTTCTGCTGTTCCGGTCATACCACAAAGTTTATGGTACATGCGGAAAAAGTTTTGTAGCGTAACGGTTGCAAAAGTTTGCGTAGCAGCTTCTATTTTTACATTTTCTTTAGCTTCTATTGCTTGGTGTAATCCGTCGCTGTAGCGCCGACCTTCCATGATACGACCTGTTTGCTCATCTACAATTTTTATTTTGTCTTCGATGATGACATATTCCACATCTTTTTCAAATAAACAATAGGCTTTTAAAAGTTGATTTACAGTATGTAAGCGTTCTGATTTGATATTGAAATCTTGCAGAATAGCATCTTTTTTATTTAATTTTTCTTCATGAGAAAGTGGTTCGTTTTCTACTTCGGCAATTAATCCGCCAACATCTGGCATCACAAAGAAATCTTTTTCTTCGCCGGAAGTGGTAATTAAGTCGATTCCTTTATCGGTTAAATCGATTTGATTATTTTTTTCATCAATAACAAAAAACAATTCTGCATCACACGTTGGCATTTCTTTTTGTTGATCTTGCAAATAGTAATTTTCAGTTTTCATTAATATTTGCTTATTGCCTGGCTCACTTAAAAATTTAATGAGTGCTGTGTTTTTGGGTAACCCACGATGTGCTCTTAACAATGCCAATCCACCATCGCCTTCTTTATGGCCTACATTGCCTTCGGCTATTAATTTTTTGGCATCTAATAAAAATTGTTGAGTTATTTTTTTCTGTATGCTTACTAATTTCTCGATACGAGGTTTTAGTTCTTGGAACATTTGTTCTTCTCCTTTTGGAACCGGACCGGAAATAATCAAAGGTGTTCTAGCATCATCTACTAAAACAGAATCCACTTCATCGACCATAGCGAAATGCAGCTTGCGTTGTACTTGTTCATCTGCAGAACGCACCATGTTATCTCTTAAATAATCGAAGCCAAATTCGTTATTGGTGCCGTAAGTGATATCAGCTAAATATGCTTTTTTTCGTTCATCAGTATGCGGTTCGTGTCTGTCAATACAGTCAACTGTTAATCCTAAGAAATTAAATAACATGCCATTCCATTCAGAGTCACGACGAGCTAAGTAATCATTTACAGTAACTAAATGAACGCCACAGCCTGCAAGTGCATTTAAGTAAGCCGGTAATGTGGAAACTAATGTTTTCCCTTCACCGGTAGCCATTTCAGAAATTTTTCCTTGATGTAATACGATACCACCAATTAGCTGAACATCGTAATGAATCATATTCCAAGTAATTTCTCCACCTGCAGCTTCCCATTTGTTGGGATAGATAGCGTCATCGCCATTGATTTTTATAAATGGATTTTTGACGGCTAATGCTCTATCGAGTGAAGTGGCTTTTACAGTGATGGATTCTGATGTGGAAAAACGACGTGCTGTTTCTTTCACCACAGCAAATGCTTCTGGTAGAATTTCATTTAGTATTTCTTCGATTGCTTGGTCACGATCTTTTTTAAGCTTGTCAACTTGAGTGAAGATGACTTCTTTTTCTTCTAATTCTAATTCTTCCGTTTCTGCTTTTTGAGTAAGTTCTTTTATTTGAGCATCAATTTCAGAAAGGTATTCTTGAATTCTGTATTTAAAGTCTTGCGTTTTTTGTCGAAGTTCGTCGTTCGAAAGGTTTTGATAGGATGCAAAATATTCATTAATTACTGCCACAATAGGCTCAATTGCTTTTATGTCACGTGTGGATTTGCTGCCGAAAATTTTGGAAAGTCCTTTTTGGATAATATTTAGCATGATGGTGTATTGTAAATAGGTTGCAAAGTTAATATTTTACGTTTATAAAGACGTTAATATTTGTAATTAGAAACAAATATTGTGCAAATTTTATTATAGACATTTTGGCAGAAGCGGAAAGGTTCATTGCCCAAATTTGATAGGTAAAACTTGGTAGCAATTCACTGCTTTTCCATTTTGAGTGGCTGCTTCCCATTTCGGCATATTTTCAATAATTAAAATTGTTTGAAGGTCGAATGCCGGATTATCTGTTTTTATAATTTTTGGATTCTTTGCATCGCCAAAGGTATTGATATAAAATTTTACAATTACATTTGCATTTTTGCCCACAAGTGTGTCCGCAATGAAAGTGGTTGCCGTTTTTAAATATTCTGTTAAACCTTGATTGCCATTTTCAAAAATCGGCATTTTTTCCACTTTTTCATAAATAATGCTTTCATCATCTATTGCATTTGTTTTTATTTCTTCTAAATCTTCAAAAGATTGGTATAAATAGGGTCGTTCTAAGGAATCGCGCTTGCGTTCGCCTGCTAACATGGAATCTATATTTCCTCCATATTTAGTATATAAAATATCTTCTTTGGGTGACTTGTTTTTTGGAGGTTTAAACCCAAAGCTAATGAATAGGCATAACATTAATATCCAAAAAGTACTGTTTTTCATAATTATTTGCTTCCTTAAAATTACGCTATAATTTATATAAGTTCAACTGTTTTTTATTTTACCTGATTTTTATTTAGATAATATGCACCGGTATAGCTAATAATGGAAAACAAGATATATGCCAAGAAGAAAAAATAATAATCAATCTTATTTTTTGATTCAGTTATGATGAAGTAAATAATAACTATAGCTCCTGATAAAATAAATTTTACTACAATGGCTGCTAAACTGGAATAGGCATTGTTTGCTTTACTTTTATTGACCATAAAATAAAAAATGAAGGAGTTGAATGCCATGCCTACTGTCATCCATCTAAACGGAAAAAGCAAGTAGTTTGGAATAAAAAAACTAGTGATAATGAAAATAAATGTTAATAGGATTAGACTAATTATCCATTTCATTTGAGTTGATTGAGTTGTTTAAAAATGAGATAAAAAGCAAGTGCTAATCCAAATAAAATCAAAATAAGTGTAAAAAGTGGCGAAGTATGAGTTCGCTGATCTATTTGAACGCCTGCAAAAGAAAATACACCGATAATAGCGAACATTTCTATTGCCATTCCGGAATAGATTAACCAGTTTTTTGTTTGATTAGCCAAGAAGTTGAATCTTATTTTCTGAAGATTGTCCGTTTGCTGTAGGATTTGGCATTGGTTTCTGCGTAACCGATGTATTAACTAAGGAACCACTGATTTGTGCACCTTCTTCCACAATTAATTTTTTATATTTTACATCGCCTTCAAAACGAGCCGTTGTTCTAAAAAATAAGTTTTCTTCTACTTCAATATTGCCTTTTAGTTTACCTTCAATTGTTAACTCTTTGCATTTTATATTACCAATGATATTAGCATTGGCGCCAAGTACTACTTTGGATGCAGAAATAATATTTCCAGTGATGGTTCCATCAATTCGTATATCTGTTGCGGTTGAAACATTTCCGTTTATTGTAGTTCCTTCATTTATCTTGTTAGCAACCATCATTTCAATATTATTCTTTGTGGTGAGTTTTGAAAACATAAAAATTATTTTAAAAATTTTGCGGCATTAATGGATTGACCTCTATACCAAAGTTCTAAAGTGGTACTAAATTTATTCTTTGACTTTCCGGCAAGTGCAATGGTTTCTCCTTCTTGCACAAAATTACCTATTTTTTTTAATACTTGTTGGTTATTCTTTAATATATAAACCAATTGATTTTCAGTTTGTATGGCTATAAATGCATGGTTTAATGTGTTGTCTATTAATATTACTTTTCCAGCAACGATTGCTTTCACTTCTTTATCTGCATCTGATTGAAAGACGGTAATTGGACTGGTTTCGCTAAATTTAGACGAGATATTTCCTTTTAAAGGAATAAGTAGTTCTAAATTATTTAAAATACTGGTTTTGTCATCATACACAACATCCATTAATTCTGCATTTTTTAATCCTTTTTCTACTTCTTTCACAAATTTAGATACATCTGGAGATTTTATATTAAGAATGCCAGTGTCCATTTTTTTATTTTTCAGATTGGATTTAACAGCATCCACCACAATCTTATCATTTAATATATTTTGAATATTTGTAATGTATCTTTCTTGTGATTTTACTTTCTCTTCCAATTCATCCGTACGTATGCGAACCTTAAGTACATCTTTTCTGTCGGAAGCTCCATAGCCTGGAATGTATTGTTTTAAAGGCGTGTAAGCCACTAAAATAAAATTTAATAAAGTGAAAATCGCCAATAATAAACCTGCGCCAATAAGGACATTTAATCGATTGAGTTCAATAACGAGCTTTACATCATAGCTTTTTTCATCTACAATTTGGAAGCGATAAACGTTTTTTAGTTTCGCGCGCCATTCCTTCCATTTAGATATTTTTAGCGTCATTTAATGTATTTAAATAAAATTCACTCAAATAAGTAAAATAAATTTAAGAAATTGCGTTAAAATTAGGCAATTAATACGAGTATGCACATTTTTACAGGTAAAAAACTGTTTTTATTCATTGGATGCTTTTTTCTTTTATCTACAATATGCTTTGCAGATAAGAAAAAGAAGACAAGTTCCCAATACCAACGTCCAAATATAATAAAACGTGCTTGGGGTGATTTAACTACACGCAATAACTATTATTTTAATGCCAATGAATTGTATAAAGAAATTGTCAAAACGCATTTATTTAAAAGAGAAGTAGATTATAACAAGCTACTGCCATTTTATTATCATGATCAGGCTGATTTTTCGTCCAATGCTGCTGAATTAGAATTAATAGCCAAAAAAACAGGCATAGTATTGCAATTGCATGATTACAGTCGTTGGCGCGACAATGCTTTTTTATTGTTAGGGAAATCGCAGTTTTTAAGAAAACAATACGATACTTCATTAATTACATTCCAATACATTGTAACTACAATGAAACCTGGGAAATTAAACATGAAGCTGGAATTTAGCAATAAAGACAGATTGAAATATCTTAAACAAAGGGAAAAAGAATTAGCAAAAAAATCGGGTCAAAAGAAAAAAATAATCGAATTTCAATATAAGTTGGCGCAAGAGCAAGCAGAACAGAAAGCCGAAGATGCTCGCGAAAAACAAAAAGATGCCATTTCAAAAAAGAAAAAAGAATTAGAAGAAATCATTAAGGCAAAAAAGAAAATTTTAGAATTGCAAAAAAAAGGCAAGAAAATTCCACCAGAATTGATTGCGAAAGCTAAAGGAAAATCTACTAAAATTGATTCTTCTACTTTGAATGCAAACACCACTGCAAAAAAACAACAAAAACTAGATTTTAGTAAGGATAAACCATACATACTTATCGGCGATCAATATGTTGAAAACCCATATTATGTGGATTCAAGTGGAAATCGCAACAATCAAAACCCATTGAAACAATTGGATCCCAAGAAAGAAGCAAAATTAGATAAACTCACTTTTTGGGAGAAAATAAAACATAAGATATCACGCCCAGAAGCGCTAGTTTGGATGTCAAAATCATTAATTGAAATGAATAATTTTGCGGATGCAAAAAGTATGATTTCTTATGGAAAAGCATTGCGAAAATTGACCAAAACACAACGTAGAGATTTTTATTTAATTGATGCTTATTACAACATTAGAAGAAACGATTATTCGCCAGCGATTGAAGAATTAGAAAATGCTTTATTGTATTTTAAAAAGAAAAAAGATAAAGCTTATTACGAATATCTTTTAGCGCAGTTGTATCAAAAAAATAATCAACCGGCTGATGCAGTAGATTATTTTGTGAAAGCTGGAAAGCATACCAAAACAGAAGACATGTTATTGTTTTCCAAAATTCAATTAGCCAATATTTATAGCAATCATCCCGATTTGGCAGATGAAGATGTGGTAAAAATGTTAACCAAGCTAATCAAACTGGGAAAAAATAAAGAACATGCCGATGAAGTTTTGTACACTTTAGCGAACTATCATTATCATTTAAAAGACACTGCAAGTGCAATTGCTTTTTTTCATAAATCGATTCATAAATCATTTTCCGATGATGAACAAAAAGGAAAATCATTTTTGAGATTAGGTGAAATTTATTTTGATAAAGAAGCGTATGCAGATGCTGCTATTTTTTATGACAGTGCCATTGTTTATTTGCCTAAAACATTTACCGATATTGACAAAATTACGCAAAGAAAAACAATACTTAATGAATTAGCCGCGAATGTGAAAATAATTCAAATAGAAGATAGTTTGCAAACATTAGGCAAAATGAAACCTGCTGATTTGGAAAAATATCTTGCAAAAATTCAAGCAGAAAAAGAAAAATTAGCTAAGAAAAAATCAAGATTTAGTTCGGATATCGGCAATGGAAATGCTTCTTCATCTTCCAATTTTGTACCAGAATCTGGCATATCCAATGGATTATGGTATTTTTATAATCCTGAAGCAAAAAGCAAAGGATATAATGATTTTATTAGCATTTGGGGTGATAGAAAGTTAGAACCAAATTGGCGTAGAAGCGATAAATCAGTTTCATTTGATGACATAATAAATTCAAGTATTTCAAACACAAGTACTGATACGACTCAAAGTAATAAACAGAAATCTAAAACAAAAATCGCCAATACAAAAAGTACCGATTCCCTAAAAATTCCAAAAACACCGGAAGATTTTATTAAATCGGATAAAAAAATTGCCGATGCGTTTTTTGTAAAAGGAGAAATTTTTAAAAATAAATTAAATAATTTACCAAAAGCCAAACAAGCATTTGATGAATTAACACAACGTTTTCCAAACAGTGAATACGATGCTAAAGCACATTATTATCAATATTTGATGTACTCAGAAAAAAATCTTTCCGGCTTAGCAGATAAAGAAAAAAATTATATTCTGGAAAACTATCCACTGAGTGATGTGGCCGAAGTACTTCAAAAATCACAACAAAATATTCCTGCCGAATCATTAATCAGTGCGGATGAAAAGCTATATGCTTCCACATATCAAGATTTTTTATCAGGGAATTATGATCAAGTCATAAAAAATAAATTTATTGCACAAACCAAATATCCATCGTCTAAAAAAACGGCACAGTTTAACTTTTTAGAAGCAGTTTCATTTGGTAAATTAAAGCAATTTGATAATTATAAACGAGCATTGTCTGATATCATTGTAAAAGAAAAAGATGTTGCTATTAAACAAAAAGCACAAGAATATTTGATTTCTTATATTCAATTTGAAAATAAATTAAAAGATACAGCGCAATTCGCTATCCATGCTAAAAAAGACACATTGCCATTGGATACTTTAAGTGCTAAATTTACAGTAGATACTAATACACTTTGGGTAATGGTTCGTTTGAAAGATAAATACATGAAAGTATTAGAAGTAAAAGACCAAATAAACACCTTCAATAAGAAACATTTTAACGATTTTAAATTGAAAGTGAATCCCATTTTTTTAGAATCGTTTGCCATCATGCAAATCAAAAAATTTGAAGGAATTACGGAAGCAAAAAAATATCTTGATAAAATGACAGCCAATACAACTTCCATTTTTGGCAAGTATAATGAACAGAAAGTCAGTTATTATATTATTACCTCGTCAAATTTTAAGCTCATAAAACAAGCGACAGATTTTGACATTTATGAACGCTATTTTAATACCAATTATCCAAAATAATGAATAGAATAACCACATGGTTGAAACAACCTATTAACTTATGGAAACTATTCGGCATGTTTATACTAAGTATAATCGTATTCTTCACACTTGTTAGAATAGGTGCATTTGGTAAATTGCCAAGCTTTGAAGAAATTGAAAATCCAAACTCTAATTTAGCCACTGAAGTTTATTCCGCGGATTCCGTTTTGATTGGAAAATATTTTGTAGATAATAGAAGTAATGTTGCCTACGAAGATTTGCCACCTTTTTTGGTGAAAGCATTAGTGGCCAATGAAGATGAACGTTTTTACGACCATTCTGGAATTGATTTGTTAGGTACATTACGCGCAGTGGTAAAACTTGGAAAAGGTGGTGGTGGAAGTACCATCACCCAGCAATTGGCAAAGAATATGTTTCATAATAGAGCACGAAACATCGTGCAACGTATTATGCAAAAAGCCAAAGAATACGTGATTTCCGTTATGTTGGAAAGACGATATACCAAAGAAGAAATTATCGCTATGTATTTTAATACATTTGATTTTGTAAACAATGCAGTAGGTATTGAAAGTGCATCACGCATTTATTTTAATAAAAAACCTAAAGAACTTTCCATAGAAGAAGCGGCCATGTTTGTAGGTATGTTGCAAAATCCATCGTATTACAATCCACGTAGATTTGGACAAAGAACTTTAGAACGTCGTGCTACCGTTTTACGTAAATTAATGGAGCGCGGCGATATTACTAATACTCAATTTGAAACATTAAAAGATAATCCAATCGAATTAAATTTCCATCCGGAAACAGCCAACGATGGTTTAGCACCTTATTTTAGAATGATTGTTGCTGAACAATTAAAAAAATGGGCTAAAGAAAACAAAAAAACCGATGGCACTGAGTATAATATTTATACCGATGGTCTAAAAATATATACCACTATTAATACGCGCATGCAAAAATATGCAGAAGAAGCCGCTACACAGCACTTAGCACGTTATCAAAAATATATGGATGCGCAATTTAAAAGCGGTTGGAATCCATGGGAAACTAAAGATGGAAAACGAATTTTAGAAACTGCTTGTAAATACACCGATAGATGGTATGCTTTAAAAGAGCAAGGTTTAAGTAAAGATGATATACTTAAAAATTTTAAGTCGGATAAACATCGTATGAAAGTGTTTACATACAGTGGATTAAAAGATACTACTTTAACGCCTTACGATTCCGTTAAATATTATAAATCATTTTTACAGGTAGGTGTAATGGCCGTTGAACCTTACACAGGTTATGTTCGTGCTTGGGTAGGTGGTCCTAATTTTGAGTATTTTAAATACGACCATTGTAATATAAATACAAAACGTCAAGTAGGTTCTACTTTCAAACCTATTGTGTATGCCTTAGCCGTGGACAATGGTTGGTCGCCATGCATGGTGATTGCACCAGGACAAGTTCGCATTGGCAATTGGGCACCACGTGGTGGAAGTGGTGGTCCACAAACTTTAATTCAGGCATTAAAAACCTCAAATAACCAGATGGCAGCATATATTACGAAGCAATTCGGAGTGAATCCAATTATCGACTTATCACGTCGATTGTTTATCTCTTCCGATTTGCCACCTTACGCACCAATTTGTTTAGGAGCTTCCGATATTTCACTGGAAGAAATGATGGCGGCCTATAGCGTATTTCCAAGTGCTGGTATTTGCACCAAACCTCAATATATATTAAGAATTGAAGATAAAGATGGAAATGTTGTTCAAAATTTTGCTACTAAAATGAAAGAAGTATTTAACGATAATATCGCCTATAAAATGTGTCAAGTGATGAAAGGTCCTGTTGGTCCAGGCGGCACAGCAGCAGGCTTGCGTGGGTACTTTAATTATCCAGTAGAAATGGCAGGTAAAACAGGTACCACCAATAAAAATACAGATGCTTGGTTTATTGGTTATACTCCGGAATTATTGTGTGGCGTTTGGGTAGGATGCGATGACCCAATGATTCGATTTTTATACACCGGAACCGGACAAGGTGGACGTGCAGCAATGCCAGTTTTTGGTATGTTTATGCAAAAAGCATATAGTGATCCTAAATTGGCATTAAATAAAAATGCTAAATTTTTCCGACCATCAGATTCTTCATTGGTGAAAGATTTATGTGAGACCGAAAATGAAACCTTGATAAGTGGAGGTGATACCGGAAATTGGGGTCAAGTGGATGAAGAAAATTTGGATTCAGAATATTGATATTTTGCAAATAGCAAAAAGTATTCATCTCATTCCGGCTTTTGCGATAACTTTTCATAATTAAATGATGAAACAACTGATTGCCATCTTATTAAGTATTTCCATTGGAATCATTTTCATTATTTCTGCTTTCTCCAAATTATTTCCAATCGAACCATTCGAATATCAATTAGTGGATGTTGGTTGGGTATCATGGAAAATGGCACCCATTTGGGCGCGTTTGTTGATTGGAATGGAATTTTTTATCGGCATGCTTTTCGTATTCCAAATATCATTAAAAAAATTTACAATAAAATTTGCAACGTTTATTTTAAGTGTATTTACCAGCTATTTAATGGTGAAAATAGCACAAGATGGTAACACCGGAAATTGTGGCTGCTTCGGCGAAATATTTAAAATGAATCCATTGCAAGGCATTATAAAAAATGGGATATTGTTTATCTCTTGTTGGACGATTTATTTTGCACTTGAAAGAGAATATTGGTCTGTAAAATTAAAACAATATTTATTTCCAATATTGATCATTGTAAGCATGCTAATCGGCTTTTTAGTGAATCCTATTTATGCAAATCGACATTCATCCATAGATACATCAGCAGTTAATTATAAAGTGCCATTGGAATTAATGTATAGTTCCAAACAAAAAGAAACTCCAAAAATAGATTTGAATAAAGGGAAACACATTATCGCATTTTTAAGCTTAACCTGTTCGCATTGTCGTATAGCTGCAAAAAAGTTACATGTAATAAATAAAAAAAATCCAAGCCTACCAATATATGTTGCCTTAAATGGTAATAAGCAATTAGAAGCTGATTTTGTAAATGAAACACAAATACAAACTATACCACATAATCTATTTTTAGGACCAAATGATTGGATGCAGGTTGCTGGAATTCAATTGCCCATTATTCTTTTTGTAAATAATGGAATTGTTGAGAAAAAAATTAATGGTGTTTTGGTAGAACAAGCAACAATGGAGCAATGGTTGAAGCAATAATTATTGTATGGTAATTGGAATGGTTTTGCTATCTTCTTGATTGATAAATTGAATTAAATAAGTACCTTTTGGTAAAAATGAAATGTCTATTTCATTTGATGTAGAAAGATGGATGTTGGATGCATATACTTTGTTTCCTACCATATCATACACATTTAAGCTCGTTTTGAATGGCGTACCAGCAGTTGAAATCATAATTTTTCCATTACTTGGATTGGGAAAAATTGTAAATGTTTGTTTTTGCTTTTTAGTTTCTATGTCAGTCGTAGTAGGCACTTCGTACACATGAATAATTTCTAAATGAGCGGAATCGCTGTCTTTATTTGCTGCCATGCCACGCACTTGCATCACACTATTGGTAAGCCAATAATCATAATCAATATGAATATGTCCAGTAAGCCATAGTGATAAGTTTTGTTTGTAAGGCATTAGCATATTTATGAGTTTTCCAAATTCTTCAAAATCAAAAACAAATCCAGAAAGAATAAATAAAAGATTGTCCGTTGCTGGATGATGTGAGATGAAAAGTACATTTTTATTTTTCTTATTTGGATTAATTGCCAATTCATTTTTTAACCAACGAAAAGTGCCACCATTCCAATCCATTAATTGAGCTTCGGGTCCAATGCCTGGTTCAGCTTTATTTACATGGTATCGTGGATTAAAATCCAACCCATAAAATAAAAAATCATCGTATTCAAACGAAAAATTTTGAAAATAATGTTCAATGCCTGTTTCTGGATTGTAGGTTCTTTGTAATCTTGTTCCATTGTTCCAATTTGTAAAAAATGAACTGTTAAATTGATAGGTGCTTTCAAAAACTTCATTCCAAACGGAATCGGCATTGGCATAAGGTGCTTCGTCTTGGTAGCGAACATAGGACCAAATATCATGATTGCCTATAATGGGCACATAAGGCACTTGCAACTCATCTAAAAGTTGTTTGCATTTTTCAAATTCTGATTTTTCTGCACTTCCGGTTAAATCACCTGATATTACCACGAATTTAATATTCTTAGCAACAGCATTTGCATTGATCCACTCAATGGCATACTGTAATCGTTTGGCTGGTTTGCTGGTGTCAATTGTCGGCATAGTATCATTATAATAACCAGTTGTGCCATAGTCACTAAAACCTTCTCCAATATGAATATCAGAAATGTGTACAAATGAAAATTTATACGTAGATCCTGCTTCGTTTTTGTTCAAATTAAATTCTTGAATGTTTGTTTGCTGCGCAATAGCCACTGCACATGAAACAGCATATAAGAAGAATAAATAAATAACCCGACGTTGCATCATGTTTTTTTTACGAAATAAAGATAGAAATATATTTTTCGTGATTTCTATTGATTTTTATTTGAATTTAGTCAGGTTTAGTCCTGTATATTCTTGCATTTTTTATTTTATTTATGTGAATTTTTAGTGAACATTTTTGATATTATATGAATATTCATGCTTAAATGTACAGAAAATAATATGTATATATTTGATTTTCAAAATGTTAACATCAATAATGATAATTTTATGCCTAGATGTGCGTAATTATAAAATAGGATGAATGGTGGAAACTCACACAATTTTATAGAACTTTGCATGGATGAATTTTGCGCTATACACAACTTACATCGAGTTATGTGAATTGCTTTTAGAAGATAAAATATCTAACTTAAAGCCAATTTTAAAACACATGTTCGTATTCATCTCAAACGTTTTTCCATTTGATATAAACACATCATCTATTAAACTCTTATTTCTGAGTGTAGTGCTATGTTTCACCTATAAAAACGGATGGAGTAATAAACCCAACATAGCTTTTAAATTAGGCAATGGCTTAACCGTTACGGATGCGGATTCTTCGATGTCTTTTTATTTAGGTTTTGTTAATCAAGATAGAATTGAAGTAAACAAAACATTTATAAAAAAAAGTAAACCAATCGTATCTGCGCAAATACAACGATTAAGATTAAGAACTAGAGCCACTTTTTTTCATCAGAAATTACTCTTTTATTTGCAATTGGCATTTGAGCCACGTGAAGTGGTAAAAGGTCGAGTGCTAACGGATGCATACATTAGATATACACCGGTAAAATATGTATCCTTGCAAATAGGTCAAGCAAATTTGCCCGGCAATCGTGAGTCTTTAACATCTGCACAAAATCAACAATTTATAGAAAGAAGTCCAACCAGTTCACTCTTTCGCTCCGACAAAGATTTTGGTATTCAAGTGCATGGTCATTTTGGGAAAAAAATGCTGGTAAAACCCATGTTTTCGGTTGCTACTGGTGAAGGTAGAAGTTATACCAATGCCAGCTTTCAGCATTTTGATTATATGACACGCATAGAATGGTTGCCATTAGGTGATTTTAATAGCTATAACTATGTTGACTTTAAACAAATTGACCAACCTAAATTGGCAATTGGTGTGGCGTATGATTTTAATAACAAAGCTATTTTTCAAAATGGACAATTAGGAGGAAATAGCATTGCAGATTCGTTGCAACAAAATATTCATTCTGTGTTTGCGGATTTAAATTTTAAATGGAAAGGTGTGAATATTAATACGGATTATATTTTCAGAACTGTAAAAAATGATACACTTAATTTGTATCGAAAAGGGCATTCTTTATTTACATCCATTGGCTATACATTTAAAAAACACTATGAAATTGGGTTCCGATACAATCATTCATTTACAGGCAAAACAGGAAATATTGATAAAATTAATGATTATACATTTGCCTTTACAAAATACTTTTTTGAACATAATTTAAAAATCCAAACGGATTATACGTTTTCAGACAATAAATCAACAAAAATAAAAAGTGGCTTGTGGCGGCTACAAGTCCAAATCATCATTTAAAAAAAATAATACATAACAATAAAAAATAAACATTATGTCTATTCCATTATTAAAATTTTTTCAACCTAAAGACAAAGTTTTTCATAATTTATTTGAAAGATGTGCTGATATCTCAGTAAAAATTAGCGAAGTCTTTTTAGAAGCCATGAAAACTTCCGACGTAAAACGTATGGAAATGCTAGCACAAACTGGTAGTTTGGAGCATGAAGCCGATGATATTGTGCACAATATTTATTTGGAGTTAAATAAAAATTTCATCACGCCATTTGATAGAGAAGATATTTTAGCATTAGCAGCTGCCATGGATGATGTGGTCGATTATATTGATGAAGTAGGAAACAAAATGAAAAATTATGATTTCTATGAGTTTAACGATTATATTTTGAAAGTTGCAGAATTAAACAACGAATCTGTAAAAGAATTAAAAATTGCCATTTACGAATTGCGCAACATGAAAGATTTAAGCAAAGTAAATGATGCTTGCATAAAAGTGCATGGATACGAATCTAAAGTCGATTTAATTTACAACCAAGCAATGGGCGAATTAATTAGAAATAATAGAGATAATCCGGTGCGCATTATTGTGATGAAAGATTTGTACGAAGAATTAGAATTAATTTCCGACAAATGCCAAGATGTATCAAACGTCATTGAATCGATAGTGATTAAATATTCTTAAACCGTAAAAATGAGCCTGTATTTTAACGCTTATTGAAGTACAACTTATCTTTTTACGAATAACAAACAACAATAAATTAATCAAATGGAATTTGTAATTATTATCATCATACTAGCATTAGTATTCGATTATATCAATGGTTTTCACGATGCAGCAAACTCCATTGCTACCATTGTTTCCACAAAAGTGCTAACGCCTTTCCAAGCTGTTGTGTGGGCAGCATTTTTTAATTTCATTGCATTTTTAATTTTTAAAGATCATGCTGTAGCGAATACCATTGGAAAAACCGTAAACGAAAATTTCATTACGCTTCCTGTTATTTTTTCAGGCTTAATTGCTGCTATAATTTGGAACTTATTAACGTGGTGGTATGGTATTCCATCATCTTCTTCGCATACTTTAATTGGAGGCTTTGCCGGCGCGGCAGTCACGCACGCGTTTATGCAAAAAGGCATCATTCCATTGCATTTAATTATTGACAGTGCAAGTGTCCTGAAAATTATTATGTTCATTTTCCTGGCGCCCATAATAGGAATGTTTATTTCCACTTTTTATACTTTAATTATGATGCAACGCACCACATGGCTGAAATGTACGGTGCTCTTGTTTACGTGTATTATTATTTGGTTTACCTTTATCCATTTTCAAGAAAAAAAGATAGACAAAAATTTAGAAAAGTTTTTTAAGGTAATGACGTATGAAAAAGCAATTGATAATTTAGATAAAGTAGCAGAAAAATCTGAGAATGAAAAGAAATATGCAGATGCCTATAAAAAATCACACGATGCGTTTAAATATGTAAAATTTTATGAAGCCAAAGGATCCGAATTTGTGGCTAATGAAATTGTAAACAATACAGATATGGAAGCAGTTACGGCTTCTCGAATTGAAGATAATATCAAGCTATTTTATAAAGTTAAACAGCTAGAAGTTTTATCTAAAAAAGATAATAAACACAAACAAGCATACTATATTGCCAAAGCAGCTATCGATTCTTTAAAGCCAATTATCAAGCAACATAAAACATTAGGATATGATAGCTTGGTGCAGGTAATGCTTGCCAAAGTGCCCGTACAACCTAGTAAAATAGCAGAATTTGACCAAGTAGTACGTGTGGACATTAAAAAAGATTTGAAAAAAGAAATTGAAAAAGGTGACAATAAAGTAATTCGTTATAGTTTGATTATAATGTTGTTGATTTTGATTGGCTCCTTTGTTTATACAGAAATAATTAGAGAGCCAAGTGCTCAACGCACAGCCAATAATTTTAAGAAAATGCAATTACTCTCATCTGCGGCATTCAGCGTGGGGCATGGTGGTAATGATGCCCAAAAAGTAATGGGAATTATAGCTGCCGCTTTAATGGCAAATGGAAATATCGTGGACTTAAAAGCCATGCCGGATTGGGTGCCGTTATCGTGCTATGTGGCCATCAGTTTAGGTACTTTAAGTGGAGGCTGGAAGATTGTAAAAACAATGGGTACAAAAATAACCAAAGTAACTCCGTTAGAAGGTGTGTGTGCAGAAACGGCAGGTGCAACTACTTTATTTTTAACAGAACAAATGGGGATTCCGGTTTCTACTACACATACCATAACAGGTGCTATTATTGGAGTTGGAGCAACAAAAAGATTAAGTGCAGTACGTTGGGGCGTAACCATTAATTTATTGTGGGCATGGATTTTAACCATTCCTATCAGTGCCTTATTGGCAGCAATAACGTATTTCGTCGTTCAGTTTTTTGCGAAATAAAAGTTGAATGAATTATATTTTAAAATCGGCAGGCGATCTTCGTCTGCCGGTTTTTTTTATTTATCCAATAAACGTCGGTGATAATTGATTTGCCCAAGATGATATTCTAAGTGCGCTAAGAGATGTATTAAAATGAAATTAGTAGGATAATCTTGACCTTGTTTCTTTTCTGGAAATGGTGCGCTTAATGTTTCTTCAGTAGCATCACTCAGCACTTTTTTTACAAGCATATTGACTTCGTGAATATGGGCAATTATTTTTTCTCGTGGAACATTTTTCTCTGAAAATTCTTTATTACGTTCTCGTACATAACCTGAATTTCCAAGTACTGCACCAATAAAGTGATTTAAATTTCCTATTAAATGCAGACATAAATTTCCGGCAGAATTAGTAATAGATGCTTCTGTTTTCCATAAGTTTTGCTCCTGATTATAGGCATTTATTTCTTCAATTAATTTGTTTAAATCGCGTTCAAAAATGGCAATTAATGGTTGTTTTAACATAAAATTGAATTTTAAATTTTGAGAAAATAAGTAACTATAAAACAAAATTATCTACACAATGTTCGCCGATGAATTTAAAATTTTAGCCAATGCCAAGCCACTTTACTGCCGTTTTTGTTATTATTAAATTCGATGGCTGGAGCCGGAAGTTTTATAATGTTTAATACTTTCATCAAGCCTTTTGCCCAATGTTTTTTTACCGGCAATTTTGTCCAGTCGATATCAAATGAAAAATAAAAACGATGCATACGTTGAATATCGCTTCTATCTACAATATCCGCTGGATCTACATTTTCTAAATCATCACTGCTTAGATTATTTTTATCCCAAATATTTTTGTAACCGCCTAGCATGCCTGAAGTTCCATAGCCAAAGGAAACCTGTAAGCATTTTGGAAATTTTGATTTTGGATTTTTAATAAATGCGCCTGGACTTACACTCCACCAAAAAGTAATGCCATTGTAATCTTTTAAAAGTGTCTCAGTAAAAGAGGTGCCATATAGTTTTTCAGCACGTGCTTTCACCATTGGGTCATTGTACTTGTTGTAATTTACTGGGAAAACGGACATTTTCATATTTATTTTTTGATCGTGCCATAAATATTGTTGCACTCCAAACAGTAAACTTCCACCTACATTCATCACGATATCGCCCCAAGAAAATCCCCATTTTTTTTGAAATCCATCATTTATTTCTATGGATAATTGCCACAAATTGCCCAATAGCATTCCCATCCAAATGGCATTTTTCTCTTTCACGCCAGCCCATTTATACAAGTCATAGTGCCATTTTGATTCGAAATAACAACTGTATGCATGACCCAATTTATCCATCTGATTCCATTCGCCCCAATCATTAAATAAATGAAATTTTTCACGCTCAGATTGTGAATACCAAGCGGCGCTCCACCACGCATTGGCAGCCGCATATAATCCTCCAACCATACCAGTTACTAAACCAACACGAGGCTTGTTTAATGTTTCAGAATTTCTAAAAAAGGAAAATGGTTTTGCTAATTTCATTTTTCCAGTATAGGTGTATGCCGGATCCTTCGATGTATAATCGTAGTGTTTAATTGTATCATAATGAATGGAAATGACATTTGGGTTTTGCCAAATCGTATCTGGAACTAATTCATTCGATATTGCTACTTTCTTTAATTCATATTGTGTCGTAAAAATAGTATCATCATGTATGTCGAGTGTGTTATTTACTATACTCGTGTCTTTAACAATAATGTATGGTGGAGGAAATCTATGACTGCTCGTTTTAAGCTCATTTTTTTTATTTTTTTTTAGGTTCAATGCAGATGTATTCGCACAAAAAAATAAACTTAAAATTAAAAATAGATAGTATCGGATTTGCATTCGGTTTTGGATGGTTTAGATAGATAAAAATAACTAAATATTTTTTAAATGAATGAACCAAATCCATTTATCTACTTCCAAATAAACTTATTGGAAGTAACAACTAACATAAGTATGTTTGGTTTACAACAAGGTTACGAATGTTTATTTTCAATGTAACATACTATTGCACTATAATAGAGCTAGTGTATTCAGCTGATCCATCGGATAATTTTATCCAATAAATTCCTTTTGCCAAATCAGTTTCATTTAGTTCTAGGATAGTTTCTTGTTGATGTACTATGTTTTTTGAAAGTATAATTTTGCCACTTACATCAAAGAGTTGTAATTGTACATCTGCAAGGCCTTTGCTTTCAAATTTTATAGTAAAATTGCCATTGTTTGGATTGGGAAAAATGTTCATTTTCCCATTCGCATTTTTTGAATGATATACATTTGATACTAAAAGAATTTTTGTTTGTACCGTGTTGGTTTTGATAGGTGCATTGTAATCAAAGTAAATGTGCGCAGAATTATAAATAGAACTTCCAGCACCTAAAGTGGATATTGGTTTTATTTTATAAGCAATGTATCCGGTGCTGCTAATGTTTAATGTGTCAGAAGAAAGCTTAATATTTTCAAAGGTAAATTTTAAAATTTTTCTTCCAATTATTTCTAACGTATATGAATGCGAAGCATGGACAATTTCGAGCGAATGAATATCTACATTTTCGCTCAAGGTATCTAATACAATCACTTTAAATGCGGTATCGTTTCCTTTGTTTTGAAAATGAATGATGTAGGAAATGTATGTTCCATTGTTTATTTGTTGAGTTGAAAGTGTTTCACCGTAACTGATGGCTTTTTCGTTGGGATCATAAGACGTACGAACTACTTCTTTTAATTCAGTAAAGTTATTAATAGGCGTAATATCAATAGAATCACTTTCGTACCAAGCTATTGAATTTAAAGTATCATTGGCATTTAAAGTAGTAGGTGTTTCTGCGGTAAATGAAATGACGGATTCTCCTTTTTGAATAGGTAATAAATTGCCAATATTCCATACTAAAGTATCGCCATTTTGGTATGCATAATTAGGCGATGTGGTAACATTTTTAAGCCTGGAATCCATTCTTAATTTTAATTTTCCATTGGCTGTTGTCGTGCCTTTGTTTTCAATACTTATGGTGTAAGCATTATTTTGCCCTAACCTCGTCATCCAATTATTGATGAATTGAATACTTACATCATTTTTATTTCCAATTGGATGTAATGCAAAAAGAATAGTATCTGCATTTTGATAAGTAGAATGATTGCTAATAAAGTTTGCCGGTGTAGAGCTGTAATAGTTATTATACAATGCTAAACGTGTGGTGTATTTTCCGGTATCTGTATTAAAAAGAAATGGTAAGGTTCCACTAAGATGTTGTGTTTGCGTATCGCTATTACTTTCAGTAGTCACGTATCCGTAAGGATATAAAGGTTCATTATTTTCTTTCGCATTGTTGTTGTTATAATCAATATATGCAATGCCGGTTATGGTATTTGCATTATTTTCGTAATATGCAATATGTGTATCGTTGTTTCCAAAATGACAAATGGAGTTAGAATTACCAATTACATACGATTTTCTATTGCCGAAATATTCTGAATTAAATGCATTAGATTTTATTTCTATTACACTGCTTTCTTTCACTAATCCGGTGTTCATATCTATTAATTGTATTTTATAGATACCATTGAATATATTGTAGGTATATAAAGAAGTATAATAATAATCATTTCCAAACTTTTGTATTCTTTTGCTGGCAATACTGCATGTGTTTCCATTGTAATAAATGGTATCACTTAAATCCACATTGCTTCTCCAAACGATTCCTCCGTTTCTAAGGAGTGTTTTGTTGATTAATATGGAATGATTATTAATCCTTTTTATTGTTCCATCCAATTTTATTGTATCATTATATGGACAAGACCATAGTAATTGATTGTTGATGGTTTTGCAATACACTAAGCTATCATTATTAACAGATTGGTCAGGAAATATAAAAAAGTTTGTAGTATCTGTTATGGGTAATTTATCGATTAAATCATAATTCGCATAGCCATAAGATGGGTCATAGTAGTTAAAGAAACCATCTTTTTCAATATTATTTTTAAGTGTGTCCGCTTGTAGAATTGATAAATCTATGCCACTGTACTTAACACGTACAATATCGTTTGTGCTATCGATTGTGTGATTAATATCAAAAAAATAATTAACATGGCTATAATCTGAAAGTGCATAAAAAGGAGCATTTAAATAATTAGTATTTTTATAAATCGTATCACTTTTAATGGTATTTCCTGTGCCATCCACCAAAAAAATAACTCTACTTAAACCATCTATACCTGACCAACTATAATTTATAATATTGTAATAAATGATAAAGTTGTTATTTGCCATTGGAATAATAGTAGCTGAGTTATTTGTGTTGAATGAACCATCAAAATAGGTTAAGTCTATATCCTTTAACCATTTATGATTTCCATTATTTTCAATACAAAGCACCTGATTAATATTAGCATAACTATATTTATTATTGATTAGATAGTCTCCATTATTCGCTTTATTGATAACAAGATTGGCATCTACAAAATCCAAACTGTTTAATATCAGCGAATCATACATCCAAATAAAATGGCCACTTTTATCCAATTTACAGATTTTGATTTGTTCATTATAATTAATGGTATCTTGTTGAGAAAATTGAATTATAAAACTGCCATCCTCTTCAAAATAGATACTTTTTTCTGAGAAAAAACCAAAAACAGAATCTACCAATCTATTCACTATTACTTCTTTTTGGCCATTTAGTTTAATGAGACGAAGAGAATAAAGATTGGAATAATTAGCATTCAGGTCAACTTTTTTAATTAAATAACTAATGCTTGAGTCGTTGTTTCTATGTGTATATATGTGTTGCTCATCTTGTTCATTGCCTATGCAAACTTCATTGAGTAATCGTTGTGCAAAACCGGTAAATTGAATGACAAGCAAAAAAGCAAAGATAGTGGATTTCATAAATAATATATTTCTATGTAAATATAAATATATTATTAAATAAGTGTATGAATATACTTAAAAATATAAAAAATTATTTACCGCTATCCATTAAGTAGGAAAATGGAATTTAGTTGGCGCTGCTTGTCAAAAAATGTTAAATCAGTAAAAAAAAAGGTTATCCACAATGCAATAGCAGATTCCATTTGTACGTTACAGTTAAAATCTTAATTTTGTCCAATAAATAAAAATTAATGGGAATATTTTTGCAAGCTGTAACTACTGCAGTCGTTGACACAAGCAACGCAATTATGCCGGCATCGCCAGCTCCAATTGAAGAACTATCCGTCATGGGACTGTTAATGAAAGGTGGTGTAATTATGATTCCACTTATCCTTCTTTTTGCCGTTTCTATATTTTTTATTGTAGAAAGATGGTTGTTTTTTAACCAACGTTCTAAAATTAACGACAGTTTAGTGCGTGAAGTGTTAGATAAATTGTATTCCGGAAATTTACAAGGAGCTGATGCATTATGTACTTCCGATAAAACCGCTTTAGGAAATGTATTACAAGCCGGAATTTCTCAATTAGGTAAACCTATTGACCATATCGAAAAAGCATTGGAAATTCAATCGAATATCGAAATAAATGAAATGGAAAAACGCACCAGTTGGATTAGTATTATTTCTGGTGTGGCGCCACGTTTAGGTTTCATCGGAACGATCTTAGGTGTAATTTTAATTTTCTTTAAAATATCTCAAACTGCTGATATTTCTATTGGTACTATTTCTGCAGGTTTATATCAAAAAATGATTACGTCGGCAGCCGGTTTGGTAGTTGGTGTTATTGCATTCATGGGTTATCATTTTCTCTTAACGCTCATTGATAATTATTCTATGAAATTACAAAAACAAATTTTTGAGTTTGTAAGAGGCATACAAAAACCAGTAAAATAATTTTTTTAGAACAATAAACATTCATTATGAATATTAAACGAAGAAGACCGTTTCACGATGAAGATGCCATGGCATCCATGAATGATATTATGTTCTTTTTAATGTTGTTTTTCTTGATTATTTCTACCATTGCGAATCCCAATGTTATAAAATTGATGTTGCCTAAAGCCAACACTACTGAGCAATTGGCAAAACAACCAGTAACACTTTCTGTTACCGAAGACAAACGGTATTATATCAATACCACCGAAATCCCTTTGGATGGTTTAGAAAATGCACTTACTACGGCGATGGCGAACAATCCAGACCCAACAGTGGTATTGCGTGTTGCCGATAATTTAACCGTACAAGATTTGGTAGATGTCATGTCGTTAGGTGCTAAGCTAAAATTGAAAATGGTATTAAGTACCACCAAGCAATAATAAATCTCTTTATACCACTTTCTTCAAAAATGCTTGTATATCATAATATGCTTGCATGCTTTCGGTAGCAATTTTTGGAATATTAAAAAAGCCATGAATTAATTTAGGATAATCTTTATAGAGCACCACATTTCCATGTTGCTTTAATTTTTCGGCATACACAATGCCATCCTCTTTTAGTGGATCGTACTCAGCAGTTAGAATAAAAGCCGGCGCTAATTGGTTAAATTCTTTATGATAAATAGGCGATACCAACGGATTTAAACGATCTTCTACATTGGGTATATATTGTTGCTGAAACCAAATCATGGCTTCTTTAGTAAGTAAGTATCCTTGGCTATATTTCTCTATAGAATTGGATTGTAATTTGCCGTCTATCCAAGGATAGATTAACACTTGAGCGGCAATTTTTAATTGTGTATGATTTCTAAAATGATGTGATGCACAAGCTGCAATATTGCCACCGGCACTATCTCCGGCAACGATTATTTTTTGTGCATCAATGCCTAATTTAGCTGCATTTTTTGCAACATATTCTATCACCTGAAACACATCATCATGTGCTGCCGGAAATGAATGCTCAGGAGCTAATCGGTAATCAATGGAAATCACCACACAGTCATTCATGTCACATAATCGACGGCACACATAATCATGCGAATCTATATTGTAAAAAACAAATCCACCACCATGAATAAAAAATATAACTTTCTTGTTTTCATGTTCGGATTGATTGTAAAGACGTACCGGAATGCCTTCAATTTTGAAATTTTTAATAGCTCGAATAGGTATTTTTTTATCGAATAAAAATTTACCCAAACCCGAAACACGCACCAGTCGTTTTCGCTCGTTTTCAATCTCTTTATTTTCTATGGAGCGTATGGGTTGAACATTATTAACGAACCAAAGCAAGGAGCGAAGTTTCCAATTCATTTTTTTATTAATTTTATACAAGATAAATAAAATAGAGTATGAGTTGGATTACAAAAGATAATAAACTTACAAAATGTTTTGTATTTAAAGATTTTATAGAAGCATTTTCGTTTATCACTCAAGTTGCCCTGCTTGCCGAAAAACAAAATCATCATCCGGAGATTTACAATGTATATAATAAAGTTATACTTTCCTTGCAAACTCATGACGCAGACAATTCTATTACTGAAAAAGATATTTTATTATCAAAATCAATTGATGAATTAAAGATATAATTTTAGTGAAGTGTTTATTGTAATAAAACGAACTTCGAGCCTACATTTGTTCTTTCATAATTTCAATCCTTCATCTATCTTTGTTTCATGGATTTATTTTCAAACCAACATCAACTTTCTATAGCTCAAACAGAAAATTTGTTGCGTAAGCTCGATGATTTTATTCCTGAAAACGAACTTGAATGGTTTAGCAACGATTTAAAAGCCGTTATTAATTTCCATGACCAATTATATTATGTGCAATCAAATTCAGTAATAACAGATTTTGATTATGATAGATTGTTTAAAAAATTAAAACAAATTGAAGAAGAGAATCCCAATTTAATTACCGCTGATTCACCCACACAACGAGTAGCCAAAGGTTTAAACAAAGAATTTTCTACTGTGACGCATCTGGTACCAATGATGTCCTTAAATAATTCATATAATATCTCTGATTTAGAAGAGTTTAATACACAAGTAAAAAAAGCATTGCCGCAACATACCATTGTACATTACATTGCAGAGCCTAAATTTGATGGTAGCAGTATCGCATTAGTATATGAAAACGATATTTTAGTTCGTGCTGCCACGCGTGGCAACGGCTTGGAAGGTGATGACATTACACCCAACGCAAAAGCTATTAAATCCATTCCATTAAATGCCAATTTCTCCCAATTTGGTATTCATAAAATTGAGGTTCGTGGCGAAGTTTTATTGGAATTAGTCATGCTGGAAAAGTTAAACATTGAACGGAGAAAACAAAATGAAATATTACGTGCTGATAACAAAAAAGAATTAGAACTCTATAAAAATGCGCGCAATACCGCAGCAGGTAGTTTGCGATTAAAAGACAGTGCAGAAGTGGCCGCACGTAAATTAGATGCGACCATTTATCAAATTGGATATGCTGAAGATAAACAAGGAAATGACATTACAAATATCTTTAAAACACATAATCATAATTTAGAAGTATTAACACAGTTGGGTTTTAAAACACCATTTCAAGAAAAAGGCATTTTTAGTTCCATTTTAGAAGTAGAAGCATTTTGTAAACTTTGGGAAACCAAAAGAGATAGCTATCATTTTGATATCGATGGAATGGTGGTAAAAGTCAATGACATCCATCAACAACAACTAATTGGTAAAACATCTCATCACCCAAAATGGGCAGTAGCTTATAAATTTAAAGCCAAACAAGCAACTTCTGTATTGCTGCAAGTTGATTTTCAAGTGGGCAGAACTGGTGCGATTACGCCAGTTGCTAAAATTGAACCAGTTCAATTAATGGGTGTTGAAATAGCTTCAATATCCTTGCATAATGAAGATTTTATTTTGGATAAAAATATTATGTTGAACGATACGGTGATTGTTGAACGTGCCGGCGATGTGATTCCATATATCGTGGGTAGTATTCCGGAAAAACGAAGTGGAAATGAACTTAAAATAAAATTTCCTACACATTGTCCTTCTTGTGAACATCAGTTAGTTAAACCAATGGATGAAAGTGTATGGCGTTGCATCAACACGAATTGTCCGGCGCAATTAGAAGAGCATTTGATACATTTTGTATCCAAACAAGCAATGGATATTTTTGGGTTTGGTGAAGAAAATGTGCGTACATTTTTACGACATGGAATAATTCATAATATCCATTCAATTTATGAAATAGACTATGATAAAGTTCGACAATTAGAAGGTTGGAAAGATAAATCGATTCAAAATTTAAAAGATGGAATTGAAGCGTCAAAACAAAATGAATTACATCGTTTGATTGTAGGTTTGAGTATTCGACATGTAGGAAATACTACTGCAAAAATGTTGGCTAAGAAAGTAAACAAACTCACCGATTTTCAACTTTGGAATGAAGCACAATTTTTAGAGTTAGAAGATGTTGGACCTAAAGTTGCTCAATCCTTATTCCAATATTTTTCCGACAAAGAAAGTATAGCATTAATTGAAAATTTAGAAGAATTAGGTGTCAATATTGCACAAAAAGAAATTCAATTAAACTCCAATACATTAAACGGAAAAACATTCTTATGTACAGGCACATTTCCTCGTTATTCTAGAGATGACATTAAGCTGATGATTGAAAAAAATGGAGGTAAAAATTTAAGTGCTGTAAGCTCTAATTTAAATTATTTAATTGCAGGTGAAAAAGCAGGTGGAAAATTAGCCAAAGCGCAAAAAATTCCAAGCATAAATATTATTGATGAAGAAACATTTTTGAAAATGATTGAATAATATTATGATTGTTCAGTAATGTATAATAATTTTACCAAATGAAAAATTTAATTTCATCTTTTATTATCAGTTTTGTGGTATTAACCGCATGTAACCAAAAACATATATATAATCAATATCATTCGGTAGATAATAATGCATGGAAATCTACAGACACGGTTCAATTTCCTTTTGTTATCGAAGATGAAAATTCCAACTATGAATATGCGATAAGTGTACGCCATTCTAACGATTTTGAATTCAGTAATTTATGGTTGAAGGTATTGGTAATAGGAAATGGAATCGATACTTCCTTTCGATATGAAATTCCTTTGTTTAAAAACGATGGAAAACCTTTTGGTAAAAACTCAGGCAGTATCTGCACGCAAACAGTTCCATTAAAAACGAATTTACCTTTGTATAAAAAAGGTAAATATCAAATTTCTATTATCCAACTCATGCGCAAAGATCCACTTAACGGCATATCTGATATCGGCATATTGATCGATAAAAAACAAAAATAATACACCCATTTTTCAAGAATATTTTTATTAGATTTTACTATCTTTATACAAACCTTTCGGTATGAAGAAGTATTTATTCCCATTTTTAATCCTATTTATTTTAATACAATTTTGTCACGCACAAACATTAGTGCGTGGTCCATATTTACAAAGTATGACGAACAAAAGTGTGAAAATTATGTGGCGTACCAGCGATTCTACTATGGGTAAAGTAAAATATGGTCATTCGCCTACCACATTAATAAATACTATTGTGGACACTGTTTTGACTAAAAACCACACAGTACAAATTTCAGGATTAAATTCAAATTCAACATACTATTATTGTGTAGGATTTGATACCGTTGTGCTGGCAGGAAATGACGCGCATCATCATTTTAAAACGGCTATCAATCCGGGCGATACTACACCTTTCCGTTTTTGGGTAACCGGCGATTTTGGCAGTGGAAATACCAATCAAATAAAAGTGCGTAAATGGTTTCAAAATTACATACAATCGAATGAAGTTAATGCATGGCTTTGGATGGGCGACAATGCCTACACCAACGGAACCGATTATGAATATCAAACAAAAGTTTTTGATAAGGTGTATGGTTATGATTCCATTTTTAGGTTTCTACCATTTTATCCCATTCCGGGAAACCATGATTATAATAGTGTAAATGGTGCCGATGAACCACAAACACATCGTGGTCCATATTATGATATAGTTGATGTATTTAAAAATGCTGAAATGGGTGGCGTTCCTTCAGGCATGGAAGCTTATTATTCTTATGATTATGGCAATACCCATTTTTTAGCACTCAATTCAGAAATGTATCGTGTATTGGTGCTTTGGGATTTATTTGGAACTACGTTTAAAAATTGGTTGATTAATGATTTACAATCTTCTAATAAAAAATTTAAAGTAGCCTATTGGCATCAAGCACCTTACTCCAAAGGTACACATGATACCGACGATTTTTGGGAAGTTTTTTCAGCAAGCATGCGTGAACGAGTAGTGCCCATTTTGGAACAATATGGTGTCGATTTAATTTTATGCGGACACAGTCATGTATATGAACGTTCCTATTTAATCAACAAACATTATGGCGCATCCTCTTCCTTCAATAAAGCAACCATGATGGTCGATAGTTCTTCTGGAAATCCAGATAGCAATAGAACCTACATTAAATATACTTATGGCCCAAATAAAAACAAAGGTACTGTTTATGGTGTGGTTGGAAACAGCAGCAAATCGGATGATGAAAATGGAAAAATGCATCCAGTGATGCATAAAAAATATATGGGAAATGATGCAGTGGGAAGTATGATTTTAGAAATCGACAATCAGCAAATTACTGGAATTTTTTACAAAGACAATGGCGATGTGTTTGATAAATTTAGAATCATTAAACAAGATTCCATCGTGCTATCTGGAATAAAACATAATTCGAATATTCAAGAACTAAAAGTATATCCCAATCCATTTAGCAATGCTATTGTGGTAGAATTTGATGCCAAAGAAATGAAACCAACATCCATTACCATTCAAAATTTAATTGGACAATTAATGGTGGAAACTTTATGGAATGGCAAAAGCAATATGGGAAATAATAAAATTGAAATTCAACATTTGCAAGATTTACCAAGTGGTGAATATGTAATTTCTATTAAACAAAATGATGATGTGGTAAGCCAAAAATTAATCAAAATAAAATGAGATTAAGATAGCCTACTTAAAATTTCATCTACACGTTTTTCTACCATGCTATTTTTTTCTAAAACTGGCGCATGATGTAGTTTGATACGCGCATCTATGATTAATGTATCGCAACACCAATGTTTGTTTTCAAATCGCTCATTGATGCCATAAATATCGTGTGATGGATTGCTGCGCGTAAAAGTAATCCAAAGAAAATTATTAAAATCTTTGGCTATAAAATCAGCATCATCACATAAAACGATTAATGGTAAGTTCGTCCACTGTTCACGGTTCATTGTCCACAACTCTTGGATTATTGATTTGATATTTTCGTTGATAGCATTTTTATTCTCCGCATTTATTTCCACCGCTAAAATGCCTTTAGTTACTATTCTAGGATTTTTAAATGTGGATGGCAGTGAAAAATCAATGGGTAATTGTTCTAATAAATCTCTTTGCTTATCGCCACAAGCAGCAATAATTACTTTGCTTCCGGTGTTTAATCCATCGCCACTATAATCTAATGTATCGATAGATGTTTTAGTTTGGAAATGTATGTCACGCGATAAATCAATGCGCTCTAAAATATGATGAAAGAATTCTTGTTCATGATGAGTAGATAATTTTTCATTATCACTTTTATTGGCGATGAACAAATATTTTGCTAAAGAAAGTTGACCGGTTCCTAAAATATGATTAGCAATGGTCAATAATTCTTGTGGTCTTTTTTCTTTTAAATATGGCGTATAACGTTCGCTACCAATTGCCAATAACAATGGATGTACACCAGCAGCATCTACGGCATGTACTTCGTGTACACCCGGAATTTCTTTACTAATGGCTGCACCTGTCATTTCATGAATCATGTTGCCAAAGGCAGTATCTTCTTGTGGAGGACGACCAACAACCGTAAAACTCCAAATAGCATTTTTCTTGGCATACACATTTTTTACACGCATCAAAGGGAAATCGTGTTTTAAAGAATAGTAACCTAAATGATCGCCAAAAGGACCTTCGGGTTTGTTTTCATTGGGATACACTTCGCCGGTAATGACAAAATCGGCATCTGTGCTTAAACAAAAGCCATCTTCATCGTACATATATCTAAATCGTCTTCCACCTAAAGCGCCGGCGAAAGTCAATTCTGATAAACCTTCGGGCAATGGCATGACAGCGGCAAAGCTGTGCGACGGCGGACCTCCAATAAACACAGATACTTTCATGGGTTTGCCTAAAGCATTCCACTTAGTTTGATGCACACCAATTCCACGATGTAATTGATAATGCAAGCCTATTTCTTTATCTTGGATATAATCATTCCCACTAAGTTGAATGCGATACATACCTAAATTGGATTGCATCACGCCAGGTTGGTCGGCATCTTCTGAATAGACTATTGGTAAGGTGACAAACGCACCGCCATCTTTTTCCCAACATTGAATGAGTGGCAAATCGGAAATTTTTATTTTTTCAAATGCATGTGATGAAACTTTTTTTGGTATGGCTTTTATGGCGGCAAATGCTACACGTAAATATTGTAAAGGATGTTTTAATGCTTGCATCGGATTGGTCTTTAATGCAATCATTTTTTTTACATTATCAATGGTATCTCTAAAAATAAAATGGCTTCTTTGCGTAGTACCAAATAAATTAGATACTGCTTGATAATTAGTGCCTTTTATTTTTTCAAACAAGATAGCTTTTCCTTTCGCTTCATGGATGCGCAAATGAATAGCAGCCATTTCTAAGTAAGGATCTACTTCTTCTTTAATGCGGATAAGTTGACCATTTTTTTCTAAATCATCGATGCAATCTTGTAGCGTGTTGTGTGCCATAATAGTGCAAAATTAATAGAATAAAACGGAAGAAAATATAATTTATTCTCAATACAACATTGCAACATTTTTTGTAGTGAGCGACGAAATAGTTTATACTCTAATGAACATGCATGCAACAAATAAAAATGCTTGTTTTTACTACAAACGCTTTTCTATCATTTTTACTAACATGCCTTTTTTTACAATGGTATTTTGTTGCATACCATTTAAAATGGCTACTTCTTCGTGTCTGTCAGAGGCAATTTTGTTGGCAATCATCACATCTTTTAATGTCATATCATTTGCAATGGTAACAACTTTTATTCTTTCCGGAACTACATTAATGCGTTTAGGATCGGTGAGTGCTTTGAAGCCATTCATGGCATACATAAAATTGTTTTTTTGAGCTGTAAAATCTTTCTTTGCACACATGCCTTGTAAAACATAAATAGCGCCATTGTATTGATAAAGTGTAAAGAGTATTTTTAATTTTTCAGCAGCTGCTTGCGTTTTCTCTTGTTCGGTCATTTGTGGTTGTGATGGGTCGTTTTGAGTTATTTCTTCCGCTTCAAAAGTATATGCATTAATGCCATTTATTTTTGTTTGAAATGGATTGTTGATATTTTTTACTTTATAGGATTCTAATATTTCTGTTGCTGCTGTCGAAAAATCTTTCTTTTGAGAAAGCGTTAGAATGATGGCTGCAGTACCTTCTTTATTAGCTGCTTGTACGGCTTGCGGTGAATTTTGATATTGCCATTGATGTGGAATTGGATATTCAAATTTCATTTCTGGCTGATAGAAAACATAATTATTTTTATCTAAATACCCTTGACGTGGATCTTCGCCATACACAATGCCATCAATCATACGTAAATAACTATCTCTGTTTATTTTTAAATTGCTTAAGTTATTGGTGGCTTGATATTCAGTAGCTAATTTTTTAACCGTATTATATCTGTTTCCAGGATCCGGATGTGTAGATAAAAACTCAGGAATACGAGCACCATCTTTTTGTGTAACTCGTTGTAAGGTTTGAAAAAAATCTGCCATTTCTTTAGCGTCGTAGCCAATGGCTGAAGCATATTTTACGCCTAATACATCGGATTCTGTTTCGTCATCTCTAGAAAATTTCAAAAATAATAATTGCATGCCTTGCATGGCTTGTTCAGACATGTTTCTAAATTTTTCCGACAATAGCATACCGCCCATAAATGCTATTTGAGTGAGCATCTGTTTCGTATATTGTTGGGAAGAATGACGTGCAGTAATATGTCCAATCTCATGACCTAAAACACCAGCAAATTGTGCTTCATCGTTAAAGTGAGCCATAATACCTCTTGTGAAATAGACATAACCGCCCGGAACTGCGAATGCATTGATGACATCAGAATCTAAAATTCGAAACTCAAAAGGTAAACTAGGTCGATGTGACTGTGCAACCATTAAATTTCCTTTTTCTTTAATGAATCGTTGCATGTTGGAATCTGGATACACTCCAAATTGAGCAATTACAGCAGGATCACTTTCTTTGCCGATAGAAATTTCTTGTGATTCTGACATGAAGCTTAATTGTTTTTTTCCTGTCACTGGATTTACAGAGCAAGATGTCAGTCCAAAAATGGAAATAGTACATACAATAAAATAGGTAGTATATCTTTTCATGATTTATTATGCTATTAAAAAATAAAATTGCAATATTTATACCAAAACTAGAAAAGTCGTTTATTTATGTGCTTCAATAAACGTTTTGGCATCTAAATTAAATTGTTGCCATTCTTCAAAATGTGGTAAATGGGCAGAAAGTAAATATTTATTAGCATCGTATGTAACATCGCTTGAACCTACATTTGTCAAGTATTTTTGAGCTAAATTATTTTTTGGTAAAATGCCATCTAGTTCACCCCAAACTAATAATAAAGGTAGTTTTATTTGGTTTAATTGATTCGTTAAATCTAAGTGTGAAAAAATAGATTGACCTTGATAGGTTAAGGTTTTAGGTGCAAATTCAGCATTGTTGAACATTAATGCGAGTTCATATTTTGGTGTGCTGATTCCTTGTACTTGTATGTTTAACACATTTGAAACGATACCATTTACTTGATTTAAATAGGATTGATGTTGTTTAAAATCTGCTGCAGATGGCGTAACATGTAATGCATAAAATTGTTTGCAATTATTCCAATAGGCAACATCTTTTCCTAGTGCAATCAATGAGTCTGCTTTGTGCGTAAGCCATTGTATAGAAAGTTGTGTGCCATTCACAATATCATACGCTGGACATTCGATAATGGCACCGTTCAATTTGTTTTGATGTGCAGTATCTAATAAATAGTAAGAAGCTAAACCGCCACCCCAACTGGCACCATGTATAAATACTTTACTTGCTTTGGCAATTTGTTTAGTGAAATTTACAACAACATCAAGATCTTCGCTAAATTGTTCGATACTCATGTCTTCGGGCTTTGCGTTGCCTTGTGTAATTCCGGAGCCACGTTGATCATAGTAGATTACTTTGTAATATTTTTCCATTTCTTTCCAATACACATTGGCACGTTCGCCTTGTGCCGTTCCGCCAGGTCCACCATGAATAAAAACAATGGCAATGTCTGAATTGATATTGCCACACACACGCACGGGCAAAGCAACATCATCTACTTTTACAAAATAATAATTATCCAATTGGTCGTCCGCAGGCTTTGGGTCGCGTGTGCAACTCATTATCCCTAAAAGTATAATTAAACAAAATATTATTTTATAGAATCGAATGTTCATGTTATTCTTTTTCTTTTCTAAATACATACGAAATGCCTGCTTCTACGTAAACGTGTCGTACCCAATGTTGATTACTTGGATATCTAAAATAAATTCCGGTGCCGAAATTTAAAGCAATAGGTGTTTTTAATTTTTTTGAAAAATCATAACCGGTTGAAAATTTTCCACCCAATAAAACATTGTGAAAGCCAAAGTTTACTTTTTTGAAAGTACCATCATGTTGTTGTTCATAAGTAGGTGCATTGAGTTTGGTATATAAATAACCGGCATCAAAGTTTATTTCTACAAAAAAACCTTTTGATAAAGTATGTCGATAGGCAATTTCAGGAATAAAATAGAGCGATGTATTAAAACGTTTTCGATATACAAAGCCAAAAGTAGGTTTTAAGTAAATTTCTCGCTCTATAACTTGTGGATTGTAAACACTTTTACTCTTATTTAATTTAGGTTTGTATAATAAACGAATACTTCCACTTGCAGACATACCTAAATTAATGTTTATAGGTTTAAATAACTCCACATCTGCAATGCCTGAAAGAGTAACTAAATATTTTTTATTTTTTATGCCTTCTGGTTTTATTATGTCTTTGTATTTATCTGCTTGCGCAAATGACACAAGGGAAGTCAACATAAAAAACAAGAATAGAAATTGAGTTTGTTTTTTCATTCACCAAAAATCTGAATGCAAAATAACGAAAAAATAGTAGTTAATTTGATTTTCATTCTAAAATCAATTTCTTATGCATAAAAATTAAATATTCGTATTGTTTTTACTTAATTTTTTTAAAATATCAATTGCGGATTTTGCTATGACCGTTCCTGGCCCAAATACAAAGGATACGCCAGTTTGAAATAAGAATTCATAATCTTGTTTAGGAATAACACCACCACACACTACCATAATATCGCTTCGATTTATTTTTTTTAATTCATCAATCAATTGAGGAATTAATGTTTTGTGTCCAGCGGCTAAGGATGAAACGCCTATAACATGAACGTCATTTTCTGCTGCTTGCATGGCTGCTTCTTTGGGTGTTTGGAAGAGTGGCCCAATATCAACATCAAAGCCAATGTCAGCAAAAGCAGTTGCAATTACTTTTGCGCCACGATCATGTCCATCTTGTCCCATTTTGGCTACTAAAATTCGTGGTCGACGACCATCTTGTTCTGCAAATTGATCAGATAAAGTTCTGGCTAAAATAAAATCTTCATTCATTTTAATTTCGGATGAGTAGATACCTGAAATACTTTTTATATTGGCTTTATATCTTCCAAAGATTGATTCCATTGCCGATGAAATTTCACCCAAAGTGGCTCTTTGTCGTGCGGCTTTAATGGTTAAAGCCAATAAGTTTTCAGTACCATTTTTGGCGGCATCTGTTAAGTCAACTAAACATTGTTGTACGGCATTATTGTCGCGTTTTTCTTTAATCGATTTAAGTCGAGCAATTTGTTTGTCGCGCACTTCGGCATTATCAATGTCTAATATTTCAATTTCTTGCTCGTCATCAGTCGTGTATAAATTAACACCAATAATGGCATCTGTTCCGTTGTCAATTCTAGCTTGTTTTAAAGTGGCGGCTTCTTCAATTCTCATTTTTGGAATTCCGGCTTCAATGGCTTTTGTCATGCCGCCATAACTTTCTACTTCTTCGATTAATATCCATGCTTTTCGTGCTAATTCATCGGTTAATTGCTCCACATATTCAGAGCCAGCCCAAGGATCTACAGTGCGACAAATTTCTGTTTCTTTTTGTAGATATAGTTGCGTGTCGCGTGCAATTTTTGCAGAGAAATCGGTAGGTAAAGCAATAGCCTCATCTAAGGCATTGGTATGTAAAGATTGTGTTCCACCTAAAACAGCGGCTAAGGCTTCGATGCAGGTTCGTGTTACATTGTTAAATGCATCTTGTTCTGTTAAACTCCAACCACTAGTTTGGCAATGCGTTCTCAAGGCTAAACTTTTTTCTGAAATGGGATTAAATTGAGAAACGATTTTTGTCCATAACAAACGTGCCGCACGCATTTTTGCAATCTCTTTAAAATGTTGCATGCCTATTGCCCAGAAGAATGATAGACGAGGTGCAAAATCATCAATTTTTAAACCGGCATTAATGCCCGTTCGGATGTATTCTAATCCGTCGGCTAAAGTGTATGCTAATTCAATTTCAGGTGTTGCACCGGCTTCTTGCATGTGATAACCACTGATAGAAATAGAATTAAATTTAGGCATAAATTGACTCGTATATTCAAAAATATCCGAGATGACTTTCATGGATGATTGAGGTGGATAGATATACGTATTGCGCACCATAAATTCTTTTAGAATATCATTTTGAATGGTTCCGCTTAACAATTTTTTGTCAACACCTTGTTCTTCCGCTGCCACGATATAAAATGCAAGAATAGGCAATACTGCGCCATTCATAGTCATTGAGACGGAAATTTTATCTAAAGGAATTTCATTAAATAATATTTTCATGTCTTCTACAGAATCAATAGCAACTCCAGCTTTGCCTACATCGCCGAATACGCGTTCATGGTCAGAATCATAGCCTCGATGTGTCGCTAAGTCGAAAGCAACAGATAATCCTTTTTGACCTTGTGCTAAGTTACGTTTGTAAAAAGCATTTGATGCTTCAGCAGTAGAAAATCCTGCATATTGTCGTATCGTCCAAGGTTGATTGACGTACATGGATGAATATGGACCACGCAAAAAAGGGGTGATACCAGCCACATATTTTTGATGAGAGAAAGGAATAGATTTTGAAGTAGATTTTTCTTTCTTTACTAATTGGTCGAATGTAATATCAAATTGAGGAGATGACATTCTATAAAGATACATTTTCCGTGTAAAAACAGTATTTATAAAATGTAAATCTTATCGATTATTGTTGGAATATTTTCTTGAAAATGCTGGAAGCTGAATTTCTTTGTGTGCAAATCGGATGATAGTGAATGCTAATAAAGAAAAGAAAGGTGCGGCAATTACATCAATTAAATAATGCACATGCTGGAATAAAATCAATGTTGCAATGGAAAATGATAATCCTAATAGTAAGTATTTTGTTTTTCTATTTTCAGAGATAATGAAAAAGAGCATAGCAGTGGAAACATGTCCAGAAAAAAATAAATCTTTTACGATATAACTTCCGTGGTGGCCACTCATAAAGAAATTGGAAACAGGATCTTTCAATAAGATTAAACCGACTGGAGGTTCTAGTGGAACTAAATAAATAGTAATAGTTCGCATTGCCATTAATAAGCAATAGGCTTGCATGGCTTTTAAAAATCGTTCGGGATTGGAAATGTTGGCTAAAATAAAAATAGTTAGCACTGAGTATGTAAGAATAAAAATACTCGTGGAGAAATCAATTGGTGGAATGAGTGCTAAAAATTTATCTGCAATTTGAGTGCCTTTTCTATTTTCTAAAATAGTCATGACAATTCGACAATATTTAAATAAAAAAAAATAGGAAAGTGCTGTAAAAATAAAATGCAACCTGAAATTCTTTTGACGTAAAGATTCAGACCAATTGGTATAAAAGTTTTTGAAATAGGAAAAAATCATTAAAGCGAATATTTTTATAACGCTAAAATAATATTATGCGTAAATATTATACTTATTTAAACGATAATATTCTGTTCTTTCACTATTTTTTAACAAAAAACTATTCTCTTTTTACTTTGGAGTTATCGTTATCGTAATATCTTTATTATTTTCTGTTGTATTGAAATCTAATATTTGTTTTACTGCATCAAAATTTTGAGTGTAATTTGTTGTTCCAGTTACGGATAAATCCCATCCACTTGGATAAAATCTATTTGGAATAAATATCTCAGTAGGTTCAGGGATAGATGAATTTGAAGTAAAAGACATCGTAAATATTTTTGAATCTGGATTGTATTCAAATGTTTTGATTTTTCCGGCAGTAGCCTTTGGATAGGTTCTTATTAAATATTGTAGAATAGGTGTCTCTGTTCGGTCGGCATTTATTGGACTCCATCCGCCTTGGTCATTACTCCAATAGGCCCAATGCCATTGGTTTCTATCTGCCATGGCATAAAAATCTTTTAAATTTTGATCAAAACCTGCTTGGCTTGGAGAAAGTCCAAATTCGCCCACTAATAATGGAACATTGTTGTGTAGTTGAACATCTTTTTTACGTTCACGTTCCCAGTCTTTCAATTGTTGTTTGGCTGTTGCTGTATATCCAACTCCTTCGTGTGTATCAAATGGATAGCAATGCGGTGCATAAACCAACTTAGAGGTACTTCTCGTATCTGTAATTTTAGATAATTTAGAAGGTGCACCGAATGTTACAGGTGCAGGTGTTGGCTCAAAGAAGAAATATTTATTTGACTCAACTGCTCTTAATGCGGGAATTAGTTTATTGTAAAAAGCTGTCAATTGTTGTTTCTCAAATTCACCGGTGATAAATACTTTTACTAAATCTCCACCCCATGGTTCGTTCATTAAATCGTAGCCAATTACATAAGGATTGTTTTTAAATCGTTCCATTACATATTTCCATGCTAAAATATAATGATCTTGTAAATCTTTATGCGCAGTGTATGACCAGAAATTAATCCAACTATTTACAACAGCTGGATCTATGTTTTTAAGCCACCATGGTGTTCCTCCAGGTAAATTAATAGGAGCTGAGCCATTGCTTCGAATTGCCCATGCAGGTGCACCATCTCCACCAAAAACTAATGAATATAAATCTTGATGCATATCTAGCATAACATACATGCCACGAGATGTGTACCAGTTTACGCGTTCTTCTACTCTATCTAAATATACAGGATCAAATACGTCTTTTTGTGGTTCAATGGCATCCCAAAAAATTAAATATCGAACAAAATTAAAACCAAAATCGGTTGCTTCGCGTTCTACGTCACTTTCAATAATCCAAGGATTTCTTAATGAATCAGATTTTGATATACTTGCAGTATTTAAACCATGAAAGATAAGTTGTCTTCCGTATTGATCTTGTATAATTGATGGATCTTCTTGATAAGTGTAACTTGTTCTTTCGTTTTCCTTTTTACAAGAAAAAATTACTACAGATATTAACAAGATTAAAAAATGCTTTTTCATTTTGCTAATATAATGATTCACCATTTATTGGTATTTGCTAAATATCAAATAATTTAGTGTTTTTAATAATTATTTTTTAAAATTAACAATTAAGCGTATTTTTTGGCAATTGCTTCAGCACATCGTTCTCCATCTATAGCTGCACTCATAATGCCACCGGCATATCCAGCTCCTTCTGCACATGGAAATAACCGTTTCATTGTAATATGTTCTAGTGTTTCTTTGTCTCTTGGAATCTTAACGGGTGAGGAAGTTCTGCTTTCAATGCCTAAAATTTGAGCGTTATTACTTACATAATTTTTCATTTTATTTCCAAATATTTTAAAGCCTTCTTTGAGTGTATAAGCAATATTATCTGGAAATAATGTGTTCATGTCAGTTGCCACTAATCCTGGTTGGTAGGATGTTTCATTTAATTCGAAAGATGCTTTGTCTTTCACAAAATCCAATAAACGTTGTGCGGGTGCTGCTTGTGTTTTTCCTGCTTGTTGCCAGGCTTGATGTTCAATGTTTTTCTGAAATTCTAGAGCAGCTAAATTGCCATATTCTTTATGAGGTTTCCAATCATTTTCATCAACTGCAACAACGATGCCAGAATTGGCATAAAGGGAATCTCTTTTTGATGGTGACATACCATTGACTACTATTTCATTTTGCGAAGTGGCTGCCGGAACGATAAAGCCACCTGGACACATACAAAATGAAAAAATAGCTTTTTGCTCTGTTTTTAGTGCTATTTGTGCGACTAAATTATATGCTGCACTCGGCAATAAATGAGAGGCATTGTTATGGTATTGTATTGAATTAATGAATTGTTGTGGATGTTCTACTCGAACTCCTAAAGCAAACGGCTTATTTTCAATTTGAATATTTTTTGATTGTAATAAACTAAAAATATCACGAGCAGAATGACCGGTGGCGAGTAAAACGGAAATTCCTAAATGCTCTTTTATTTTTTGTGTAACGTCTTCCGTTGCAATACTTACAACGCCTTTTGTTTCATTTTTTTGATGGATAAAATCAATGACTTTAGTATTGAAATGAATTTCGCCACCATATTTAATTATGGTATTTCTGATGGCTTGAATAAGTTTAGGTAGTTTATTGGTGCCAATATGTGGGTGTGCTTCAAATAATATATTTTCTGGTGCACCGTGCTGCACCATAATTTCGAGTATGCGTTTTATGTCACCTCTTTTTTTAGAACGAGTATATAGTTTTCCGTCACTGTAAGTTCCAGCTCCACCTTCACCAAAGCAATAATTAGAGTTTTCATTGACTATGTTTTTTTTATTGATATTTGCTAAATCTCTTCTGCGTTCTTGAACGTCCTTTCCTCTTTCAAGAATAATTGGTTTTAAGCCTAGTTCAATTAATCTCAATGCAGCAAATAATCCAGCTGGTCCAGCACCTACTATAATTACCTGTTGTGCATGGGAAACATTTTTATAAATGGGATTAAATTCAAATATATTCTGAGGTAGTTCATCTATATAAATAGTTGCTTGAATATTTACTTTTATTGTGCGAGAACGTGCATCAATACTTCGTTTTAATAGTTGGACATGGAAAGATTGTACATTATTAAGTTGTAAATATTGTTGAATATAAAGATGAAATGTAATTTCATCAAAAGCTACTTCTGGTGGAAGTTCGAGAGATATATTCTTTATCATGCTGTAGCAGATTTATTGCTAAAAGGTAGGTAAAGATAAAATTAATTATACCAAAATGAAGCTACTTTTTATAGTACTTAACTTTCTAATCGTAGCAATTATTTCCCGATAGGTAAATTTACTAAGCTGGCATATAAATCTGTTATTTCAACCTGAGGCACACTGTATTTTTTATTTTCATTAGCAAATGAATAACTATATTCAGATGCATTATAAATTGCGAAATTAAAATACATTGTATTATCATACTGGTAGGCATTTTTACTTTGTGATGTAATTAATTCCACCGTATTGATGCCATTGGTATAAACTTCAAAAATTTGTCTATCTACAATTTTTTTATTGTTGAAATAAAATCCTAATTTTTTTAATTCAGTAAGGTAATTTTTTACTTGTTCAATTTCTTGTGTTTGAAATGATACTCGATTATTCCATTGACCATTTGCTTCGTAGACAAAATCTATCCATTGCAAATCGGAAGTATTCGGATGGTTACTTTGGTAAGTGATGTGTGTTCTTCCATTTCCTAATTCAAACTCATCGTATAAACTAAAATCTTGTTTAGTTAACAGTGTTTCGATAGCAATATTGTTATTAATTCTAAGAGATAGAAAGTCAGAAATACTGATATTTTGAGAATAACTACTTTGTGTGACACACAGCAATAGTATTGCAATGTTAAGTAAGGTTTTCATAAAAGGGTAATTATGTTACTTCAATATTAAGTTATTTTTTGCAAATTGTCAATACTAAGCTTGTTAAAAATTAAATTTTTGACAAGAATCAAGATATTGGTGTTTTTAAAATAAAAATTCCCGAACCAATTGGTTCGGGAATACTACTATATGCAAAACAGCAAGCGCAAAAATAGCAGTTATAATATATGTGCTAAGATAAGATTTTTTTTGTTTTATAGCTTATGAAACTATGTTAATTCACTTGTAAAACACCTTTGTCTTTTGCTTCTAATTGGCTTTCGCCCATTAAAAAGGTATCTACTTCTCTGGCGCATTCTCTTCCTTCAGATATTGCCCAAACTACTAAACTTTGCCCTCTTCTTATATCACCTGCCGTGAATACTTTATCTACGTTTGTTTTGTAATTGTTGGCTTTTACGTTTCCACGCTCGTCTAATTCTACGTTTAATTCTTTTAATAATCCATCATGTTGTGGATGTACAAATCCCATTGCTAATAATACTAATTCGCAAGGCAATACACGTTCAGAACCTTCTACTTCTACCATTTGAGCTTTTCCATCAATAGTTTTCCATTCAATTTCAACAATTTTTAAACCGATTAGTTCCTCCTTTTCATTGCCAATAAATTCTTTGGTTAAAATTGACCATTGTCGTTCGCAACCTTCTTCGTGAGAACTTGAGGTGCGTAACATCATTGGCCAATTAGGCCAAGGAGTACTTTCAGCTCTTTCTAAAGGAGGTTTTCCTAGCAATTCAATTTGTGTAATAGATTTGGCTTGATGACGATTTGATGTGCCTACGCAGTCAGAACCAGTATCGCCGCCACCAATTACTAAAACATTTTTATCTGTAGCCAATATGTCGCCATTTTCATATTTTACACCACGATGATCTACTTCCGTAGCAATTTCTGAAACGCGCTTGTTTTGTTGAGATAAAAATTCCATTGCAGGATAAATACCGTTTAAGTTTCTTCCTTTAATTGGTAAATCTCTTGGAACAGTAGAACCGCCAGTCAAAATTATAGCATCAAAATTATTTCTTAATTCCTCTATTTTTATGTCAATGCCTACGTTTGTATTGGTTTTGAAGATGATACCTTCTTCCTTCATCAAACTTATACGACGATCAATTACTGTTTTTTCTAATTTAAAATCGGGAATTCCATACCGTAATAGTCCACCAATTCTATCGGCACGTTCAAAGACGGTCACGGTATGTCCAGCTTTGTTTAATTGAGCGGCTGCGGCCATTCCTGCTGGTCCTGAGCCAACAACGGCTATGTTTTTACCACTTCTAAGATTTGGTTTTATCGGTTGAATTAAATTTAATTCAAATGCTTTTTCAATAATTGATTTTTCAATATGTTCTATAGCAACTGGTGGTTGATTAATGCCTAAAACACAAGCCGTTTCACAAGGTGCAGGGCAAATTCTACCCGTGTATTCAGGGAAATTATTAGTTGACAATAATATCTCTGCTGCTAATTTCCAGTCATTATTATATACAGCATCATTAAATTCCGGAATTATATTTCCTAATGGACAGCCATTATGACAAAAAGGAACACCACAATCCATGCATCGAGCGGCTTGATTATTTGTTTTTTCTTCTGCGAATACAGTAGGAATTTCTTTATAATCTTTCAGTCGCTCTTCTACGCTTCTGTATTTTGGTAATTCTCTTGTAAACTCTAAAAATCCTGTTATTTTTCCCATTTATTTTTTGTCAATTTTAATACATTAATTTTTTTTTGCTAAGCATTGATACTTTCAGCATCTGCTTTTTTTGACATTAAAACATTTTTGTAATCGGATGGCATTACTTTTACAAAGCAATGAATTGTTTCCTCCCAATTTTCTAATATGTTTTTTGCTACGTTGCTATTGGTATAATTATAATGTCTTTCGATATAGAATTTAAGCGTTTCTAAATCTTCATTTTCTAATTGCTCAAATTCTACCATTTCCATATTTACATTTTTTGCAAATGTTTTATCGGTATCATACACATACGCAATTCCGCCGCTCATTCCAGCAGCAAAGTTTCTGCCGGTTTTGCCTAAGATAATGGCTAATCCACCAGTCATGTATTCGCATCCATGGTCACCCACGCCTTCGACCACTGTTTTTGCGCCAGAATTTCGTACACAGAAACGTTCACCTGCCATTCCATTTATGTAAGATTCACCACTAGTTGCTCCGTAAAATGCCACGTTACCAATAATGATATTTTCACTTGGTTTAAAGGTGGCATGTTGTGATGGATACACGATTAATTTTCCGCCAGAAAGCCCTTTCCCAAAATAATCATTGGCTTCGCCTTCTAATTCAAATTTAATCCCATTAGCGCCAAATGCACCAAAACTTTGTCCGGCGCTTCCTATGAATTTAATTTGAATCGTATCTTCCGGCAAACCTTCTTTTTTGTATTTTGATGAAATTTCATAACTCAATAATGCGCCAACGGTTCTGTCTGTATTGATAATATTAAATTGAGCGTTTGTTATTGACATGTTCTCCAGAGAGGATTTAGCCGATTCAACTAATTTTTTGTCTAGAATAGAATCATCGGTTGGGTGAGCCTGACGCATTTGTTTATATAAACCAACCTCTGCTTTTGCAGCTTCTTTAAAGATGATTGGAGATAAGTCTAAGTGTTTATATTTCCAGTGGTCAATATTATTTCTGCGTTTTAAGATTTGTGTTTGACCGACCATTTCGTTTATTGTTCTAAAACCTAATTGTGCCATTATTTCTCTTAAATCTTGCACTATAAAATGGAAGAAGTTAATGACATGTTGAGGGTCGCCTGTAAAACGTGAGCGCAAGATAGGATCTTGAGTAGCGATACCTACAGGACAAGTATTTAAATGGCATTTACGCATCATGATGCAACCTTCTACTACCAACGCGGCCGTTGCAATTCCCCATTCTTCTGCACCCAATAAAGTAGCTACCGCGATGTCTTTTCCGGTACGTAGCATGCCATCTGTTTGTAAAATTACTCTGCTTCGTAAATTATTTTTTACCAAAGTTTGATGTGCTTCTGCTAATCCTAATTCCCAAGGTAAACCTGCGTGTTTGATTGATGAGATTGGAGATGCACCTGTTCCACCATCATAACCTGAAATAAGAATTACATCCGATTTTGCTTTAGCAACACCGGCAGCTACGGTTCCAACACCGGCTTCTGCTACCAATTTCGTATTTATGCGAGCATTAGGATTTGCATTTTTTAAATCAAAAATTAATTGAGCTAAATCTTCGATTGAGTAAATATCATGATGAGGTGGAGGTGATATTAATCCAACACCTGGAGTAGAATGACGTACACGTCCAATCCATTCATCTACTTTGTGTCCTGGTAATTGTCCGCCTTCGCCAGGTTTTGCTCCTTGAGCTAATTTTATTTGTAATTCATCGGCATTGGCTAAATAATATGAAGTTACACCAAATCGACCGGATGCTACTTGTTTTATAGCGGATCGTTCCCAATCGCCATTTTCTTTTTTCTCAAAACGTAATTCATCTTCACCACCTTCTCCCGAATTGGATTTTCCACCTATTCTATTCATGGCAATAGCCAAAGTTGAATGCGCCTCATGTGAAATAGATCCGAAAGACATTGCTCCAGTTGCAAATCGTTTTAATATATTTTCTGCAGGTTCAACTTCATCAATGTTAATTGGTGTTACATTTGAAAAATCAAATTCTAATAAACCTCGTAAGGTAATAGCTTTTTGAGCTTGATTATTAATTTTTTCGGCATATTGTTTATAGATGTTATAATCATTTTTCTTTGTAGAATGTTGTAATAAATGAATCGTATCTGGATTAAACATGTGCGTTTCTCCACGTCGTTTCCATTGGTATTGTCCTCCAACTTCTAATCGTTGCGTATTGTATTCCGATTCCGGAAATGCTAATATATGTCTAATTAATACTTCTTGAGCGATTTCATCAAATCCAATTCCATCTAAACGTGAAATGGAACCTGCAAAACATTTATCAACTACATTTTTACCTAAGCCAACAATCTCAAAAATTTGTGATCCATGGTAAGATTGATGTGTGGAGATTCCCATTTTAGAGAATACTTTTAATAAACCCTTACTGGCAGCTTTGGTAAAATTTTCAACTAATTTATCATTGGATTTTCCTAAGTGTTTTAGCTTATCTTTATTTAAGTCATATATTGTTTGGAATGCTAAATATGGATTAATGGCAGTTGCACCATAACCAATATGTGTAGCAATTTGATGTACTTCACGAATGTCACCACTTTCAACAATTATTGAACAGTCGATACGTGTTTTAGTGCGTACTAAATGATGGTGAATAGCACCTGTTGCTAATAAAGATGGAATTGGTGCAAAATCTTTATTTACTCCTTTGTCAGAAATGATAATAATATTATTTCCATTGGCAACTGCTATTTCTGCTTCTTTACAAATTCTATCAATTCCTCTTTCTAGTGCACCTTTTTTTCCATTTGCATTAAATAAAGTTTGGATAGTGATTACTTTAAAATCAGGATGATTGATATATCTTAATTTGGCAATATCAACATTTGAGAGAATAGGTTGTTTTACTGAAATTTGTTTGCAATGATTTTCAGTGGTTGTTAATATACTACTAGCTCCACCTAATGTTGCAAATGTACTCATGACCATGCGTTCACGAATTGGGTCAATTGGAGGATTGGTTACTTGAGCAAATAATTGTTTGAAGTAATTGGATAAATTTTGTGATTGATCTGACAAAACAGCTAATGGTGTATCGGTTCCCATTGAGCCTATTGGCTCATTGGCTGTTTCTGCCATGGGTGTAATTATTGTTTTGATGTCTTCAGAAGTATATCCAAATGCTAATTGTTGGCGTAATAATTCATCATTAGAAAGTAATTCTTCCTTAATGGTGGATTTAGGTAAATCAGAGAATGTGATTTTATGTTTATTTAACCATTCTCTATATGGGTGTTCGGTGCATATTTTCTTTTTTAATTCATCATCAGAAATAATGCGTCCTTCTTCCATATTGATGATGAACATTTTTCCGGGTTGTAATCTTCCTTTTTGAAGTACTTTTTCTTCTTCTGTTGGCAATGCACCTGCTTCAGAAGACATAACAACACGTCCATCATTATATACCACAAAACGTGATGGTCTTAGTCCATTTCTATCTAATGTAGCACCAATTATTTTTCCATCCGTGAAGCAGATTGAAGCTGGACCATCCCATGGTTCCATTAGACAATCATGGTATTCATAAAATGCTTTTTTCCAATCTTCCATTTGGTCGTTATCTTGCCATGCTTCCGGAATGAGCATCATGATAGCATGAGGTAACGAACGTCCTGCTAGATATAATAGTTCAATGACATTGTCTAAGGATGCGGAATCTGATTGGTCGCGATAGCAAATGGGCATGAATAGATCTATTTCTTCATTCGTAAACACATCACATTCTAATAAATGCTCACGTGTACGCATCCAATTTAAATTTCCTTGCAAGGTGTTGATTTCCCCATTGTGCGCAATGTAACGAAAGGGTTGTGCTAGTCGCCAGCGTGGAAATGTATTAGTAGAAAAACGAGAGTGTACAATAGCTAAAGCTGATTCAACGCTTTTATCACTTAATTCGGGATAATATTGTCTAACCTGAAATGTAGTTAATTGTCCTTTGTAAATTACCGTGTGACATGAAAGATTGGTATAATAGAAATGATCTTTTCCGCCCAATAAATAATTTATTTCACGTACTGTATGTGCACGTAATACATATAATTTACGTTCTAATTCTATGTCTTCTTTAAAGTCAAATTCAGGTTTAATAAATAACTGTTCAATGATTGGTTCTGTCGATTGAGCAGTTGGTCCTATGGGTGTATTATTGGTGGTAATAGGTCGGTAGCCTAAAACGGTGAAGTTTAATTTTTTTGCAGTATCAGCAATAAAATCTTTGCATTTTTTTCGGTCTTCGTCATTCTGAGGGAAGAAGATAAAACCAGTTCCATATTTTCCTAAATCGGGTAATTCAATTTTTAATAATGTAGCTTCTTTTTTATAAAATTCATGTGGAATTTGCATTAAAATACCGGCTCCATCACCTGTGTTTTCTTCACAACCACATGCACCACGATGTTCCATGTTTTCAAGCATGGTTAATGCATCTTGCACAATTCTGTGAGATTTTTCACCTCTTAAGTGTGCAACAAATCCAATTCCGCATGCATCATGTTCGGTTTGTGGTAGGTATAATCCTTGATATTCGTTTGTAACGCTCATATAAATTACTAAAAATTAAATTGAAACTGAATTAGGCCAAAAACTATGCTTCAGACCAATTTATAATATTAGCTAAAAAGTTTTTCTTATTTAGCCTTTAGGCGTTTAAGAAAATTTTAAAGATTGGAATACTACTTAACAATTTAGTGATAAGCTCTTTGTTTGTGTCAATTCAATTAATATTATAAAATTAAAAATGTGAACTATTTTACAGAATTGTCTTTGTAAAAATAAAATTATCAAAAAATTATCAAAAAATATTTGAATAATCTTATGAAAAATCATCTTTATAATTGCAAAAGTAAATTTATTCACAATTAAATATTTTGTTATGAGAAAATCCCTTTTATTCCTTATGTCCTTTATTATCTCATCAGTGTTGCCCATTTATGCACATGAAGATGACACAAGAATTAAATCTTTAGAAGAAAAAGTTGAACTATTAACCAAGCAATTAGGATTGGATAAAGTGGATACTTTAGAGCAACTGGAAGAGCAAAAACTTACGTTTAAAGAAAAGTATGATGCTAAAATTGAAAAAGTAAAATCAAAAATTCCATTTGATTTGTCTGGTTCAGTTGATGTGTATGTTCAGACTAATTTTAATGGAAAACAAACAAATGCAGTCTTAAATCGAGCCTTTGCTACAAAAGCAAATTCGTTTGAATTAGGTATGGTTAATATTACGATGAAAAAGAAAATTAAAAAAGTTGGCTTTTGTGCGGATTTGGGCTTTGGTCCAAGAGCTGAAACTGCCAATAATACATTATATGCCAATTCTATCATCGCAATTAAACAATTATATGTTAGTTATGCACCAGCGGATTGGGTGGAGTTTACCTTGGGAAATTTTAGTACGTTTTTTGGTTATGAGCTTATTGAACCTCAAAATAACTTTAACTATTCTACCTCATTGGCATTTCAAAATGGACCATTCTATCATACTGGTTTAAAGGCTAATTTTACCATTAAAAAATGGAATATTTTAGCTGGCTTCTTTAATGACACAGATACAAAATCGGATAATGATAGAAATAAATATGTAGGTGCTCAAGTAGGCTATACAGGTGATAATGGTGGTGTTTACTTGAATTTTGTAGGCGGAAATGAATCCACTACTTATATGGTGAATGATTCTACGGAAGCGATGGTGTATAAAAACTATAAAAACTCGTATGATTTAACCGGTTCTATTAAATTAGGAAAAAACAAAAAAGGAAAATTAGGGGTGAATGTTGCTTATCATCAATATAGATACAAAGAATTAAAAGCAGATAAAGTAACTCGTAATAAATACTTTTTAACGTATTTATATGGTCAATATGACATTAAAGATATTGCAAGTATTGGAGCGCGTATAGGTTATTTGTATAATCCAGATGCTGCCGCTGCTTATGTAGCTGGACCAGCGAAGCATTTCTTTGATTTTACATTGACATCTCAAATCAATGTAGTGGGTGGTTTGAAATTTATTCCTGAATATAGAATTGACTTCGGTTCAAATAATGTATTCTTAGATAGAAAAGGTAATGGTTCTAAAATCCAAAATACACTCAGCTTAGCTGCAGTATATACATTCTAATTTCTACAAATTACTTTTCTTAGCTCGAGTAGGTGTTTACTCGAGCTATTTTATTTTATAGAAGTTCATTTTTATTTCATTTATTCAATTATATTTGCTCTTCCTTTTCTTTAAATTGCCCAAATGTTGAAATTGGTAGACAAGCTACTTTGAGGTGGTAGTGACCGTAAGGTTGTGCAGGTTCGAGTCCTGTTTTGGGCACACTTTCCCATTTTATTGTTAAATTTTATCCTTTAAAACAAAATTTAACAAAACTTACACAAACATTTGTATATACAATAGTTATATTTGCAATTAATAAAAATACAAAATGAGAACGCAAATTTTAACAGGAACGCTTGCTTTATTTTTTTTATGTGCATGCAATACTATTCCAAAAGGAGACAACGCCAACACTTCAGAATCTCAATCCATTGCTGAAGCGACTGAATTAGTTTATAATGTAGATTCTACATCTTCAATAGAATTTACAGGCAATGGCGTTGGAAAAAATCATCCAGGATTGTTTAAAATTTCTGACGGAAAAATATCCGTTCACGAGGGAAGTGTGCATGCAGGTTCATTTATAATCAATATTCCATCGATGATTTTGAAAGAAGAAGGAGAAATGATTCAAACTAAATTAAAAGGGCATTTATTAAGTCCTGATTTTTTTGATGTACAAAAATATCCAACGGCCAAGTTTGAAATTACTAAAGTAACAAGTTATACTTCAAATGGAACCGATAAATCAGTAGTAGAAGGTGCAAATGCTTTAGTAAGTGGAAATTTGACTTTAAAAGATGCCATAAAGAATGTTACTTTTCCTGCAAATATTACCATATCAGAAACAGAAATTACAGTAAAAGCAAACTTTAATATTGACAGAACGCAATGGAATATGTCGTATGGTAATGATAAATCTTTGAAAGATAAATTTATTTCACCGGAAGTAAATATTGCATTAGATGTAAAAGCAAAGAGATAAGAACAAGTAAAATATGTAGATAGCGCTTCAATGTATTGAAGCGTTTTTTATTTTAAATGATGGATAGCCATCCATGCCATTAATCCAGCACCTATTGACAAACATTGTTCGTCCACATCAAAAGTAGGTGTGTGTATGGATGATGTAATTCCTTTAGTGGCATTGCCAGTTCCTAATCGATAAAAGCAAGCTGGTACAACTTGTGAATAATAAGAAAAATCTTCTGCTGTCATGCGTGCTGGCATTTCTTCTACATTTTCTCTGCCTAAATATTCCTGAGCTAATATAAATGATTGCTTGGTAATAGTTTCGTCATTTTTTAAGAATGGATATCCTTTATCGATAAAAATTTCACAAGTACCTCCAAAGCTTTCAGCTATAGATTGACAAATTAATTTTATTTTTTCATGTGCTTCCAAACGCCATTTTTCATCAAACGTCCTAAATGTTCCTTCTAATTTTACTTCTTCTGGAATTATATTGGTTGCACCATTAGCAATAAATTTTCCTATAGTTAAAACACTTGGCAATATAGGATTCGCATTTCTACTCACCACACTTTGAAGTGCCACAACAATTTGAGAAGCAATTAAAACAGAATCGATTGCTAAATTAGGCACAGCACCATGTCCACCTTTCCCTTTCACGGTTACATATATCTCATCACAACTTGCCATTGCAATTCCTGGCTTAAATGCGACTTTACCGATCTCTAATTGTGGTAATACATGTTGCCCAACAATAAGTTCAACATCTGGATTTTTAAGTACACCTTCTTTTATCATTATTGAAGCACCACCTGGTAATTTTTCTTCAGCTGGCTGAAAAATAAATTTTAAGGTTCCTTCAAAATTATTTTTAAGCTCATTTACTATTTTTAATGCACCCAATAAACAGGTAGTATGTACATCATGCCCGCATGCATGCATGACACCTTTATTTTGAGAAATATATGTACAATTATTTTTTTCTTCTATTGGCAATGCATCTATATCAGCTCGTAACGCAATTGTTTTTTTAGTCGGATTTATTCCCTTTATTAGACCTACAATTCCATGTCCACCAATATTAGTTTGGTGTTCAATTCCATAAGATGTTAAAACCGAAGATATATAATTCGCCGTTTCCACTTCCTCAAAACTTAATTCAGGATGTGCATGCAAATGTCTTCGTATATTGATTAGTTCTTCACCATAAGTATCAGCTAATTTTTTTATGCTATCTTTTAATTCCATATTTCCGTAAATTCGTATTGTAAAGTAATAGAAATTAAAATTAATGAATTTCAAGTGAATACTTTCTACATTTTCATAAATCAACATAAACTTATACTATGACTAATTTCGATTTAATTGTGATTGGCTCTGGACCAGGCGGTTATGTTGCTGCAATTCGAGCAGCACAATTGGGACTAAAAGTGGCAATTATAGAAAAAGAAAATTTAGGAGGTATTTGCTTAAATTGGGGTTGTATTCCAACAAAGGCATTATTAAAATCTGCTCAGGTTTTTGATTACATCAATCATGCAAGCGAATATGGAATTGATATAAAATCAGCCGATTTAAACTTCAATGCAGTAATCAGTAGGAGTAGAAGCGTAGCAGATGGCATGAGCAAAGGTATTCAGTTTTTGATGAAAAAAAATAATATTGAAGTCATTTATGGATATGGAAAAGTATTACCAGGCAAACGTGTAGAAATTACATTAAATGAAGGTGGCATTAAAATTTTAAAATCAAATTTTATTTTATTGGCCACAGGTGGTCGTGCTAAACAACTTTTATCTCTACCTATTGATGGCAATAAAATTATTGATTATAGAAAAGCCATGGTGTTACAAAAACTACCTAAAAATATGGTGATTGTTGGTGCCGGCGCAATAGGCGTAGAGTTTGCTTATTTCTACCAAACTATGGGATGCGAAGTAACATTAATCGAATTTATGGATTCTATTTTGCCGATTGAAGACAAAGAAATCAGCAAGACATTAGAGAAACTTTTTTCTAAAAAAGGCATGAATATTTTAACTTCTTCACGCGTTTTATCCTCAAAAATAATAGGCGACAAAGTGCAATTATTGGTAAATTCAAAAGATGGTGAGCAACTCTTTGAAACAGATTTTGTACTAAGTGCTGCAGGCGTTTCAGCTAATATAGAAAATATTGGCTTGGATATATGTGGAATTCAAACGGAACACGATGAGGTAAAAGTAAATTCATATTATCAAACAAATATTGAAGGTGTTTATGCCATCGGTGATATAGTAAAAGGACAAGCATTGGCACATGTAGCTAGTGCAGAAGGAATCATTGCGGTGGAACACATGGCTGGACATCATCCTCAACCTTTGGATTATGGAAATATTCCAAGTTGTACATATTGCTCACCTGAAGTGGCAAGCGTGGGTTTAACGGAACAGCAAGCGAGAGGAAAAAGCTTGGATGTTTTAATTGGCAAATTTCCATTTTCAGCAAGTGGGAAAGCCAAAGCTGCCGGAAAATCAGATGGTTTTGTAAAGCTTATTTTTGATAAAAAATATGGAGAATTATTAGGTGCTCATTTAGTAGGAGAAAATGTAACAGAATTAATTGCTGAAATAATAGTTGCCAGGAAATTAGAAACTACTGGCCTGCAAATCTTAAAATCAGTACATCCACATCCAACCATGAGTGAAGCCATTATGGAAGCTACTGCGGTTGCTTATGGTGAAGTCATTCATTTATAAAAAAATGGAACATTTTATTGTCCCATTTTCTACTTTTTTATGTTGATTTTCTAGCGGAAAATATACAATTTTCCATATCCTTTTTTGAAGTATTTATCTATTGAACTTTCTTTGATTTCAGTAGATGTACCATCGATATTTTTAGTCATTACACGATAAAAATAAACACCATTTGCCAATCGATCACCAAAATTATCAGTGCCATCCCATTTGTAATCCGTAACGTTTACACCGATATGTAAATTTCCCAAATCAGCACGTGTTATTTCTTTAACTACTTTTCCGGAGGCACTAAATATTTGGATAATTAATTGATCAGGAATGCTTGCACCTGTTAATGTGAAAACAAATTGTGTAGTAGATGAAAATGGATTTGGATAATTTAAGACATTCGTGATAGAAGGTTTAGAATCCACTTTGAACTGTATTCTGTAATCATATTTTCCAGCATCATTTTTACTGCGGTCAATTCCTTGAGCGCGTATTTCATACGTTCCATCGGCTAATGTTGGTTTGAAAATCAATCGAGCTTCATTATTTTTTCCAAGATTTAAATTGGTTGCAGGCATAAACGTTACGTCCGGTCTGTTGGCAGAAACCTGAACAGGTTCAGGGTTGTTGGGATAGTATAAATAGATTAAAAATCCGGAAGTATCATTCAGTGCCAAATATTTATTTTCATCTTTTAAACGGAATAAAATTTCTGGATTTGCAGATACATATTCTCCATCAATAATATGTCTGCCATCAAAAGTAATATCTAGAAGTGGATTGATTTTATCGCGTTCTATGAAAACTGTAAATTCAGCAAAATTATTGAAATGAAATTGTTCAATTTGGTCGTCATCCGGATTGACTTCAACTGTTACATAATTTAATCCAAAGAAATTAAATCCGGAAAAGGTGTAATTAAAGTCGATATTTATATGTGATTTTCCGGGTAATGGAGCAAAGCGTTGATAAAACGATGTAATATTTCCGGAAGCATCTTTAATAATAAATTTCACCAATAAACTATCCATGTTTATTGGTGAAACATTTTCTACGGCGACAGACATATTAAAGTTTTCACCAGAAATAATGCTGTCTCTTGTTTTTGAAAAATATATGCTAGGATTGACAACGGCTTCAGGAGCTTTTGCATAATACAATCGCCAAAAATCCATTTGTGGAGGCGTGCTCATGGAGTCGTCTTTCGTCAGCCATTGCATTTGTAAAAATGGAAACTGTTGTGCGTCTATACTTACCGGAGTGACATTGTTTTTAAGCAAATCAGTTCTCAATAAAGTTCGTGTGCCATTAATTCCATAGCCGTATAAATTTACAGTACCTTCATCAAAAGAGGTTGGTGTTTCTTTAGAGTGCCAATCCATGTGGAAGTCTGTCCAGCTACTTGCAGGACCAATAATAGGCGTTTCCATACTGCCCTTATTCCAGGAGCCACTAAACGTAAAAGTTGTATCGATGATATCCGGACTAAATCGTTGTATTTGAATAGGGGCTAAACTATTATTGCATTTTTGCAAGAAGAAAACAAAAGGAGCATTTTCTTGCTGTTGGCGAATTTTTGTTACTCCTAAATTTTCAAATGCTTGATATAAATTAGCATCACCCACATTTAAACTATCAACGAGCCATTGAGAATAACCAGCATTATAAAAACTATAACCCATTACATACGCATTGCAAGGAATAGAATTGATAAAGTTGGCAACATCTTGTCGGTATGTTTTTCCATTTGCGAAATCATTGGTTATAAACTCAATGACATTTATTGGATATCGATTACAGGTGATGTCATTCCATGGTCCACGACATGTGTTGCCAATTTGAAAGGTTTGCCAATTTTGTCCAGTATTAGCATCATACACAAAGAAAATAAATCCTTTTCGAGCCCATGCATTTCTGGCAATTAGATAGCCATCCCAAAATGCTTCAATTAATTGATCATAGATAATTCCATTTCTGATTTGCAAAGTTCTTACCGTATTAGGATAATGAAAATCTCGATCTGTTTTTAAATTTAGCGTGCTGTATGAATTTCGTAAATATTGAAAATAATGCGATTGATTCCATCCAGTAGAAAGCGATGTATTGTATAAAAATGAACTTTTTTTCCAATTTGCCGGATTGCCTACCGTTGTATCTAATGTACCTCGCCAGTAATATACTTTATTTTCTATTAAAGGAATAGTTGGGTTCCATTTAATGGTGGCACCAGGTGCTGTAGTTTTTAATTGTGTTAATAATGGACTGTTAAAGTTTTCAGTAGTATCAATTTGAAAAATATATGATTTTGGTGTTGCGAAAGGATTGGCCGTCGAAAATACAAGCTCATGGTTTGCGTCGTTGACGATACAAAATTCATAAGGGAAAATGGGAATAATATCATCCGCCAAAATGAGTTTTGTGACGTTTATTTCATTATTCAATTCCGAATATTCTGCAATAGCATTTGCGTAGTCCACTTTTATTTTAAAGGAATTTAATCCAGGGCCATTAATTCGATCTGATTTTATCCATATTAGAACAGTATCTATATTACGGGCGCTTGGTACATTTACGCTAGTTGCTTGAATTTGTCCATTTGGAAAAATTCGATCTACATTAATAATATAATTATCTGGTACTGCTGCACCTAAATTGCGTACTATTAATTTTATTAAAAACGAATCGGCGGCGGCATTGATATTCTGTGGTTCAAAGGACACACTACTTTCATCAATGTAAAAATCGGGTTTAAAATGTGTGTTTATTCTCAATCCAGGATCGCCATGAAAAATCATTTGATGTCCAATGGATGGATTGATGTCGATACCACTAAGAATCACATCTTTTGAGGTTCTTTGTAATATGGTTCCTATAGCATCATTGTATAAAGTATTGGAGAAATAATTATAAAAAGAAGAAGAGTAAGAATTTAAATTTGAGATGACTGCGTAAGTAACTGGAGCAATATAGCCGATTGCTGCTTTGTTGGGTAATAGTACAAATCGCTCACTCAATAAATTAGAAGCATCTTCAAAAACACTACCAATAAAGCAACCATTTGATAGCATCAGATGATATTTTCTATAGTTAGACATTCGTTCCGGCTCCAAATTAAAATCGGTGGTGGTGGTGGCAGAATGCCCAAAGAAGGTGATTAAAGAAACGCCTGAATTGATTAAGGAATCTAAAAATATATTTTGAGCAATTTGAATAGGATCAGTTGTGTTTTTAAATAAGCTACTCACAGAACCACCATATTTTGGCGCCTCAATTGTAGTTTTATAATTATCTAAATAGTTCCGTATTATTTGTTGTTCAAAATTATTGTTTCCACCACCCAAATGTAATATGTTTTTCATCCATGATTTGTTGTATGGAGTTAATGATGCATTTATAGTGTCATTCAAAATTGCTTCATAATCTTTTACTTTATCTAAATATGCTTTAATTTCATCTCCATTTTTTACGGACAATCTTCCGATACCGATTTGAGGATAATTTAAACTGCTACTTCTTGCCGTTAATAGATTATCCGATGCCGGTTCCCCAAAAGTAGGCACAAGGCTTTTGTTGATTAATCCTTGATTTCTGTACATTTTAGAATAATCCAATCCTTTTCCGATAACAAAAACCATTTTTGGTTTAATAGTAAAATTATCCAAAGCAAAATTTACAAAATTTCGAATAGCTAACGGATTTTCTATAATTCCAAAACCAAATTGATCGTATAATTCATCGATGAAATATGTTCTGGCAGTAAAATTTCCACCAGCAGTGGAGGATCGATATTTCCTATATTCTTCTACAAAATCAGTTCCTGATAAACTTGCTTTTAATTTTTTATTAGAAATAATAATGTAATCGCCAGAACCTGGCGATGCACTTAAAAAATTTGTAAAATTGGTAGGTGTAAAAGATGATATAGTTGGAATGTCGGTTGAAGATTGAGAAGATAGATATAATTTATCTTTTTCTAACGCAGTTGCAAATAAATGAAATTTAAGAGCCGTATCTGTAATACCTTCATAACGTTGATTATTATTTAAATCGTATAAAATTGGTGCAGTAGATTGTGCATCAAAATTTTTAATTTCAAAATAGAGATCATCTGTTTTTCTAAAACTAAAATTAATAGTTGATTGTCCATTAAAATTAAAGAGCCTTGGATATTGAAGTTCAACACCGGCTAAAAATGGATTCAGCCTTGGAATAATTCTCGGTGCATCGAAATAGAATCTTGCCCATCCACCTTCACTTAGATTCATACTGTTTACGGTATAAACCGATTTTTTCACCATCGGCCCAAAATTAATATCAGTGGTATCAAATGCATTATAGGTAACTCTAATGTTTTGGCTGCCTTCTGGTAATACATAATTGGCATAATAATACGCATTCACCGACGGTTCTTTATAGACAAAATGGGTATTAAATCCAACAAAAGTTTGTGTGCCTGGCGCAATGACGCCTAAGCTATGTCCTTCGCCTTTGTCAAAATCAGAATTGTATAATTGACTAAAATTTGATGAAATAGGTAAACCTCTATATAAACCTGTTCCAGTAAAATAAATGGAATAGTAACAGAATTTTTCCGGTATAGGAATAGAACTTAAATCATTGGTTTGTTGGGTGACACGAGCATTAATGCTAAATGGATCAATGGTTAAAAAACAAACTGCCGTGTCAGTAAATAAACTTATCTTATTATGAGGTTGGTCTTCGGGATTTTTATATAATAATGAATCCGGTTTACCATCATTTTTTTCTCCATAAAATTCAATAAAATCCGCAGCTCCGAATGGACCATTCGTGGTTACATATAACGGAACTTCTTTTCCGTTGCGAATTAATTTAAAATTGGTACCACGTAATTGATTATTAGGAATGCCTAAATTGATTAAAGATGAATAAGTGATTCGATAAAGGCTTGTTTTTCCTAATTTGAACTTGTAATATGTTTTTGAATAATCTATCCATTCATTGCCGTATTGCTGTGCATGACAGATGGAAAAAAATCCCATTAAACAGATAATATGTAAAAATTTTTTCATTGTCAATTATTTTTGAATGGGTTCAGAAGGTGTATCAACCGGAACATCAGAAGGTATTGTAGTTGGTGCACTTTCTATAGTTGGCTCTGTAGCATTAATTAGCTGTGCGGCTTCTTTTCTTTTTCGTTTATTGATGCCAAGTTTTAAAGATACGACATGTGAAAATTGACTTTCAGATGCTTTGCCAATATCAGTGTAGGCATAATCTACAAATACTATATTTTTAAAACGGAAACCAGCTCCAAGATTTGGTTGTACGGTAAAAGTTTTCTTGCCATCGGAGTTTAACATTTTTTGAAAATTGCTTACTCCACCACGAATATAGAATATCTTCCACAAGCCTAACTCGATTCCAATTCTTGGATCCATGCTAACTTTTTTTGTAGAAATAAGCGTGTTGCGTGGACCATCTGTTGTAATTTCCCAATCTAATTCAGCTTTTAATTCAATTTTATCTTTAAATGTTTTAGTATAGGCTACACCAAATTGAATTCTAGGTAAGGTAATTTCTGTTGAGTTTTTGGGAATCACATTGCTCGTGTCGGCTAATATTGCTTTTTCTTTATCTGTAAAATTATAGGACCAAGCATTAAATGTAGTTGTAATATCTTTCACTGTGATACCGATTTGCCAATCTTTAATCTTATACATCGCACCAATGTCAATACCAAAACCCCAAGATTTAGCAAAACTTCCTGCTTTATTATGTACGATTTTTGTAGTTGCTCCAACCGATAAATTGGGAATAATTTGATATGCATAGGATAATAAAATACCATAATTACCTACAGAAAAATTTCTAACATTATCATAATTTACGCTTCCGTCAGGTTCTATTAGATCCAACGTATATGGAATATCATCTACACCGAAACGCATAAAATTAATACCAATGGCGTGTTTATTGCTGTCTAATGGAAAGGCAATACCAGCATAATCATATTTGGCTAATCCAGCAAAATATTCATTATGCATGAAACTAAATTGTAAATTAGTTGGAATACGCACTAAGCCAGCTGGATTCCAATATCCGGCAGTGATATCGTTCGTAGTGGCGACCACCGCATTGCCCATGCCAAAATTATGTGCACCTACTCCAATGTACATAAAATCATTACTGTATTTTGGTGGCTTCGCAAAAGGAAAACTTATTGTGAAACAAAATAGAGTAAAGATTAAAAACTTAGACTTTTGTAAATTTATCATGCAATATAAACGGTTCAGTTTTAATGCGCATTGTTCCATACAATACACTACGTAAATTTATCCATTTTTCTCTTAATATATAGATAATGTATTGACAATTTTCGTTGCATCTTCAATAAATATAGAAAAAATAGGCAAATACACCATTTAAACCATTTTACAATTTTGTATTTTTGCACCAAAATAATTAGAAATGAATTTTGTTGAGGAATTAAAATGGCGCGGCATGTTGCATGATATTATGCCTGGAACGGAAGATTTATTAAACAAAGAAAGTGTAAAAGGATATATCGGTTTCGATCCTACGGCAGATTCCTTAGGAATTGGAAACATGGTACAAGTAATGACCTTATTGCATTTTCAACGTTGTGGTCACAAACCGATTGCTTTAGTAGGTGGCGCAACCGGAATTGTAGGCGATCCAAGTGGAAGAAGCACGGAACGAAATATGTTGACTGAAGATTTATTGCAACATAATTTATCTTGCCAAAAAAAACAATTAGAAAAGTTTTTGGATTTTAATTGTGGCGCAAATGCGGCCGAAATAGTAAATAATTACGATTGGTTTAAGAATTTTTCTTTCTTAGATTTTATCAGCGATACAGGAAAACATATTACCGTAAATTACATGATGAGCAAAGATTCAGTAAAAAACCGATTGGAAAATGGCATGTCGTTTACTGAATTTTGTTACCAATTAATTCAAGGATACGATTTTTACCATTTATGGAAAAACAATGGCGTGAAATTACAATTAGGTGGCAGTGACCAATGGGGAAATATTGTGACCGGAACAGAATTAATTCGCCGAAAAACAAATGGCGAAGGCGAAGCGTATGCTTTAACCACGCAACTTATAAAAAAAGCAGATGGAACTAAATTTGGAAAAAGTGAAGCCGGCAATATTTGGTTAGATGCAGCCAAAACATCACCATATAAATTTTATCAATTTTGGTTAAATGCTGCCGATGAAGATGTAAAAAATTGGATTCGCGTGTTTTCTATGAAAAATAAAACTGAAATTGAAGCCTTGGAATCACAACAAAATGAAGCACCGCATTTGCGTATATTACAGAAAGCTTTAGCGGAAGAAATTACCATACGTGTGCATAGTGCAACAGATTTAGAACAAGCTCAAAAAGCTTCAGAAATATTATTTGGAAAAGCCACAAAAGAAAATTTAGCACAATTAAACGATGCTCAAATTATAGATATTTTTGAAGGCGTGCCCATTTTTAAAATAGAAAAGGATAAAATTTCTGGCGGCGTAAATGTCTTGGATTTGCTGGCACAAGAAACACAAATAATTGCATCTAAAGGCGAAGCTCGTAAATTAGTAAGTGCCAATGGAATCGCCATTAATTTAGATAAATATACAGATGTAAACGGAATAATCAATTCAGATAACTTAATTAATGGAAAGTATATCGTTGTGAAAAAAGGTAAGAAAGATTATAGTTTGGTTATAGTGGAGTAAATTATAAATATGGATTTTTGTTTAATTTAATTATCTTAAAACCATCTTTTTCCATTTGTTGAATGCATGCATTATTAGGCATTTCTTTGAAAATAAAAGCTGTTAATAAACCACATACACGTTTGCCTTTTTCTACATCGCGATCTTGTTCTTTTATAACTTTTTTTACTTCTTTGAATAAAGGGCCATTATCAGAGCATAATTCAAATTCGACTCCGTTAATGTAATGATCGTTTAATCCTTTAAAAGCTATCAAATCGTAATTTAAACCTAAGGCAATTTTTTCAATTTCTCTTACAGAAATTGTGTAAACATAATTGCCGGAAGGCTCATAATTACCTTGTTCATAATAACGCTCTCTACCTAATAAATTTTTTATCCTACTTTTTATGCTGTTTTTTAACCAAAATAGAGATTCATTTATACTAAACTTTTGAGGAGAAGTGCAATTTTGGTCATTAGGTTCAATCAAGATTATACCCTTTTTAGATACACGTAGCATTTCGTATAAAGCAATAATTGGTCTTGGAAAATGATGATAGGCTTCCTTAACAAGAGTAAAATCAAAAGTATTATTTTCGAAAGTTAAATTTTCAGCATTTTCAATTTTATAATTAGTTATAAAACCTTCTTCTTTTGCCGCTTTTAAACAATCTTCTGCTATATCTGTAGCTAATACATTAGAAGTGTATTTTAATAGATAATGAGCTTCTGTTCCATACCTTCCATCGCCAATAGTTAGCCAATTAGCGTTTGGATAGTTATTTAGAATAGGCAACAATGTATTATACATCCGATTATGTCTCCAATAATCGACAGTGTCTTCATTTACCCATTTTTGAGCTTTATTTTTATCTATATCTTTATAAGTTTTAGAGTGTAACTCATAACTTTTTAAGTATGTTTCCATCCAATTTTATTTTTTAGCTATCGTAATATAATAATCAAAAATCAATTCTTCTTTATATAAAATATCTTTTAGGATGCTCAAATTTCTTTCGGTTAAATACTGGTTGTATTCTTGTAAATTATGTTGAATAGGATGTAAAACATCTCCAGGAATCAATTGGAAAATCTTTTTTAGAAAAGAATGTTTATGTGCATCAGTAGAAATCACTAGTATTCCATTCGGTTTTAATGCTCGTACTAAATTGTCGTAACATTTATTGATATCATTGACATGATTTATAGCATTCATACAAAATATATAATCGTATGTGTTTTCAGCTTGCAAGTCTTCTAAGGCAATGGCATTAAATTGCGTCCATGAAAAAGCATGTGGCAGAAAATGAGGAAGAGATTTGTATTTTTCTATTAATGGATCTAACGCATCCACTTGGTTTCCTTTTAATGCCATGAAAATGCCAGCAGGACCACAACCTGCATCGAGTATTCTTTTGTTTTCAGGAAATTCAAAATATGGTGTGATGGAAAATATTAGCTTATCCCAATATGTTAATTTCCAATCTAAATATTCTTGTGTATTTTTGTTTTTTAAATAATTCTCCCACCATTTATATTCTAAGGTTTGAGCTAATTTCCATTTCCAAGTAGTGGTTGTTTGCAAGGATATTTTCTTGCTAAGATACTTATAATTTATATCCTACAGTTAACAAAATAGCTGGTTTTTTTACGCTTAAAACTGCTGATGGAACATTTCCTGCATTCGTTGTGTAAGGAACAAAAATTTCTTTGTTATGCGTTTGAAGATAAGCAAAATCTATAAAAAATCGTGTACCTCTATAGCCTATTCCTGCAGAATAAGTTAAACTCGATGTAGTAATATTGGTAGGTGCTGCGGCACTTTTAAATGGCGAGGTTCTATATTGTACGCCACCTCTAAATCGCACCGATTTATATTTGAATTCAACACCGGATTTTATGGTGTGAAATAATCCATATTTGCCTTTAATGCTAGTATTTACACTATTTTCATACATTTTAGTGGAGATATCGTCTAAGTTGAATTTAAACTTTGAATTTCCTGCATCGCTTAATTCATATTCTACTGCTAAAAATCCAAATTTGTGTATATATCCAACACCGGCATTTAATTTCCAAGGTTGTACATATTTATATCTTGAATTTCCATCTGGTGAATCGCCCGTAAGAATTTCGCTTAAGCTAGCATAATCTACTTCCATACTGGTTAAATAGGCATCACGCATAAATAAAATTCCAGGTGTTTGCAAGGATAAAGATAGTCTTAGATTTTGTATAGGCATTCCTATAATTCCCACTTTTACATTAAAGCCAACACCACGCGTTTTTAAGTAATTTAAGTTTGAAAAATTATTTAAATCATCAATCGTGTGTAAGGCATCTGTCTCTTGTAAAAGAATGCGTTCTGTATAATTTAAAAAAGGGATTCCGATGGAAGCACCCAACATAATTTTATCATTATATACACTCGCAACACCAATGGCTAATTCATTAATTCCTCCAGTTCTGCTTATTGTAAAATCTTGTTGCATCGTGGCACTATCGGTTGCAACATAAATATTTCCAACGGAATCTGATGTGATTAATCCTAATTGATAGGCAATGCTTGCTCCAAATGGATATTTTGTTTTTGCATCCTCTTCTGATTGTATAATCGATCTATCTTTTAGTAAATCACCATAAGAGGTTAAAAGACTATTTTGACTGTTTAATCCACCGAAATAATATTTTTCATTAAAATTTGCCAGTCTATTAATAGCAAAACCAAATTTAAGCCCATTCCATTTTTTTGCGGCAGATGTATTTGCATATCTGCTCGAAATAACAACACCTAAGTTATTTAGCTGAAAATTTACTTTTGACGTTTTTTGTGATTGGTTTAAGTAATCTGCTGATGTATTATTAATTGAAATAGCTGGTGTGATTGAAAATTCAGTAGAACTGAACTTGCCTATGCCTGCAGGATTGGTAGAAAGCGCACTGATTTCAGCACCTATCGTTCCCATCGTATTTCCAACAGACGCATTGCGTGCGGTTCCTTGCACATTGGGCGTGGCATATCGTAAGGCATCAATATCGGTTTGTGCTTGTAATGTTGATACAAGAATAAATAGCAAGCTATATAAAAGTACTTGTTTGCGCATGTTGTAAAATGTGTAATGATTATTTTGGACGCGAACCAATTTTTATTCCACTATTATTGTTTGAGTTATTGTTGTTCCAATTTCCATTATTATTAGAAGGTTTGGAATAATTTTCGTTTCCATTATTGCTGTTCGTATTGTTATTTTTATACGGATTACTCCAGCCATTATTTCCATTATTTTTTGGCGTATCTGTATCTTTTTTATCTGTCCATTTGTTGGATTTAGTTGTTGTAGTATTGTTGGAATTAGAATTGTTATTCACATTCCAACCACCATTGTTGTTGTTCGAATTAGTTGAGTTATTGTTGTTATTGTTACTGGGTGTATTTGAATAAGTTCCCGTTCGTGGTGTGTTTACAATATTTTTATTGGAATAATTATTGTCGCCATAATTTCCATAATGATGCTGCTGAGGATGTCCATTGTAATAATTATTGTAAATAATATTATTACAATATGGTGAAAATCCGTAATTGTAGTTCCAATTGTTCCAAGAATTCCATGGTGAATAATAACCAGAATTATACCAGCTATTAAATCCTGGTTGAATGAAAATTATTGTAGCTGAGCTCCAAAATGGATTGTAGAAGTTAGAATAATTATGCATCCAACTAGGTGTAAATACATAAGAATTCCAGTCATTCCATCCAAATAATTGGTTGTATGAACTGTAAGGATCGTAATAATTATTCCATCCATAACTATAATTAAATCGGATAGATGGATTGTGAAATCTCCTTATTCTATTGGAATATCCAAAATCTGAGCTGTAATCATTGCTGTAATACTCATTCGAATTGCTATAATCATCGTTGTCGTTGTAGGTTCTATTTGTATTAGTAGTTTCTACTTCTTGATATGGAACTGTTTTCTCTACTTCCGCAGGTGCCGAATTGGTTGGTGTTGTTTCTCGATAGGTATTTTTTACTTTTTCTTTTTTTTGCATAGGTTTGTCATACACATCATCATTGGCTATGACAGTATTGCTTATAAATAAGCTAAAAAATATAAACGGAAGTAACGCTAAATTTTTCATGATAGATGTTTAATTTTGTGACAAAATAAAATGCCTTACATTTGATAAACTAAAATTATACAAATTTAGTTTCAAAAAACATACCAAAAAACGTTAAAATTTATAGAATTCAATAAGCAAAACAACGATGAGCAAAGAAATAACAAGTAGAAGTGAGAATTATTCGGAATGGTACAATGATTTAGTCTTAAAAAGTGGATTGGCAGATTATTCAGCAGTACGTGGTTGTATGGTCATTAAACCTTATGGTTTCACCCTTTGGGAAAATATGCGCGACGTATTAGATAAAAAATTTAAAGAAACCGGACATTTAAATGCGTATTTTCCATTGTTTGTACCTAAAAGTTTATTTGAAGCGGAAGAAAAAAACGCGGAAGGTTTTGCTAAAGAATGTGCCGTAGTGACACATTATAGATTAAAAGCCAATCCAGCTGAGCCAGGCAAGTTAATGGTCGATCCGGAAGCAAAATTAGAAGAAGAGCTTGTCGTTCGTCCAACTTCTGAAGCAATTATTTGGAATACCTACAAGAAATGGATTCAATCCTATAGAGATTTACCCATTTTGGTCAACCAATGGGCAAATGTAGTTCGCTGGGAAATGCGTACTCGTTTATTTTTGCGAACAGCTGAATTTTTATGGCAAGAAGGTCATACAGCACATGCCACTAAACAAGAAGCCATTTCAGAAACGATTCAAATGATTAATGTATATGCTGATTTTGCAGAAAATTATATGGCATTGCCAGTTATAAAAGGCGTAAAATCTGAAAGCGAACGTTTTGCTGGAGCCGAAGATACCTATACCATTGAAGCTATGATGCAAGATGGAAAAGCATTGCAGTCCGGCACGTCTCATTTTCTAGGACAAAATTTTGCAAAGGCGTTTGAAGTTACTTTTAAAAATAAAGAAAATGAAGAAGAATATGTTTGGGCTACTTCTTGGGGTGTTTCCACTCGTTTGATTGGTGCTTTAATTATGGCTCATGCCGATGATGATGGCTTGGTGCTTCCACCACGAATTGCACCTTACCAAGTAGTTATAATTCCGTTTTTATCTAAAAATATGGAAGAAACCAATAGCATGATTGGCAAAGCCAATGAATTAAAGGCTGATTTGGCAAAAATGGGCATACGTGCCATGGTGGATAGTGATGAAACGAAACGACCTGGATTTAAATTTGCAGAATATGAATTAAAAGGTGTTCCGTTGCGTATTGTTATCGGACCACGTGATTTAGCAAATGGAATGGTAGAAATGGCTCGAAGAGATACAAAAGAAAAATCTCAAATTCCTGTAGAAAACCTAAGTGATACAATTGCTAATTTGTTAGAAGACATCCAACTAAATATGTTCAACAAGGCAAAGTCGTTCCGTGATTCCAAGATTACGAAAGTGGAAGATTTTGAAACATTCCAAAAAGTATTGGATGAAAAATCTGGTTTTGTTTTAGCCCATTGGGATGGAACCGCAGAAACCGAAGAGAAAATAAAAGAACTGACAAAAGCCACGATTCGTTGTATTCCACTAGACAATCCTTTGGAAGATGGCAAGTGCGTCTTGACAGGCAAACCTAGCAAAGAACGTGTATTATTTGCAAGAGCATATTAAAAAAAAATCCGAAATAAATGTTTCGGATTTTTTTAAACAAATGAATCATCATTTTAATTTACAACTTACACCTGAACCCAATGCCGCATCCACATCATCACATGATTTTTTAGCATCTTTCATTTTCGAATCAGGATAAATTGCCATAACCTCAGTATGTACGCCATCAGTACATTCACATTTCCAATCTTTTACGCAAGAAGATAAACTAATGGTAATCATTAGTCCTAATACGGTAAACAAATTTTTCTTTTTCATAATTTCATTTTTGGTTAATAATATTCAATATAGTACATAAATATTAATAAATCAATACATTTTTAAATCAAACCCTAATTTTATAAGAACGCAGGAACATACAAGCTGTTTAGATTGTTTCAACTTATAAAAAAAATACGTACGTTTGCACATAAATTTTATAGAGATGACTATTGTACATTTTAATAACTTAAACGAGGAACAGAAAAACGTTTTAATTCAAGCTCCAGCATTTGTTTCCTATTTAATTGGAGGCGCTGATAATAATTTTGATGAGAAAGAAATGGAGATAGCAAAATATACGGTCAACTTACGTAAAACAGTAGGTGAGCCTTTGTTGTTCGATTATTATATGTGGGTTGCTGAAAGTTTTAATATCGAACTAGATACATTGGTTTCAAAGTATGAACATCTACAAGCAGATGCACGAACTAAAATTTTGGTAGAAGAAATAGAGAAACTAAATGAAGTATTAGCTTTAGTAGATGGACTTTATGCCAAGGCATTATTGAAATCTTGGAAGAGCTTAGCACGTGAAGTGGCAGGTGCTTCTGGTGGTTTTTTAGGAATGTTGAATGTGTCTTACGAAGAAGAACATTTGCTCGACCTAGCGATGATTAATATAGAAGATTAATGTCCGAAATTAATAATATAGCGGGAAAGCCAATACCACCACAATTACAAAAATTGGCAATAATTACTAAGCTGATGGATAGTCAGTTTAAAATTCCGGGAACAAAAATCACCTTTGGTATTGATCCAATTATTGGCTTAGTGCCATGGATTGGAGATTTAATAGATTATTGCATTTCTGCCTATTTAATGGTTGCAATGATTCGGAATGGTGCGAGCGGAAAAGTAGTTGCAAAAATGTTACGTAATATTACTGTTGATGGACTAGTTGGATTAATCCCATTTTTAGGTAGAATTTTTGATATATTCTATAAAGCCAATCGTCGAAACCTCATTTTGGCAGTAGAACATTTTGAAGAAGGAAAACACCAAGGAAGTGCATGGCCGATTGTCCTTCCTATTCTAGGATTTCTTGTTGTTTTGTTTATGTTAATAGCCGTTTTGGGGTATTATGTTCTTAAGTTTTTATATCTTCTTATCTTTTAAATGGATGTTGTAAAATATAAAAGGCAACCTATGAGTGGTTGCCTTTTTATATTATAAAATTATATAATTATTCGTCATCATCATCGTCATCGTCATCGCTGATGTCTTCGTTATCATCATCGTCATCATCATCGTCTTCTTCATCATCATCATCATCAAAACCATACTCTAAATCATCAGCACTTTTAACTTTCCCTTTTGATTTTCTCTTTGGTGAATCATCATCATCGCTTTTGTCAAAATCTTCAAAATCTCCACCACCACCAACAGGAATTTCTTTCTCAGAGGTAGCTGCCACATCAGGAAAAAATTCATCATCATCTAAATCGTTCACCATTTTTTGAAGCTGTGTACTTACTTTTACCAGATAGGAATATTCCCCTAATTCAATAGGTACAGCTGAAACTAATTCTTTTTTTGCATTCGTAAATTGAATAATTCCTCTATTGTAACCATGTGGATATTTTTCTGATAATGCTTTCAATACTTCATCTGGTACATTTTTGTAATCTACAATAATTTTTCTAAATCCACCAGGAGGTGGTGTTGGTGGAATAATTGCCTGTTTTTTTACGTCTTTTTTAGAAACTTTTTTTACATCTTTTTTAGCAACTTCTTCTTTCTCTGCATGCTCTTTTTTCGTTTTAATAGACGCATCAGTCTTACTTTTTTCATTTTCAACGACCTGCTTGGTCGTCTTTTGTTCTTGTTTGGTCACGGGTTTTGTTGTTTTTTTCTCTTTTAATAATGTTGTTGAGGGCTTGGAAATTACTTTTTCCTTTTTTATAATACTTTCTTTTTTTGTAGAAACTTTTTTTACTTCTATTTTTTTAGTAGTAACTGCTTTTGGTTTTTCTACCGTTTTCTTCGGTACTGGTTTTTCTACTTTTTTAACGGTGGAAGCTTTCTTTTTTTCTTCCACTTTTTTTACAACAGGCTTTTGTCTAGCTGGCGCAGTTTTAGTTGTTGTTTTCTTTGCAGGAGCAATTGCTTGCTTAACCGTTTTGCTCGGTTTAGTAGTACTGCCTTTTTTTGCTGCAGGTTTTGCTGCCATTTTAGAGGTAGATTTTACCTCTTTTCTAGGCTCTTCTTTGGTAGCTTTTTTTCCCACAGATAAAATGTTTTTGAAAAGTTTCGAAATCATAGGCTAATGTAAAATGAAATCAACCAATTATGCAAATATTTTTAAAAAAAAATTTTCAATTAAACTTTTTCCACATTAACAAGTCAAAAGTAAAAATAAAGAACATGAAAAAAATATTAATTATGATCAATCTTGTGCTATTCGTAATGGTACAGTTAGAGGCACATCCCAAGACGTATGTGAATAGCAAAGTAAAATATGTAAAAGTGAAGCCTATTGCAGCAAAAGTGGTGGTGATTAAACCAGCATGTCCAAGTCCAAACCATATTTGGATAGATGGAGATTGGGTTTGGGATACTCATTCCAATAATTTTATTTTAACTCCTGGAAAATGGATATTGCACAATGCTGGTTATAAATGGATTCCTGGGCATTGGAAACATTCGAAATATGGTTGGAATTGGGTAAATGGACATTGGAAAAATTAAAATTAGTTACGTTTTATACAAGATTTATATCGCGTTTAAAATACCTAAAATAGGGAAAAATCACAATTTATAAATCATATTATGACCTTGATATGAAATCAACCAATTGATAACATTGCTTTAATTTGCGACTTATTATTTTTGATGTTTAACAGATGATTTTATTCACTTATTTAAACATTCAAAAATGATAGAAACAGATATTTGTATAATTGGTGCAGGTCCAGTGGGTTTGTTTGCCGTATTTGAAGCAGGTTTATTAAAACTCCGTTGCCACTTGGTAGATTATTTGCCTCAAGCAGGTGGCCAACTTTCTGAAATTTATCCTAAGAAACCTATTTATGATATTCCCGGTTACCCAACAGTAGGTGCACAAGAACTGGTTGATAATTTAATGGAGCAAGCGAAACCATTCAACCCAACCTTTACGTTAGGTGAGCGCGTGGAAACAATTAATAAATTGGAAGATGGCTCATTTGAGCTAATCACCCATTTAGATACTAAAATAAAAGCTAAAATTATTTGTATTGCTGGTGGTTTAGGTGTATTTGAACCTCGAAAGCCAGCTATTGAGAGTTTAACTACTTATGAGAAAAATGGAGTTGAATATATGGTTTTAGATCCTGAAAAATTCCGCAATAAAAAATTAATTATTGCTGGTGGAGGCGATAGTGCTTTAGACTGGACAATGTTTTTAGGCGAAATCGCTTCTGAATTGACAATGGTTCATCGTGGAGAAATGTTTAGAGGTGCACCGGATAGCGTTGAAAAAGTTAAACAAATGGCTGTTGATGGAAAAATTAAATTGGCATTAAATGCGAATGTGACACATCTACACGGCGATGGAAAGTTAGAAAGGGTAACCATTTCCAATAATGATGGCACCAGCCAAGACGTGGAAGCAGATTATTATTTAGCCTTATTTGGATTAAGCCCGAAATTAGGTCCTATTGCCAATTGGGGATTAAATATTGAAAAAAATGCAATTAACGTAAATACGCGAGATTACTCTACAAATGTAAAAGGTATTTACGCCATTGGTGATATAAACAACTACGAAGGGAAATTAAAATTAATTCTTTGTGGATTCCACGAAGCGGCCATTATGTGTCATAGCGCAGCGGAACTTATATCAGGCAAAAAACCATCATTGAAATATACAACAGTGAATGGTGTAAATTCATTTTAAATATCTATTTATAGTCTTATTATTCTTAGTGCATTTTTGTATGTATCTTTGAATTCTAATTTAATACAACCCTTTGGATTTTATAACAATACAAATACAGCAAGATGACTTCTCTTTTATTCCATTGGAAATTCCATTGGGTGTTGAGTTGTCGTTAATGGAAGTATTAAGAGGCGAAAATCACCCAATTGATGCTATCTGTGGTGGAATGGCAATTTGCGGAACTTGCAGAGTTGAAGTATTAAATAAAGACGAAGTAGATTTAGAAGGGATAAACGATGCAGAAATGTGTATGCTCGATTCGCTTCCATGCAATACCGGAAACTGTAGGTTGTCTTGCCAAATTAAAATTTCGGAAAAAGTGGATGGTTTAAAAATATTAATTCCTACAGATTTTTAATTCTGACACTGATTCTATCATTTTAATTCAAATTTCTAACTGTTTTTAGTTACTTTAATCTTTGTAAATTACATTTGTTAACAACATTGCAAAGTAAAATAATTTCTTATGCAGATATTTGCTTTTAGTTTTGTGCAACTTTTATTACGTACCTATAAATACAAAATAAGTTCGCATTGCAAAAAACAAAAAAAGCATTTATGAAATTGACTTCTCTTCTTATTTTTATATCCTTCTCTATTTCCTCTTTTGCTCAAAAAATACATAAAGAGAAAGATACTACCCGATTAATTGATAAGATAAATGAAATACCCAGCGTATTTGTTAGAAAATCAAATAAAGAATTTACCATTAAAGGGAAAGTAATAGATAAAATTACCAACGAATCTTTAATTGGGGTAAATATATTTGTGGAGACCGATAAGTTAAGAGGAACAGTAACTGACTTTGATGGTAATTATGAGCTTAAGGCGAACGAAGGCGATGTAATAGTGTTTACTTATTTAGGCTTGAAAGACAGCAAACATACAGTAACAGGCAATGAAACACTCAACTTAAACATGGAAGAAGAAGGAAATGTGATGGATGAAATAGTCGTGTCAGTTGGTCGTAAAAAAGAAAAAGCATTAGATGCACCTGCGTCTATTGTTTCAGTAGAAGCCGCAGCTATCAAAAATAAAGCAGGTTTAGGTATCTCAGAATATATTCGCAATTCATCCGGTGTACAAGTGATGAAAACAGGTGTTGGCGGTGGCCAACCTTCTGTGCGTGGTTTTGCTGGTTATTTTTCGAGCGATGTCATGTCTTTAACCGATACACGTGTAGCTAAGTTACCTAATACAGGTCTGAATATGTATCAAATGATGACAACAACAGATGCCGATATCGAAAGAATAGAGATATTAAAAGGTCCGGCAGCTGCTTTGTATGGTCCGAATGCCAATCAAGGTGTTATTCATATCATCACTAAATCACCATTAAAATATCAAGAAGTGAAATTTTGGACTTCAATAGGCGCACGTGTGCGTATTAAAGATACTTTAGTAGATATCAATAGAAAGAATCCAAAATTTGATTATAAAAAAATAAAAGACAGAGCCTTATTTACGTTGGGCTTTTATGTGGGCGATACAATTCATGTTAAAAATCCAAACGTAAAAACAGGTATTAAGTTTTCAGGTCAGTTTTTTACCGGACACGATTGGAGGTATAGCAATCTAGGAGATCCAGCTTTAGTAACTATGTTTAGTGCATCGACAGATACCATCTATTATGAACGTCCAGATGGATCAGTAGATCCTAATGGAAAAGGTGTTCCAATAGATAACGATCGAGATGAGAAAATTTTAAATGGACAAGTAGATGGTCGATATGATATTCAAATTAAAGAAGATTTTAATATTGTTTTAGCTGGTGGTGTAAATGTCAGCAATGGTATTATTCCGAGTCCAATTGGTGCTATCCAAAATAAAGGCTGGACGTATTCATGGGCGCAAATGCGATTTACATGGAAAAATTTATTTGTGCAAGCTTATATGAATAGCAATAACTCTCGTGGTGCTTATTTTGTACCAGTTGGTGGTCGTTTTGTCGATAAATCAAAAATGTATTCTGTACAAGCACAACATTCTGTAACCATTAAAAAACGCGTCGATTTAATTTATGGATTTGATGCATTCTTCACGCGTCCGGATACAAAAGGAACATTAAATGGACGATACGAAGATAAAGATGCAATAGATGAATATGGTGTGTATTTGCAAGGTGAATATAGGTTACATCCTCGTTTTAGTACCATTGTGGCTACACGTTTAGATTATAATACTGCGGTGAAAAAACTATTATTTTCACCTAAAGTAGCCATTGTTTACAAACCAGGAACCGGCCATAATTTGCGTTTCACCTTTAATAGAGCCTTTAAAAATCCGGCATCAGCAGCATATTTTGTTGACGTAAAACAAGCTGATATTCCTCAAGGTATTGAAGTGCGACAAGTTGGTACACCTTATTCTGGATTCAATTACAGTTTTAATGCAAATCCAAATTATGGTGGTCAAGTGTTGCCTCAGTTTTTGTCACCTTACGGAACGAATGGTCAATTTCATGATGTAGGTGATTTATCCTTTAATTCAACTGGTTGGGATGGAATATTATCAGCAATTAAAAGCCAATTTGGCTCACAAGCAAATATTAGTGAAAACTCTCCAATTCTTCCTTTAATTAATGATATCGTAAATTCCATTATTCCTCAAACAATACCAAGTGATATGCCGCAAGTGGTGAAAAATTTGAATACAGGAAAACAAGAGTTTGAGTCAAACAATGACCAATGGATGAATACTAAAAATATAGCAAAATTAAAACCAACCATGACTTATACCTACGAGTTAGGATATAAAGGTGTTATTGGAAAAATGTTTGGTTTGCAAGTAGATGTCTATCGTACAGATTATAAAGATTATTTAGCACCTGTTCAATTACTTACACCAGCAATCATGTTTGATGACGTGAAGATGATGGAATATTTAGCACCTAAAATTGCTCAAAATTACAACAACTTAAATCCATTGTTGCAGGTTGCAATGAATGAATTTTTAGATAAAAGTGAAAAATTCGGTGGCAATAATAATGGTACTGCAAGCGATGAATTTGTGGCGTTAATCAATCGTGCTGTGCAAAACTTACCAATAGGCGTAATAACACCTTACGAAGCTAATGGACCAAACATGATTTTAGTTACAAGAAATGTTGGAAACTTGACAGTTTATGGCGTTGACTTTAATTCCAATTTATATTTGCCTTATGGCTTGTCATTAAATGCGAATTACTCATTTGTTAGCAAAGATTCAGCAGTCGTTAAGGATTCACCTTTGGGTTATGTTGCATTAAATTCTCCTAAACATAGAGTAAATGTAGGCTTGAATTATAATAATGAAAAAATAGGATTAAACATTGGTGTTAAGTTTAATTGGAGCGCAGGATATCCAGTATTGTCTGGTAATTTCATCGGTCATCAAACAGCAACGAATGATATGGATTTTGACGTTTCTTATACACCAAAATTCTTAAAAGACCACTTTAATGTTACTGTTAGTATTTCAAACTTATACAATAAAAAACAACAATATTTTGTAGGTTCGCCTACCATCGGCCTAATGGGCGTTTGTAAGTTTACATATACCTTATAAATTTAAAGAGTACAATTTTTTAAAGAGCTTAACCTTATTCGTTAAGCTCTTTTTTTTAGAATCGAAAAACACTTGTTGGTATTCAAATTCTTAATAAGAAATTAGGTATTAATCTTTGATTCATGAAATTTGTTTGTGTAATTCTTGCACATTTTTTTTGAATGTTGTATCATTGAGTATGCAGGTGCAAAATATTTCTTTATTCCTAAATATTCCTCTTTTAGTAGTTGGTTTTTTCTTGTTAAATAGAGGCAGTGGAATGTTGGTTGATGGAGCATCATCCATTGCACGAAAACTTAAAATGCCGGAAACTATGATTGGGTTTACCATCGTTGCTTTTGGAACATCGTTACCTAAAATTTTTACAATTATCTTAGCTGCCTATAATGGTTTTAATGATTTAGTTTTTGGCGCCATAATTGGAAGTTGCATATTTAATTTTTTGGGAATACTCAGTATTACCGGTTTTTTTAGGCCTATTAGAGCCAATAAATATACAGCTGGAATTGGATTTAGTTTTCTTCTATTTGCGATTATAATTTTATTTTATTTGGCAAATTTTTCATTGTTTTCGCCACCATCAACTACGTTTGAAATTTCACGTAAGGATGGCTTTTTTTTAATCGCATGCTTCATGATGTTTATGACGTATGGCTATTTTAATTTGAAAAGAAATCATAAAATTTGGTTTAATGAGGAGGTGAAAAATATCATATCGTATGCGGTTTGGTTTTCTGTCGTATTGATGCTTGTTGGTATTTTAAGTTTAATTGCCGGTGGCGTTTTGGTGATAGACAACTTAATAGACGTATCAAGAAAATTTGATATGACTCAACGTTTTTTAGGACAGTTTATCTTATCAGTAGGTGGTTCTGCTGTGATGTTGTATTGGATTATGATTACAAAAACAAATGAAACAAAATTTGAGCTCAGTAATTTGTTGGGACAAAATATGCTGAATATATTAGGTGTTTTAGGAGCAGCAGCCATTATTCAACCCATCACATTTAGTGCTGTTTTTAATATCGATATTTTTATTTTATTCGGTATTACATTATTGCTGATGGCGTTACTTTGGCAAGGAAACAAACGCACGCTCAACCTTTGGAAATGTAGATTTTTATTCGTGTTACTCTTGTTGTATATATTGTACCTTTTTATTCGTTAATTTTAGTGTTTTAATCGGAGTATTTACTCCATAAATAAATGCTCAGTAATGTAATCACAAAATAATTTTCCTTCGTGGTTAAGTGTGTAAATTCCATTGCTTTCAATAACCCAATTTTTAGCTAAAAAAGGTGCAATTTCATGCATAAAATGTGCAAAGTATTTTTCTCCATATTCCAATTTTATCTTGTTTTTATCGATACCAAAAATGGTGCGTATGCCTGTCATCACATATTCATTATATTTGTTCTCAGTACTTAAAATTTCAATTTCAAAAGCTTGTTTATGCTCATTTATTTTTTGTACATATAATGCATTGTTTGAAATATTCCAATATCTATTTTTTCCATCAAAAGAATGCGCCGATGCACCAATTCCTAAATACGGAATTTCTTTCCAATAATTCGTGTTATGCTTAGCAAAATAAGGGTTTTTACAAAAATTTGAAATTTCATACTGTATGTATTCTTGTGCGTTCATTTCTTGTGTCAAAATGGAAAAATGGGCTACCATTTGTTCATCTTTAGGTGGAATGATTTTTCTTTTTTTTATGGATGAAGCTAACGCAGTTTTTTCTTCAATGGTGAGTGCGTAACAGGAAATATGTGGAATTTTTAAATTAAAAATAGTATGTAAGTTCTTTTGCCATTGTTCATTGCTGAGCGTAGGTGTGCCATAAATTAAATCTACAGATAGATTTTCAAAACCAATATCTTGAGCACGTTTAATGCATTCTTCCGCTTGAGTCGCGTTGTGAGCCCGATTCATATAGCGTAAATCAGCATCCCAAAATGATTGTATGCCAATGCTAAATCTATTAATTGATGTTTCATTTTTTAAAGCGGTTAAGTATTCAAGCGATAAATCATCTGGATTGGCTTCTAGTGTAATCTCCGGTTGCTCAGCAATAGGAAAATATTCTTCTATTTTTTTTAATATCAATTTTAATTCTCTAATACTTAGAATACTTGGTGTTCCGCCTCCAAAATAGATTGTTTCAATTACTGTGTGTTGTCCAAAAAAATGTTTTTGATATTCAATTTCTAAAAGCATCGAATGTAAAACGGCTTCTCGCGTCTTTAAAACTGTAGAAAAATGAAAATTACAGTAGCTACATGCTTGTTTACAAAAAGGAATATGTAAATAAATACCAGCCATATTTTTTGCAAGGTACTAATGAATACGTAATAATTAATAACTTTGACGTGTTACAAAGAAAATCTTTTGAAAATACAAGTACTGATTGTTTGGTTTTTAATTTGTTTGGCATTTCAACTTAGTGCGCAACAAGTATATTTGTTTATACAAAAAGATACGAATGAAATACAATTGAAACCATTTAAAAAATTTAAACATGAAAAAGATGCAGTAACCTATTTACAAACACTTCAGCAAAAATATATTCAACAAGGTTATTTAGAAACTTCTATTGACAGCACAAGCAAAATACAAGATACGGTGTATGCTTGGATGCATTTTGGGAAAAAATACAAATTAGATATTCCTGAACATAATTCGAGAAATAAGCTTATAAAAAATAGAATCTATAAAACTAAAAAACAATATAATTCTATTTATACGGTGCAACCTACTAAAGAAATGCTCCTTCAAAAATTAGAAAATAATGGTTATCCATTTGCTAAAATAACAACGGATAGTATCTTACTTAGCGATACCAGTTTGAACTTTAAATATGAAATTGAAAAAGGTAAATTCATCACCTTCGATAGCATCAAAAATTATGGAAATTCTAAAATAACAAAAGGATTTATTCAAAATTATATGATGATAAAAAGCAAGCAAGCATATAGTGAATCTCGTGTACAGAACATGGATAAATTATTACAAAAATTACCATATTCCATGCTGAAGCAACCTAGTATAGTTCTGTTTCGGGATGATAAAGCCGACATCCATTTATATTTAGATAAGCGCAAAGTAAATTCCTTTGATTTTTTAATCGGTTTTTTGCCAGGTAGCAATAACGGGAAAATTTTAATCACGGGTGAAGTGCGTATTCATTTACAAAATGCGTTTAAACGTGGCGAAGAAATTTATTTGGAATGGCGAAAATTACAACGTCAATCACAATTATTAGACGTTCGTTTTAATTATCCATTTTTATTAAATGCACCGATTGGCATAAACTTCACGTTTAATTTAGAAAAACGAGATTCATCCTCTTTAGATTTGAATTGGCAATTAGGCTTGCCATATATTACAAGTTCAAACAATTATATCAAAGGCTTTTATAAATATTTTCAAACCATCATTTTGTCGGCAGATACGTCCTTTGCCAAGCTACATAAAAAATTACCATCTAATTTAGATGCAACCTATCATCAATATGGTGTTCAGGCGTATTATGAAAATTTAGACTATTTATTCAGCCCACAAAAAGGTTATGAGCTGAAATTAACGGCTTCTATTGGTACCAAAAAAATTAAACCCAATAACCAAATCACCACGTTACAAGATGGATTTTCATCGTTTGATTACGCCACTTTATATGATAGTATAAAAAGAAGATCGGTGAAGGGAGATATATTTTGGTCTGGAAATTATTTTCTATCAATGGGAAAAAAATCAAAACACATTTTAAAATTTAGTATTAATGGAGGTGCCGTTTTTAATAGAGTTTTGTTGAAAAATGAATTACTGCGTATTGGTGGCAGCCGATTGTTACGTGGCTTTGACGAGCAATCTATCTTGGCAAGTACTTACAATATAGCCACCGCTGAATATAGATTATTAATAATGCGAAATTCCTATTTTTTCATTTTTTTCGATGCAGCATATATTCATAGAAAATTTAATAATACCATATTTCAAGATTTCCCATTTGGTTTTGGAGCAGGTGTTACTTTTGCCACTAAAATTGGTATTTTTGGGCTCACGTATGCATTGGGTCAACAAAAATATAAAACGGTCGATTTTAGAAATTCAAAACTCCATTTTGGATATGTGGCAACCTTTTAGCAAATATATTTTTAGTATTCTATTAAGTTTAATGGCATTTTCCAGTATTGCTAAAAATGATACTACCATATTTAATCCCATTTTTCGCGATTCAATTTTGCGCAATAAAATCGATAGCGTAGGAATTAAACTATTAAACAATCACATAAATAAAGAAAAAAAATCAACTACACTATTAATACAAAAACAAAAAAAAGCACCACCAAGTATCATTTTCTGTATAGTAGGATTTTCATTGTTATTGTTCCTATTGATACTTCGTTTGATTTTTGAAGATTTCACCTTGTCCATGTTCGAAGGATTGTGGAGTATTAAACGCTTTTTTATATTCTATAAGAGTAAAAAATATAGTTCTTTTATTGCTATTTTATCTATCTATTTATTGAATATCATCATACTTTCATTAATAGCCTATGTGGCCATTCAGTACTATCAAAAAAATAGTTTTAGATCCTTTGAATTCATCGTGTTTTTAAAACTATTAGGGATTTTGGCACTGTTTTTTATTTTTAAAGATATTCTTGAATTTATATTTAATTGGGTAATCAATATGCAAAGCGCCTATCGAGCATTCTTCTTGCAGTTACTCTTTTCAGAAATAATAATTGCCTCTCTTTTCTTGGTGCTTTTGATGGTTACTGTGTATAACCAACAAGTCTCCGAAAGATTCTTGGTATCACTTTTTGTGATTAGTTTTTTGTCATACCTCGTTTTCAACACAATTCGAAGCTTTCAACTAATGAGTAATATAAGAATTGACTATAAACTACACTTTTTTCTGTATATTTGCGCCTTTAAGGTTTTGCCTTTGTTAATTTTAGCGAAATTTGTAATAAATAATGTGATTGCTTAATACATAAAACCAAATAAAAAAGTGGCAGCAAAAAACACATCCTCTAAAAAATCAGCGGCAGCAAAAACCACTGTAAAAAAAGAAACGAAATCAACTGTAAAGAAAACAGCAACAAAATCTGTAACACAAACGCTTTCCTCATTGGTAGCTAAAAAAACAGCAATATCAAAAACAAAAAATGAGAAAGAAGTTAAGCCGACAAAAGCCACTTTGATAAAAGCAAGTTCGAAAACAGATAAAAAAACAGTAGTTGAGTTAAAAGCATATCCAACTATAGTGCTACCGGAAAAATTAAAATCCGTAAAATCAATATTGATTTCGCAACCACAACCTGAGTTAGGAAAATCACCATATATCGACTTAGCCAATCATTTTAAAATAAAATTAGATTGGCGACCCTTTACTCACGTAGAAGGTGTAAAAGTAAATGATTTTAGAAAAGATAAAATTTATATAGAACAATTTTCAAATGTAATTTTTACAAGTAGAGTAGCCATCGAGCAATACTTTAGAATTTGCGATGAAATGCGCATTAAAATCAACGAAGAAAATAAGTATTTCTGTATAAGTGAAGCCATCGCATTGTATCTTCAAAAATTTATAAATTATAGAAAACGAAAAGTATTTTTTGGCGATGGGAAAATACCAAAATTGATTGATTTAATTCTTAAACATAAAGAAAACGGAAAATTCTTGTTGCCTTGTTCAACAGTTCGAGATAAAGCCTTGGCAGAGAAATTAAATAGCCATCATATTAGTTACACAGAAGCCGTTATCTACAAAACTGTTGCAAGTGATTTGTCTGATTTAAGTGATGTAAAATACGATATGTTAGTATTTTTTAATCCATCCGCAATCGATTCGCTTTATACTAACTTTCCTAAATTCAGTCAAGACGAAACAAGATTAGCCATCTTTGGAAATTCCACGGCAGAAACCGTATTGGCACATAAATTAGCAATAAATGTATTTGCACCCACACCGGAAAATCCATCTTTAGTAGATGCTATTAAAAAATACATCACCTTAGCTAATAAGAAACGATAAAGAAGCGCTATTTTTGTTTTTCCATTTAATAATCATGGGAACGATTTATTTATAACCTTATTCAATAATCATCATTTTGTAATTCAATATTCTTTATTACATTTACAATAGATCTCCAATGGTGAAAAAAACAATAGGCGTACTCATTTTTTTATTTCTTATCGTGCAGCTTTATGCACAAATACAGCCTATTACCTCACATTATATGTTTCATCCTCAATGGAGTAATCCAGCCTTTTATGGAAAAAAAGATGGAATTAATTTTGGCGCAAACTATAGGCATCAATGGGCCAAATTGGAAGGACAACCCAAAACCATGAATGTGTTTGCAGATGCTGCCATTCCACAAGCACGTGGCGCCGTTGGTTTTACTATCAATACCGATTGGTTAGGTGCTTTTACGAACACCAAGCTAAATGTTGGCTATACCTATATTCAACCTATCAAAAACAAAATTAAATTTTCAATCGGATTAAATGCAGGCGTTGAAGTGTCTAAATTAGATGGTTCGAAATTAATTACTCCTGAAGGTGATAATACCGGTTTAAATGATGATTATTTATCGCAACAAACACAAAGAAGCATACGTCCAAATTTAACATTAGGTGTTGCGGTGCAACATCAATTTGTGGAAGCCGGAATTTCGTATTCAAATGCGATAAACGCCAAAGATAAATTTAAAGGCACAACTGAAACACTAAAACCTAAATATGGAAGTGTGTTTCAAACATACATCGCCGGTAATATTAAAATAAAAAAAGATTTTTCTTTAAAACCTTCTATCGTTATTAATACAGATTTTAAAGAAATACAAACAGATATTAGCGTTATAGCCCGATATAAAGACTATATTGGATTTGGAATAAGTGCACGAGGGTACAATAAAAGATCATTTGAATCGTTAACTCCAATAATAAGTGTGGGTCCGATAAAAAATATTTGCATAATTTACAGTTATGATGTAAATTTGACAAAACTTAACGCAGTAAACAAAGGTACACATGAATTATCAGTTACCTATTTTCTGCCGAATAGTAAATTTTATAGAAACCCTACAATTATCAATAATCCACGCTTTTTGTAAAATGATTATTAATATTTGTATGAAATAATGAATACAAATGTACAACTAAAGATAATTTTTCTTTATTTTTACATTTTATACAAAATAAAAAACGTAAACAACTAAGATGAATAGAATTAAATTCTCATTAATTGCAATCCTTGCTATTGCTCTAGCTAGTTGCAAAGGTGGCAAAAGTGGCACAGATGGACAATTGATTGGTGCACAAGACAGACCTTCTTGGGATAATAATTTATTGCCTTATGGAATGGTGTATATTCCATCAGGAGTGTTTCACGCAGGCCCATCCGACCAGGATGTGAATTATGCTTTCAATACGAAAATGAAGCAGATTTCTATCGTTGGTTTCTATATGGATGAAACAGAAGTCACTAATAATGAATATCGCCAATTTGTAGAGTATGTGCGTGACTCTATCGCTCACCAAATGTTAGGTGGTGATCACTTAATTGAAAGTGACAACGGTCAACAAGCCATTAACTGGGAAATGCCAATTGATATGGATTGGCAAACAGGTGGTTCGGTAACTGAAGAAGGAGCTCAATTAGAACCAATGTTTTATTCAGAAGCGGATAGAATTAACGGTAAAAAAGAAATTGATCCAAGAAAATTGGAATATGAATATACTTGGTTTAAATGGAAAGAAGCAGCGCAACAACGTCCTACAGACAAAAATCCATTGCCAAGAAGTGCGTTCATGGATAAAAAGAAAATCTCTATCTATCCAGATGAAATGGTTTGGATACGTGATTTCGTTTATTCATACAATGAACCGATGACACGTACATATTTTACTCATCCAGCTTATGATGATTATCCGGTGGTAGGTGTTACTTGGGATCAAACCAATGCATTCTCTGCATGGAGAACATTAATGTGGAATAATTACAGAGCATCTCAACGTCAAGCACCATTAGACCAATTCCGTATCCCTACAGAATACGAATGGGAATATGCTGCACGTGGTGGAAGAAATTTATCTCCATATCCTTGGGGTGGACCATACATCAGAAATACAAAAGGCTGTTTGTTGGCAAACTTCAAACCTGGTAGAGGAAATTATCCGGAAGATGGTGGTTTCTACACCGTAAATGCAAAATCCTATTGGCCAAACGATTTCGGATTATATAATATGGCTGGAAACGTAGCAGAATGGACATCAACAGCTTATGAAGATGATGCAAACGCATTTATACACGATAAACAACCCGATTTCAGATACGATGCGAAAGTAGAAGATCCGAACGTCATGAAACGCAAAGTAATTCGCGGAGGTTCTTGGAAAGATATCGGCTATTTCTTACAATGTGCTACTAAATCTTATGAATACCAAGATTCAGCTAAATCGTATGTAGGATTTAGATGTGTATTGCCTTTCATGGGTCGTTCTATGAACGATTTTAGTAAATAATCAATTACAATTTAATAAAACTCTTTTTTTATAACTAACCAAATAAATTAAAAGCATTATGGCAACTCCTTATTTTAAAACTAAATCATTCAAAACATTAAAAAATTTACTTTTTGGTGTGGGTGCAGCAGTCGTAATTGTTGGTGCATGGGCAAAGATCTTACACTTACCATTCGCGAACATCATGTTAACTGTAGGTTTATTAACTGAAGCAATCATCTTTACAATATCCGGTATTGTTCCACCTGAACCAGATTACTATTGGGAAAAATATTATCCAGGTTTGGATCAATATGATGCAGAAGCATCCGCAGCAGCAGCACCAGCCGCTTCAGCAAGTAATAAAAAATCTTTATCAGCAGAAATGGATAAAATGTTAGAAGCAGCCAAAGTAGATCAAAATTTAGTGAATAGATTTGGTGATAATTTGAAAAATTTTGCAGAAAATGTAGGAAAATTAGGAAATTTAGCAGATGCTACGGTTGCCTCAAATGAATTTGCAGGAGCCGCAAAATCCGCTGCCACCTCATTAATTGGCGTTAAAGAATCATTCTCAAGCGCTGCAGATGGTATGAGTAAATTAGCCGCTGCTTCCGGAGATGCCTCTCAATATCATTCTCAAGTTCAAAGTGCTACCAAAAACTTAGCAGCATTAAACGCCGTTTATGAGTTAGAGTTACAAGACACCAACTCTCATTTGAAAACAATGAATAAATTCATCGGTAACTTATCTACAGCTATGAACAGTTTAGAAAGTTCAATTGCAGATACCGATAAATTCAAAACACAAATGAACGGATTGGCAACAAACCTAGAAAAATTAAATGGTATCTACGGCAACATGCTTTCTGCTATGCGTTCGTAATTAATCATTGCTGTATTTTATATTATTAACATTGTAAAATTAATATATGTCAATTCCTAAGGAAAACAGGCAGCAGATGATTAACTTAATGTACTTAGTGTTAACAGCACTATTGGCATTAAACGTATCTGCTGAAATCCTAAATGCATTTAAAACAATCAATAACAGTTTGGACGTTTCTAACGGTTTGTTAGATATGAACTCCAGAGTGAATTATAGCGCTTTCAATGCAAAGAAAGCAAAAGAACCAGGTAATGCTGAGATTCCTAAATATCAAGCAAAAGCAGACGAAGTTATCGCACATTCTAAGTCACTCCAAGATTATGTAAAAGACTTACAAAATGGCATTGTGAAGGAAGCTGGTGGACAAGGTGAAGAAGGTACTTTGATGAAAAGACAAGATGACTTAGATGCCTCTACTCGTTACTTTATTGAAGAAAGTAAAAAAGGGTATGAGTTAAAAAAGAAAATTGAAGAATTTATCGCTAAAGTAAAATCTTTGGTAGATCCTGCTGACGTGGAATCTATTATGCAAAAAATTCCTTTGACTACAAAACCTCAACAAGCAAATGGCGATTGGGCAAGAGATAATTTCTTCCAAATGCCTCCAGTGGCTTCTTATACTATGCTTACCAAAGAATTATCAGATATTAAAGCTGCCGAAGGTACATTGGTTTCTTATTTCTTCTCTAAAATTGGTTCTTCTGAAGAATTAAAACCGGAAGAAATTGTATTTGATGCATTCTCCGCTCAAGTTACTTCACCATCTGCATATATTTTACAAGGTGAAACATTTGAAGCAAATGTTTTCTTAGCCGCAACGAGTTCTAAAAATGATAACATTACCGTAAGTGTAAATGGTGCAGGTTTAAAACCGGACAATAATGGTATCGCACATTACAAATCTTCTCCAGGAGTAGGTGAGTATGAATTAAAAGGGGCGATTTCATTAAAAAATCCAAAAACAAATGAACTTAAATCATATCCTTTACCACCATTCAAATATACAGTAGCTGCTCCATTTGCAACTGTATCACCTACTAAAATGAATGTGTTTTATATTGGTGTAGATAATCCGGTTCAAATTTCTGCAGCTGGCGTTGCAAATAGTAAATTACAAGTAGGTATCGAACAAGGTTCTATTACTGGTAGTGGTGGAAAATATACTGTTCGTGTAACACAACAATCTAGCGCAAACAACGTTAAAGTTTCAGCAAATGGTAAATCTTATGGTAATTTCCCTTTCCGTGTAAAAATGATTCCTAATCCGCAAGCGGAATGTGCCAATATGCCTGGTGGACGTGTAAACGCCGGTGTTTGGAAAGCACAGCAAGGTGTAATTGCTAAATTAGATAATTTTGACTTTGATGCTAAATTTGAAGTATTGAGCTTTAATATGTTCTATCAGCCTAAATTACAAGATCCAGGTATTGCATCTGGAACAGGACCATATTTTAGTGCTGCACAAAAAGCATTTATAGCCAAAGCAAAACCTGGTGATATCTTCTATATCGAAGAAATTAAAGTACGTGGTCCAGATGGTTTGACTCGTAAAATTCCAGGAATTGCCTTTAAAATAGATTAATAGTAATTTTAGATATGAAAATGCAAATAAATAAATTCCATACTGTAGTATTATCGACGTTGATGTCTTTAAGTTTATCAACGTACGCACAAGATTCTACAGTAACCGGCTCAACGCCTACAACGGTTGATCCAATATCGTCCACTTCTACCACTACTCCAGCTTTTTCGGGTACAACTCCGGCGGCAACGACTACAACTACTGCTACTGCTGTGGATCCTACTACAATGAAAACGGAAGTGCAAAAATTACCTTGGGTTCAAGAAATTACAGGTAAACGCATTGCTATGGATTATGAACCGATTCGTGAAGCGGATGTTTTCTGGTGGAAAAATGTATGGCGTGTTATTGACCTTAGAGAAAAAATTAATTTGCATTTCAAGTGGCCAAAAGCTCCATTTATACAAGTATTGATTGATGCCATTGAAAGCGGAAAAGTACAAGTATATAGTGGTATGGATGATGATTTTGCAGCACCAATAGATCCTAAAGAAGCATTAAGTGTTGCTGGCGGTGGTGTGGATTCTGTATGGATTACAGATCCAGGTACAGGTTTGCAAACCTTGCAAGTCATTACTAAAGAAGTAAATTGGAATAATGTCAATAAATTGCGTTTGAAAGAAGTTTGGTATTTCAATAAACAAACCTCTACAATGCAAGTTCGTATTATGGGTGTATGTCCATTATATGATAATTACGATCCAACTACGGGTGATTTCCGTGGTGAAGTTCCAACTTTTTGGGTTTATTTTCCGAGTTTAAGAGGCACTTTAGTGAATACGGTGGCGTTTAACCCATTTCCGAATGGTATTCGTTTAAATTGGGATCAAGTATTTGCACAACGTATTTTTGGTAGCTATATCTTTAAAGTAGATAACGTACAAGATTTTCGTATTAAAGATTATAAATCAGGTATAGATGTTCTGTATGAATCTGAGGCACAAAAACAAAATTTATTTAATTTTGAACATGACCTTTGGGAATACTAATCAAACATAAATAGTATAAAAACGTCTAACTTAGGTTAGGCGTTTTTTATTTTGATAATATTCAACAACTAAGGTTGCTTTCGAAGAGCCAATACTTTTTTGTATTTGTTCAAATGATGCATTTTCAATATTTTTTACAGAACCTAAATCTTGCAATAATTTTTGGGCTAATTTTTCTCCAATTCCTTTTATAGTATTTAGTTCTGTTTTTAAGGTGTTTTTATCGCGTTTATGTCGATGAAAAGTGATGCCAAAACGATGTGCTTCATTTCGAAGTTGTTGAATGATTTTTAAAGTATCTGATTTTCGACTAATATGTAATGGATAAGGATCGTTTGGATAATAAATCTCTTCCAATCGTTTAGCTATGGAAATGACTTGCACTTGATGTTCAATTTTTAATTGTATGATACTTTCCATGGCTGCATTAAGTTGTCCTTTGCCACCATCGATAACTATTAGGTTGGGAATCGCTTCATTTTCGGATAACATTCGATGATAACGACGATACACTACTTCTTTCATGGTGTCAAAATCATTTGCTCCAATTACAGTTTTTACATTAAAATGACGATAATCCTTTTTGCTCGGCTTTGTATTTTTAAATACAACACAGGCAGATACGGCATTTGTACCTTGGAAATTGGAATTGTCAAAACATTCGATATGTTTTGGTAATTCTTTTAATTTTAATTCAGCTTGCATTAACTCTAGAATGCGTTGCGTGTTGTCTTTTTTGTCTTTTGTTTGTACTATGCCTTTTTGTTTTTGGAATAAAGCATTTCGTTGTGCTAAATCTAATAGCTGTTTTTTATCTCCAATTTTTGGAACAGTAATCGAATAATTTTCATCAAAATGAATTACTTCAAAAGGAAGCAACACATCTTCTTTGTCATCGCTTTTTCCAATAGTATCAATGAGTGCAAATTGCATTAAATCTTCCTTAGTTTCCTCTAATTGTTTTTGTATCGTAATGGCTTTTGTTTTCACCACTGAACCATCATAAATGTACAAGTAATTGACGTAGGCTTTTTTTTCATCTTCTGCAAATCCAAACACATGGAAATTTCCCAATCCTAAATTTACGACTGTTGACTGTGTAATATATTCTTTTAATGATTCTATTTTTTGTTTATAAAGTGCTGCTTTTTCAAATTCCAATAGTGTTGCATAATCCAACATTTGTTGTTTTAAAATGGAACGCAATTCTTGTAGTTTTCCTCGTAATATTTTTCTTATTTGTTCAATGTTATTGTCATATTCTAACTTAGTTTGGTAGCCTACACATGGTGCTAAACAATTGCCAATATGATATTCTAGGCAAACTTTAAATTTCTTGGCTTTTATATTTTTTTCTGATAAGTTTAAAGAACAGTTTCGTGTAGGATATAATTTTTTTATAAATTCTAATATGCTGCGAACACGATGAACCGAAGTATAAGGACCGTAATATTCTGCACCATCATTTTCATATTTTCGGGTGAAAAATATTCTAGGAAAATCTTCTTTTAAAATTTTAATATATGGATAGGTCTTGTCATCTTTTAAGCTGATATTATACTTTGGTTGAAGTTCTTTTATTAAAGTATTTTCAAGTAATAACGCATCTTTTTCTGTAGGTACAATAGAATATTCAATATTGAAAATTTTACGTACCATTAATTGTATGCGATACGAATGATCTTTATTGGTGAAATAAGAAGAAACTCTGTTTTTTAAATTTTTAGCTTTTCCGATGTATAATAATTTTCCATCCTTATCATAGTAACGATACACACCCGGATTTTTGGGTAAATTTTTAATGATATTTGAAACAGTAATTTCTTCTTCCATAATTTAAAGTTAAATATAGTGCGATTATTTTATTAGAATATGTATTTTTAAACATGTTTCTAAAAATTCAATTTACTGAAATAATGAAATGGTGGTTGCTCTTGGCAATCATGTTATTTATTATGTATAGCAGCATGATGTGGAAGTGGGGGCATCAAGGAGATATGCTTTTCTGGTTGAATTGGTCAAATTATATTTTTAAAAATGGTTTTACAAATATTTACAATTCAGGATGTAATTATCAACCTGCATATTTGTATTTCCTTTATTTACATACAAAAATACAAGGCAACTTAACGGATATACAAGACAATCTTTATACCTTAAAATATTACACATTAATTTTTGATTTTTTGGCTGCATTTTTCGCAGTTTGGTTTGTTAAAGTAGAAATAAAAAAAGTTTTCTATTTTTTCTTCTTAATGTTTAATGTTGCATTTTTATATAATACAGCATTTTGGGCTCAAGTAGATAGTATATATACCTGCTTTGGATTAATAGCAATTGTAGCTGCAATTGAACGAAAAATTATTTGGAGTTGCATCGCAATAGGTATTGCTTTAAATTTTAAATTGCAAGCGTTAGTTTTTATTCCTATTGTAGGCTTAATTCTATTGCCTCAAATCTTATCGAAAGATGGTTTAACGAAATTTGTTATTGGACTATTTTTAGCGGCTGGTATCAGTATTTTAATTTTAATGCCGTTTCTTCTGCAAGGTAAGATTCATCAGGTATTTAGTGTGATTTCCCATTCCGTAGATTTTTATCCTTTTCCTACTCTTGGAGCATTCAATATATGGTCAATTTTTTTACCAAATGTTTCTATCGATGGGATGTATCAACTAACAGACGAAACAAAATTTATGTTTTTAACATATAAACAAATCGGTTTTTTTTTATTTTTTAGTGCTGTTTTTAGTACTTTATTCTCGTATTTAATTTTCCTTAAAAAGAAATTATTAGATAAAATATCTATTGAATATGAAACTAAAAATATATTCTTAATGGCATCTTTAGTTTCCATTAATTTCTATTTTTTAAATACACAGATGCATGAACGTTATGTTCATCCAGCAATTGTGTTAATGGCAACTTATTCATTTTTATCAAAAAGATATGTTCCATTTATCTTGCTCTCCATAGCATACTTCTTAAATCTAGAAAGAATTTGTTGGTACCTCAATTTGCATCATGATACGTATATGAATGGCTTTATATTTAAACCCAGATTGATTGCAGGAATATATTTAATAACCATTTTATGGAGTTATTACAATTTGTATTTTGATAAAACTAAAATAGAAAATTAAGTTAAGACTTACAGTATCACATTAACATGCCGGCAATTGTAGCAGAAAGATAGGAAGCTAATGTGCCACATAACAAAGCTTTTAGTCCTAATTTTGCTAAGTCAGCTCGACGGCTTGGAGCTAATTCGCCAATGCCACCAATTTGAATACCTACAGAACTAAAATTAGCGAAACCACATAAGGCAAAGCTTGCAATGGCTAATGCTTTCGGCGATAAAACTTCTTTTACTTTTATTAATTCAGAATATGCCACAAATTCATTAATGGTTAATTTTTGACCCATCATGGTTGCCACTTGCATTACTTCATGTTGTGGTACACCCATAACCCATGCTAATGGATAAAAGATATATCCAAAAATGGAATTTAAACTAAAGTCTGGATGTATTAATCCTAACAATGCATTAATAAGTGCCATCAATGCAATAAAACCAATTAGCATCGCAATGACGTTAATGGAAATTTTCATGCCATCACTTGCACCATGTGAAATGGCATCGATGATATTCGTGTATTGGCTTTTTACTTCGACCGATACTTTTCCTTTCGTTTGAGATTCTTCTGTTTCTGGAAATACGATTTTAGAAATTACCAATGCAGCTGGAGCAGCCATTAAACTAGCTGCAATTAAATATTCAGCAGGTACGCCCATACTTACATATACTATTAAAATTCCACCTGCAATACACGCCATACTACCAGCCATGGATGCCAATAATTCACTGTTTGTCATGCCAGCTAAATATGGTCGAATCATAACTTGTGCTTCTACTTGACCGACGAAGGCACTGGCTACGTTGCTCAATGCTTCGGCACCGGAAACACGCATTACAAAATTCATAACACGCGCAATGGCAGCCACTACACGTTGCATAATTCCAATATGATATAAGATGGCTACTATTACACAAACTAAGATTATGGTTGCCGGAATACTAAATGCAAAAACAAATGTACCTGGCGCACCGTAAGGTAAAGCATCTATTGCTCCTTTAGGAGAATGTGTATCGGTCATGATACCACCATAAACAAAGGCAGCACCTTGTTGTGCATATCCTTCAATAGCATGCATCCCTTGACCAATAGCTTGGAAAAAAGATTTAACAGCGGGAATTTTTAATATAATAACCGCTAAAAAAAGTTGCAATCCTAAACCACTTAATACTAAGCGATAGTTTATTTTTTTCTTGTTGTTGGAAAATAAAAATGCAATTCCTAAGATGGCAATGATGCCTAAAATTCCGGTAAATCTTTCCATATAATATTGAATGTTGAAAACAAATATACTTTTAAGTCGGCTGAATTTATACTGTTATGCATATTAAATATCAACAGCCTTTTTTATTTCTTGCTAAGTTCTCTACTGCGATTTAACGCAGCATCCATTCCTTTTTGAATGTTGTCAGCAATGTTGTTATGAGTAAATGATTTTAAAGCGGCTTCTGTGGTGCCGCCTTTTGAGGCTACACGATTAATCCACTCTTTACAAGACAAATTATTGACTTTATACAATTCAACAGCACCTAAAAATGTTTGCTCCACCATTTTGGATGCTTCAGTATGAGAAAATCCATAATGCATCGTTTGTTGAATCATCGCATCCATAAAATAGAAAATATAAGCTGGTCCAGAACCGGAAATTGCAGTGATGGCATTCAGTTGGTCTTCCTCATATAATTGAATAGAAGCACCTGTAGTTTCTAATAGTTTTCGAATAAAATCGATATCGCGTTGTGGTATGGTTTCAGAAACCATAAAGCCTGTAACACCTAATCCAATTTGACAAGGTAAATTGGGCATACAACGAATTACTTTGTTAGTGCCTAATTGTTGTTCCACTTCTTGAATTTGTACGCCAGCCATGATAGTGAGTACAATGTGTTTCTCTTGAATGTATGTTTTTAGGTTGGGATATACAGCGTATGCATCTTGTGGTTTTACAGCTAAAATAATTAAATCTTTATCAAAGATGAAATCGCCGTAATCATTATACACTTGCCCTAATTTCATCCGATTTAATTCCTGAATTTGAGCATGATCTTTTTCGATAACAGTAAGTTGTTTGTGCGATAATACTTTCGCATTTAAAAAGCTCTCAGCAAAGCTTCTTCCCATATTTCCACCGCCAATAATTAATACATTCATGGTATAAAAATAGGAATAAGTATTAAGTAAAAAGTAGGATTGAAAAATATTTTTTTATAAATTTAAGTAATTATGATAGTCGCAATTTATATCCTTGTTGGGTTGATAAATATTATATCCGATAGTTTGAAAATTACATCCATTAATTATACAACTAAGGTGATGTTAATGCCCTTGTTGATATGTATTTTGTACAATGAAACTAAAAAAATAAAATCTTTTAGTCTTATTTATGCTGCTTTGTTTTTTTCTTGGTTAGGCGATATATTTTTGATGTTCCCAAGAAATGAATACAGTGAAAAAGTGAGATTAATGTTGTTTGTATTTGGCTTGTCAAGCTTCTTAATTGCACACATAAATTATATTTTTCATTTTATAAAGGAAATAAATACTTCTAAAACTGAAAAAAGTTTCATTGAACAGAAGCCCATTTATTTACTTCCATTCTTAGTTTATTTAATGGTATTCTTTTATTTCTTATTCCCATTTTTAGGTGGATTAAAAATTCCGGTTTTTGTCTATGGTATTTGTATTATTTTAATGTTGGCAATGGCATTAAATAGGAAAAATAAGGTGGCAGAAAATTCGTTTCTTCTAGTGTTTATTGGTGCCATTTTATTTGTTGTTTCTGATACGGTTTTAGCGATTCATCTTTTCTATCAAAAAATGGATTGGTATCGCATCGTAATTATGTCCACTTATATATTTGGTCAATTATTTATAGTGAAAGGAATTGCAAAAACGAATGCTTAAATTTCGTCAATAACTTGTTGCTTATGTACTCTATTAGAGATTCCAATACTCAATTCATACAAAAGAAAAATAGGTGCAGATATTAACAACAAACTGGTTAAGTCGCCTTGAGGCGTGATAATAGCTACTGCAACTAAAATGATGACATAGGCAATTTTTCTACCATTGCGCATAATAGTTGGAGTAATGATGCCCAATTTAGTGAGTAAATAAACTAACATAGGAAGTTCAAATAATATACCAACAGGAATAGTCATTGAAATTAATAAACCAATATAGCTATTGATATCAATCATGTTTTGAACGATAGTTGTTGCTTGATATTGGATTAAAAAATTTAATGAAAAGGGTGCAATAATAAAATACCCGAATAAACATCCGATGGAAAATAATAAAGAAGTAACTAAAACAACACCTTGTGTATTTCTAATTTCTCGTTCATGTAATGCTGGTTTTACAAATCGCCATATTTCCCAAAAAATGTATGGAAAAGCCACAATGCCACCTACGTATAACGACATTTGAATATGCAACATAAATTGTCCCATAATGTCCGTATTGATAAATGTAAATTTGGCATCTTTGATGCATAAACCTTGGATAAAAGAATAGTTATTTTCTAACCAACAGAAAAATTTATTGGTAGGAAAATCAGCTCTGGATGGACCAAAGAGTAAATAATCAAAAATAAATTTCTTTTGTAAAAATGCAATAAAAGAAAATAAAACAACAGCAATCGCAGATCTCATAATGTGCCAGCGCAATGCTTCAATGTGGTCGAAAAACCCCATTTCTTTTTTTTCATTGCTGTCTGTTATTTTTGCCATTTTGTACTCACAAAAATACAAGATTTAAATTCAAGAAAACATTAAGTTTATACATGTACGTATAGAATAAAGTTAGTGTTGATATTGAAATTAATTTCCTACTAAATCTAATAATTTATCAATTTTTGGAGCTAATATAATTTCGGTTCTTCGATTGGATGCTTTGCCTTCGGCATTGCTATTGCTGGCTTTAGGGAAAAATTCGCCTCTTCCAGATGCAATGACTTGCATGGAACTTACTTTATATTTTTCAGTTAAGATATGCAATACACTACTGGCGCGCATCAAACTTAAATCCCAATTATCTTTTATTAATCCACCACTCGAAATATATGGAACATTGTCGGTGTGTCCTTCGATGTTTACTAAAATATCTGGATTTTTCTTTATGACTTCTGCTAATTTTCCCAATGCGTCATTGCCTTTGCTTTCAACGGATGTAGAACCTGATTTAAATAATAATTTATCGGACATGGAAACATACACTTTACCATCTTTGGTGTACACTTCTAATTCACCGGCAGAAAAATCTGTGAGTGCTTTTTTTATCGCATCACGCAAGGCATTGGCTTTGTTTTTTTGCTCGTTTAATAATTTCTCCAGTTCATTTATTTTGGTTTCTCTTGCTTTAAGTTCTGCGGTTGCTTTTAATAAATCGGCTTCTTTTTGTTGTAAGTTCAATTTTTGTTTTTCTAAATCTACTTGCATTTGAATGAGTTCAGCATTCGTTTTTTGGTTTTTATCGCCAGCTAATTTTAGTTTTTGTTGATAATCTTGTTGAGACTGATTGAACTTCGACAATTGATCATCCATGTCATTTTTCATCGATTCAATTAAGTTTGCTAATTCTGTAGAATCGGCAATGAGTTGATTGATTTGAGAAGATAAGTTTGCATTTTTAGTAGTACAATCTTTCCGGAGCGAATCGAATGATGTAGATAGTGCTTTGTTTTTAATGGCTTCGTTAAAGAAATCGTTCAATGCTTTGTCATATTCTTTTTGTGTAACACAATTAGAAAACAAAACAATGGCTAATAATGCGATGATATAATGTTTCATAAGAAATAGATTCCTACAAATATCCTTTTTTGAAGTGAACAAATTAGATACTATCTTTACACAAATGTCTAAAACCAAAAGTATTTATATTTGTCAGAACTGTGGCACGAATTCACCCAAATGGATGGGAAAATGTAATAATTGCGGCGAATGGAATAGTTTTGTAGAAGAATTAGTAGAACCCAAATCGAAAAGTGCAGCCGTAGTGAATGCACCAAAATCAAAGCCTCAATTGTTGAATGAAATTTCATCCGAGAATAGGCAGCGCGTTGTTACATCTGATTCAGAATTAAATAGAGTTTTAGGAGGTGGCATTGTGCCAGGTTCTTTAATTTTAATTGGTGGTGAACCTGGAATTGGGAAATCTACCTTATTATTACAAGTGGTGTTGCAAACAAAAGGCTTAAAAACTTTATATGTTTCAGGTGAAGAAAGTGAACAGCAATTAAAAATGCGTGCCGACCGAATCAAACAAACCAATAGTGAAATTTTTGTTTATACTGAAACATCTGTAGAAACCATCGTTCAACAAATTGAGCAAGTACAACCGCATTTATTGGTGATAGATTCTATACAAACATTGGAAACATCACTGATAGAATCGGCTGCTGGAAGCGTTTCGCAAATTCGCGAGGCAACACATGTATTGCAACAATATGCGAAACGCCATCATTTACCAATTTTTATCGTTGGGCATATTACTAAAGAAGGTACGATTGCCGGACCCAAATTGTTGGAACACATGGTTGATACTGTGTTGCAATTTGAAGGCGACAGAAATTATAATTATCGAATTTTACGCACACAAAAAAATAGATTTGGCTCAACAGCAGAATTGGGTATTTATGAAATGCGTGGTGATGGCATGCGTGCCGTTACCAATCCTTCTGAATTGTTGATTACACAACGTGATGAGCAAGTAAGTGGAGTTGCCATTGCCGTTACCATGGAAGGCATGCGCGCGTTGTTAGTTGAAGTACAAGCATTGGTTTCACCAGCAGTGTATGGTACACCTCAACGCAGTGCAACTGGTTACGATTTACGTCGATTGGGCATGTTATTGGCTGTTTTAGATAAGCGTTGTGGTTTTCGTTTTGGCGCTAAAGATGTGTTTCTAAATATTGCCGGTGGTTTACGTGTGGAAGATCCTGCAGTGGATTTGGCAGTAGTGGCTGCCTTGCTTTCTTCGTATGAAGATGTAGCAATTAGTAATAAATTTTCTTTTAGTGGTGAAGTGGGATTGAGTGGAGAAATTAGAGCTGTTAATAAAGTGGAACAACGTATTGCAGAAGCCGGAAAATTAGGCTATGAGAAAATATTTATTTCTAAATACAATCAAAAAGTGACTAGCGAAGAAGCGGAAATTAATTTAGTGAAAACCGTTGCTGAGTTTTATAAGAAGTTATTTTAAGTTTGTTAGCTTCTATTTTTTTTATAAACTATACGAATTTGTATATAAATGGTAGATTTATTGTATCTTAAATAATGCTTTCAAAACTACTTGAATATCCAAATGATGTCATTCGATTGTTTTATCCTAGATTGTGTGGTGGATGTGAAATGGCACTGAACAAAGGCGAACAACATCTTTGTGTACATTGTAGGCTGGATTTGCCTTTTACTACTTTCGAGAATATGAGAGGAAATCCGGTTGAAAAAATATTTTACGGTAGAGTGCCATTAGAATTTGCTACTTCATTTTTGTCCTTTTCTAAATCATCCAAAGTACAAAATATGATGCATGCCATCAAATATCAGGAACGTAAAGAATTAGCGCTGTTTTTAGGACGTTTATTTGGGCAGCGTTTGCAAAACAATCCTTATCTACAAAGCGTTACTACATTAATGCCTGTTCCATTGCATCCACAAAAACAACAACTTCGAGGCTTTAATCAAAGTGAATTATTTGCAGAAGGGATAAATGAAACACTTCAATTAGAAATTTCTAAAGATAATTTAATTCGTCCGTTGCAAACGTCATCTCAAACTAAAAAAACAAGAATTGAAAGGTGGGAAAATGTAGAGCATGCTTTTGAAATCAAACATCCAAAAATCTTACAAAATAAACATATTTTATTAATAGATGATGTATTGACCACGGGCGCTACTTTAGAAGCATGTGCACAATCCATTTTAGATAAAGTAGATTGTAAAATAAGTGTTGCGACTATTGCATTTGCTATGCATTAATTCATAAATAAATCTATCTTTGTTATCGTGTTGCAGTACATTTCTAAAAATAAAAAAATCTGGATAAAAGGCTTGTTTAGTCTTGTTTGTATTGTCATGTTTTTTATGTCATCTTGTAAAAAAAATTCCATTAATACTAATTCTGACATCGTGTTTTCAACCGATACATTGATGTTTGATACATTGTTTGCCACCTTAGGTTCCACTACCAAATCATTTACCATTCGCAATACTCAAAAGAAAGAAATTATACTTAATTCGATTCAACTTGTTGGTGGTGTAAATTCGCCGTATCGAATGAATGTAGATGGTGATGTTGGAACCAATTTTTCAAATATAAAAATTCCTGCAAAAGATAGTATTTATGTTTTTGTAGAAGTAACAATTGACCCAAATAGTGCGCCACTTCCTTTTATTGTGGAAGATTCTATTTTGTTTGCTTTAGATGGAAATACATACCAAGTACAATTAAATACGTATGGGAAAAATGCACATTTTATTTATGCAGATTCAATAGAAAATAATACAATATGGAACGATGATTTGCCTTATGTTATTATAGATTATTTGCAAATAAAACCAGGAGCATCATTAACAATAAATGCAGGTTGTGAAGTGTATTTTGGAAATGGCGCAGCTATGATAGTGGAAGGTGATTTAAATATTTACGGAACGGATACCAGTAATATGGTTTTGTTTCGTGGCGTACGATTAGATAAAGATGTAGCAGATAGAAACTACGATGATTTTCCCGGACAATATGCTGGTTTATTTTTTTTACGAGGAAGTACAGGTACTATCGAATATTTAAATATGCGAAATTCATTGTATGGCATTAATGTAGGAAATATAAAAGCAACGGATGAAGATGCTCAAAATTTGATTTTGTTGCAGAATATGAATTTGGGAAATGCACCAATCGTTACAATAGAAAATTCTAAAATTTACAACCATGCCTTTTATGGTTTGTTTGGATTCTTTGGTAGAATATATGCAACGAATACACTTGTTTACAATTGCGGAAAAAATGTTGTCGGTTTATATTGTGGTGGTGATTATGAATTTTTAAATTGTACTTTTTATGCTCGTGGAACTATTTATACTTCGCATGCCAAAGATCCTGTTTTGTATATGAATAATTTTTTTGATGCAGTAACACCAAGTATTCTACCAGACAGCACGAGAGCTGTTTTTCAAAATTGTATTCTTTATGGAAGTTTAGAAAATGAAGTAATCGCACAAGCAGCTACCAATAATTCACATCCTATATATTTATCCATCATAAATAGTGTGGTGAAGTCAAACCTTATTAGTTCACCAACATTTACGTCTTGTAATTTTTCTGACCCAGCATTTGTAGATGTTTTTAAAAATAATTACAAATTAAAGAGCAATTCACCTGCAAATAATTTAGGAATTATTCCATTTCCACCTTTAGATATTGATGGTTTCACACGTAACAGTCCTCCAGATGTAGGTGCTTACGAGATTCAATAAGTTGTATCTATTTTAGGAAAACTTTAGAAGTTAAATCATAATTTCTATGTAACTTGTATAAGTGAAAGAAAAATTATCCCAATTTTTTAAACGATTATATTTCAGTTTTCCAGTGCAATTATTGGTGTTGCACATCAATAAACATTTGTTTTTATTTACTTGTTGGATTTTTTTATTTCTGTCTATCTTTCAATCATTTGGGAATAGTTACGGTGTTCCGCTCTTGTTTTTAGATCCAGAATATATTGGTAAAGTCAATTATTTAAGTTTTTTAATTGTTGGGTTTACAATGGGTGGTTTTATCATGGTATGGAATATGTCGTTCTATATCTTAAACGGTTATCGATTTCATTTTCTAGCTTCCTTTAATAATTCCTTTGCTCATTTCTGTTTAAATAATTTCATAATACCATTTGTATTTACCGTTGCGTATGTGATACAACTTGTAAAGTTCCAACAAGTCGAAGGATTATTTTCTGCCACATCCATTCTACTGCATGTATTGGTACTATTAATAGGAAATATGCTGATGATAGTATGCTCCAGTTTGTTTTTTATATTGTTTGATAATGATGTGGAACGAATTTTTAAAAAGATTGGAGATAAAATAAAAGCTACAAAAATAGGAAAGAACATTTTTACGAACGATTCAAGTACATCCGTGACAATGGATGCTGTGCAATGGCGTGTTGACTCAATGCTATGCTTTCCGTTTAAAATTGATTCTATTCGAGCCACCGATTTTTACGATAAAAAATTAGTTGACAATGTATTGTTTCGTCATCATCGAAATGCCATTTTCTTCCAGTTAATGTCAGTTGTCGGGTTAATCTCATTTGGTCAATTAATAGAACATCCTTTTTTTAGATTGCCGGCAAGTTCTGCTATCTTCTTAATTTTTTCTGTATTTGTCGTTTTCTTCTCGTTTATTTCCTATTGGTTTAGAACCTGGCGAACCATCATTATTATTTTATTTTTTGTTGTGTTGAATCTTCTCACGCAATACGGTTTTGTGGTATATAAACACGAGTTGTATGGCTTGGATTATGTTTCTAAAAAATTGGAGTACAATAATGAAGCCGTGAACAATGCGATTACCAAAGAAATGGTAACAGAAGATATTGCAAACACACAGCAAATATTGATAAATTGGAAGAATAATGTATTAGAAAAATATGGCGAAAACAAGCCTAAATTAATTTTCATTAATACTGCAGGTGGTGGCTTAAAAGCGGCCTACTGGACGTTTTATTTATTGCAAAAATTAGAAAATGAAACAAACCAAAAATTATTTGACCATACTGTTTTGATGACAGGTGCTTCTGGTGGAATGATTGGTGCATCCTATTTTAGAGAACTTTATTTGAGGCAGATAAATAATGAATCCATTCAATATTTAGATACTATTTTTCTAAATGATATCGGTTTGGATATATTAAATGGAATAGCCACGTCAATTGCAACCAATGATATTTTCTATCCATGGAGGAATTTTCATTATGCCAATTTTACATATAAAAAAGATAGAGCCTATATGTTTGATTTAAAATTAAACGAAAACACAAAATATAGAATGTCTAAATTATTAATGGACTATAAACAACCCGAACAAGAAGCTAAAATTCCTATGATGATATTGGGTGCAACCATCATAAACGATCAACGTTTTTTGTTTTTTTCACCACAACCAATTTCTTATTTAATAAAACCATACATTAAAAACACGAATGGTTTTGTAGATAATCTTTCTACAGATGCTGTTGAGTATATGCGTTTTTTTAGAACAAAAGGAGCAGATAGCTTAAATTTTATAGACGCATTACGTACCAATGCCACATATCCATATATTATGCCAACCGTTTATTTGCCTACCATTCCTGAAACGAAAGCCATGGATGCAGGCATACGTGAAAACACCGGTTTAGCAGTATCTACACGGTTTTACAGTGTGTTTAAAGAATGGATAGATACAAATACAAGTGGTGTTATTTTTATTTCACTTCGGGTCGATAACAAACTACATGAGTTTGATAAACAAAAAAAATCAACCTATATCAGTGAGCTAATTTCTCCTATTGGAAGTATTTTTAATAACTTTTTACTATTGCAAGATTATAATGCGGATATCAGTTTCTCCTATTTAGAAAATGCAAGTAAAACAGATATTAATGTATTAAACTTTAATTACGACCAATCCAATAAACGCAAAAAAGCATCGATGAGCTGGCATTTAACGAACGATGAAAAACGTGATATTAAAAACGCATTTAATCAAGAAAACAATCAACAAATGTTACAAAAATTAAAAGAACTACTAAACTAATTTTTCAATTCCAAAACAACAATATTTTCAATGTGAAAGGTATGTGGAAACATATCTACTGCTTGCCCTTTTGTAATTTCATATTTTTCAGAAAACAATAAAACATCTCGCGCTTGCGTGGATGGATTACAACTTACATATACTATTTTTGGAGGTGCAGCTTGTAGTAAAACTTGTATTACTTTCTCATGCAAACCTGCTCTTGGTGGATCCAATACCACAATCGTTGGCATTTCATGTGTGGCAATAAATTCTTCTTTTAAAATATCTTCGCAAGTGCCAACATGAAATGTAGCATTATTGATATTGTTTAATTCAGCATTGAAAATGGCATCTGTAATGGCATCCGGAATTTGTTCAATGCCAATCACTTTTTTGCAATCGTTGGCAATGTATAAGGCAATGCTTCCTGTTCCGCAATACAAATCATACACAATGTCTTTTTTAGAAAAATTTCCAAATATTTTTACTAAATCATATAATCGCTTTGCTTGGTGTGAATTGGTTTGAAAAAATGATTTTGGACTAATTTTATACTGTATCGTTCCTAACTGTTCAATGATGTGGTTCTTTCCAAAATAGGTAATGACTTCTTGGTCATAAATAGTGTCATTTTTTTTAGTATTGATGATGTAATTTAATGAAGTAAGAAATGGAAATTTATTTTTTACAAAATCCATCAATAGTTCTATTTTTTCCATATCGGCTTGTGCAAAACAAATCGTTACCATCCATTCATTTAAAGTAGTATTTCTGAAAATTAAATTTCGTAATAATCCGTCATGAAACTTTAAATTATAAAAGCTAAAAGCCTGTTGCGTAGTAAATTCAAATATTGAATTTCGAATATCGTTTACTTTTTCATCTTGTAAATAACAAGTGTCAATAGGTAGAATGGATGAAAAATTTCCACTTATATGAAAACCCAACGCGTTTTTGTCAAAGGTTTCACCACTGTCAATTTGTTCGCGAGTAAGCCATGCACGATTTGAAAAAGTAAACTCTAATTTATTTCTGTAATAGATGGTTTGTTCACATCCAAGGATAGGCAATTGATTGGTGATGGTTGTTTTGCCGATTCTTCTAAAAGCATCTTCTACTAAATTTTGTTTCATTTCTAATTGAAATGAATAATCTACATGTTGCCATTTGCAACCACCACATGTTCCAAAATGAACACAAAAAGAATCAATTCGATGTGCTGATGGATGCACTAAGGTTTCAATTTCAGCCATGGCATAATCCTTTTTCTTGCGTTGCACTTTTGCGTGTACATTGTCGCCCGGAATGGCTTTGTCCACAAATACAACATAATTTTCTACACGAGCTAAACCTTTACCTTCCGCCGCAATCGCTGTTATTTCAACGTTTTCTAAAATGGTAGTCGTTTGTTTTTTTTTTCTGCGCATCGTTCTTAATTCTTGTTAAAATTTAGCAAATAAATGGATATAATATTTCATAGAGCGCAAAGTATAATTAAATTCTATATTTTTGTTTTAAATCCTTTATGTATGAATCGAATTTTACTTGCTACATTTTTTATTCTCATCTTTAATTTGTCCAACCTGGCAATTGCTCAAGATGAAACTTTATTTACTGTTGGCGATACAAAAGTAAAGAAATCTGAGTTTGAATACATCTATAAAAAAAATAACTTCAACAATAAAGCCGATTTTTCTAAGAAATCTTTAGAAGATTATTTGAATTTGTATATTAATTTCAGACTAAAAGTAAAGGAAGCAATTGCACAAGGTTTAGATACAACACCTATTTTTAAAGCAGAATTAGATAAATATCAACAACAATTATTAGATTCATATTTAGATAAAGAAGTATTACAAAAATTGATAAAACAAGAATATGAACGTTCTCAAAAGGATGTTAATATCAGTCACGTATTTTTTAAAAGCAACAATGAAAATGATATAGCAACCGCAAAATTGAAATGCGAAGCCGCTGCCAAAAAAATAAACGAAGGAATCCCTTTTTCAGAACTTGTTTCTAGCTCTGAAGATAATAAGTCTAAAAATCACAACGGAAATTTAGGTTGGTTTAATAGCTACCAAATTGCGTTACCCGAAATTGAAGATGCTGTGTATGCACTTCAAACTGGACAAATTTCTGCACCTATCAAAACAAAATTAGGATATCATATCATTCGACTAAATGAAACACGACCTGCAAGGCAAATGATTAAAGTGGCTATCATAAAACAATATTTTCCACTAAATGATACTTCTGCAATTACTATGAAAATAGTAGAAGATTCTATGCAGGCAGCATACAAAAAATTAATGGCAAAAACACTGTTTGAAAATGTTGTGGAACAATATAGCCAAGACGATGAATCAGCAGCAAATAAAGGTGTTTTAGGATGGTTTGGTATCAATAAATATGCAAGCGTATTTGAAGACGCAGCTTATGCATTAAAAGATGGCGAATTTTCAAAACCGTTTAGAACTGCTTCTGCTTGGTATATTGTGAAACGAATGGAAACAGCTAAACCTACTACTTATGAAACCTCTATTGCTACCTTAAAAACTAAACTTGTTTCCATACCGATTTATCAATATGAATTGGATAAATTCTTGGATAAATTAAAATTAAAATATGCGATTCAATTGAATGAAGAAGCCATGCAGTCATTTAAATTTCGATTAGATGAATTGTCTAAAAATATGCCATTTACCTATAGAGATACAATGACACCAAAAACAATTTTAAAGATTGGCAAAAGAGATTTTACAGAAAATGATTTTGGTAAAAATATTCAAACTAAATACTATGCAGTATTTTCAAAAAGTGGAGATGATAAATCTACTTTTTTAATAAAAAATACTGTGCAGCAATTTATTTTGGATTATTATAAAAATGAAATTCGTGCAACAAACGAAGAATATAATGCCTTAATGAATGAGTACAGAAATGGGATTATGATTTTTACTTTGTCTGAAAATAATATATGGAATAAAGCCTCGGAAGACACCACCGGTTTGAGAAGTTTTTACAATGAAAATACTTCAAATTTTGATTTAAAAAACAGAGCCAAAGTTCGTATATTTTCTGTCGATAACCCATTTAGTGCTAAAAAAATTATTCAAATTTTAAAGAAACAATCATCCAATACAGATGATTCCATTTCTACAATGATAAAAAATGTGGGTGTGAAAGATTTTACGCTTAATTCTTCCGTTTTAGATGAAACCAAAACCAACTTAAATATAAGTCAAAGCAGTATCTCTGAACCGGTACTTCAAAATAATAAATACGTAATCACTCAGGTATTACAACCTCAACAAGCACGCAAAACTACATTTGCAGAAAGCAAAGGATATGTGGTGGCCGCTTATCAAGAATATTTAGAAAATAAATGGCTGGAAGTGCTTAAACTGAAATATCCGATAAAATTAAATAATTCAGTTTTTGATAGTTTGGTTAAAAAACCTTAACTGTTCATAAGATTTGGCTTAAATTGACTTATTTTTCATAGATTTCTAAGGTACATTTTTGTACATTTGCAACTCAATTCATAGAATGAAAAAAATAAGTTTAATTTCCTTTTTAATGTTTTTTGTAGCACAATGCTATGCTGTAGATTCTACCAATAGAATTTTATTAGATAAAGTCGATGCTATCGTAAACGATAAAATTATTTTAAGTTCCGACATCGAGAATCAATTGGATCTATTAAACCTACGTGGTGGTGATGAAAAAGAAAGTAGATGTCAATTAATGGAGCAAATTATTTATAATAAAATGCTTACCACGCAAGCCATGAGAGACAGTTTACCATTAGATGACCAAGAAGTGGAAGATGAGTTGAGTAGAAAAATAAACTACTTTATTAGCGTTGCCGGTTCTCAAGAAGCATTTGAAGAATACTATCACAAGACAGTAGATCAAATTAAAGAAGACTACCGAGATGATATTAGAGAGCAAATGTTAGCTACTCGCATGCGCCAAAAAGTAGTAGGTGATATTAAAATCACACCATCAGAGGTTAAAATTTATTTTGATAAAATACCGAAAGATAGTTTACCCTATTTTGATGCAACCGTAGAAGTTCAACAAATTGTGATGAAACCACGTGTTTCCGATGAGCAAAAACAAGTGGCAAAATTAAAAGCCGTTGAATTACATGAGCGATTGGGAAAAGGGGAAAGCTTTGATTTATTAGCAGGCTTGTATTCTCACGATTTAGGCTCTGCACAGCAAGGTGGTTTATTAGATTGGGCACCACGTGGCACCTACGTAAAAGAATTTGAAGGCGCCGCTTTTAAACTTAAAGATGGAGAAATCAGTGATATTGTAGAAACACCTTTTGGTTATCACATTATTCAAATGGTGGAACGTCGAGGCGACATGATACAAGTAAAGCACATTTTAATTCGACCACAAACTACATCTAAAGATGCCGAATACGCACAGATGAAATTGGATTCTGTTCGTGCTGATATCGTAAATGATAAAATATCATTTTTCAATGCTGTGAAAAATTTTTCACAAGACGATCAAACAAAAAATGTGGGAGGATTTTTATTGAACATGGAAACAGGTGGAACCGTTATTGATGTAAATAAAATGGATGCTCAACTATATAATTTGATAGATACACTAAGCATCGGTAATGTTACACATCCAATTATGTATCAAGATAACGATGGAACACCGGCATTTAGAATTCTAAAATTAGTTTCTAAAACAGAACCACATGTGGCTGATATTAAAGTAGATTATGATAAAATTCAAAATGCTGCTAGAGCCAATAAAGAAGAACAAGTATTGACACAATGGTATTCTAAAAATTATAAAAAAACATACTTGATGATTAGCGATGATTATAAAAATTGTGAAGAACTCCAATCGCTATTGCCTAAATAAAAAGCTATGACTAAATTTGCCAATGATGTAGAAGGTGTACAGCAATTAACAAACACCTATCAACAATTAAAGAGTGAGATTAGCAAAATCATCATTGGGCAAGATGATGTTATAAAATACGTTCTACTATCAATATTCTGCGATAGCCACAGCTTGTTGGTTGGCGTTCCAGGCCTAGCAAAAACATTACTTGTAAAAACAGTTTCCGATGCGTTGGATTTAAATTTCAAACGTATCCAGTTTACTCCAGATTTAATGCCTTCGGATATAATTGGGGCAGAAATTTTAAATGAAAATCGACAATTTCAATTTAATAATGGACCTATATTTGCCAATATTATTTTAGCAGATGAAATAAACAGAACACCACCCAAAACACAATCAGCATTATTAGAAGCCATGCAAGAACGTCAAGTAACTGCTGCTGGTGTTATACATAAATTAGAACTTCCATTTTTTGTTTTGGCTACACAAAACCCCATCGAACAAGAAGGCACATATCCATTGCCAGAAGCTCAGCTAGACCGTTTTATGTTTAATATACTGTTGGATTATCCAACTTATGAAGAAGAATTACAAGTGGTAAAATATACAACACAGGACCAAACATTAAGGGTACAGAAAATTATATCAGCCAGTGACATTATTGATTTTCAGCATCTTGTTCGAAGAATACCAATAGCTGATAATGTGGTAGAATATGCAGTGAAATTAGCGGTTTCCACACGTCCTAATACAGCAAAAGCTCCAAAAATGGTGAACGATTTTATCGCTTGGGGTGCTGGCCCGAGAGCTTCGCAAGCTTTAGTTTTAGCAGCCAAAGGCCATGCCGCTATACATGGAAAATTTTCTCCAGATATTGAAGATGTCCAAGCAGTAGCTTTGCCTATTCTTCGACACCGAATTATCCGAAACTTTAAAGCCGAAGCCGAAGGTATCACCATTGAAAAAATTATAATCGATTTGTTGTAATACATTTAGTTCGTGCCAACGAAATGTGCTTACTGCTTTATGAATTCTATTTACATTTTTAGGATTTTTTGATAGATGATAGCACCCATTAAGTTGCTTCCTTGAAACGCACGAGCGATACACCACTACTTATTTTTTGTTTTTATTTTTTATTCATTTAAAAGAAAGTGAATTTAAAAAGACTCACCATTTTTATCAATATTATTAAATACAAACGATAGGTTGTATTTGTACATCAAATATATTTTAATTATTGGTTGTTTTATTTTTTGATGTTTATTTTTTTTAAAGCACTCACCATTTTTTGCCCTTTTAATAAAATTTTTAATGAATTTCTTTTTAAAGAAATATGTGCTTGTTTGTGCTCATTCTCTTCAAATTTAAATTTATAGGATGCTATAATATCTTTATAGGATAAAATTCCACAAATGGAATTATCATCTTTTGAAAGGACAGGTAATACATCTATATTTTCGTTTGCCATGGTTTCCATCGCATCAAGTAAGGTACTTTTTTCTCCAATAAATATGGAATTTCTTTTAATTATCGAATGTATTGGCATCAATTCTTGATGGTGTGTGCTAAACAAATTAGATACACTTAAAATACCACGAAATTTGCCTTCATTAGTAGAAATAATTAAATAATTTGGTTTTTCTTCTTCCATGCTATTTAGCCAATTTCTAACTTCTTGAATACTATTTTCTTCGCTGATAACGGTGCCACTTTCTGATAGGACTTGCTCCACATTTATTTTTCCAAGATTGTCAGCCTCAAATGCATGTGGCGTTTTTACACCACGTCTTGCAATTTTTTCAGTCATAATTGTATTTTCCATAAAAAAATAGGAAACAATATAAGATCCGGTGCAAGAAGCTAATAAAGGTAATAAAGCATTGAATTGTCCGGTAGATTCTAATGCAAAAACAATGGAAGTAATAAATGCACGCGAAGCTCCGGCAAACATGGCAGACATGCCTACTAATGCGGATAAGGAAAGTGTGATTCCAGCATCTGGTATAATTTTTTGTAATGCGCTTCCAAGCAATGCACCCAATGCACCACCAATGGTTAATAAAGGTGCTAAAGTGCCACCTGATGTTCCACTACCTAATGAAATTGCCCATGAGATAAATTTCATTACACATAAAGAAACTAATATTGGAATCGCCATATTGCCTGATAGTACTTCTGTAATATTATTATAGCCAACCCCTAAAGTCATTGGATAAAAATAGCCCACTATACCAACAGCTAAACCGCCTATTGCAGGCCACCATGCCCAATGAATGGGTAGTTTTTCAAAACCATCTTCTATCCAATACACGATTTTTGTTACTAATACGGACAATAATCCTATCATAATTCCTAAAAAACTATAAATTGCTAATGCTTCATTGCCTGGCAATTCAATAGTATGCCGAATTGGAAATACTACACCAGAATCAAATAATAAATGATGTCCAGCAGCACCGGTAATGCATGCTAAAGCAACTGGAATAAATGAGCGTGGAGAAAATTCAAACAACAATAATTCGATAGCTAAAAAGATAGCAGCGATAGGTGTACCAAAAATAGCAGACATGCCAGCTGTGGCACCAGAAGCCAGTAAAATTTTACGTTCGTTGGCAGAAATTTTTAATAACTGTCCAATAGTAGAACCCAATGCGCCACCAGTAGCAATTATTGGACCTTCCGCACCAAAAGGTCCACCCGTTCCAATTGAAATGGCAGAAGAAATAGGCTTTAAATAAGTAATGGTTGGTTTAATCTTGCTTTTATTCGTAAGTATCTGTTCCATCGCTTCTGGAATGCCATGTCCACGTATAGCTTTTGAACCATATAATGCCATTAACCCAATAATTAAACCGCCAATAACAGGAATTGCAATTACCCATAACCCTAAAGTATTGTTAGCCGGACTCACATCTTCAAAAGCTACTTTTCCATAAAATGAAATGTTGGTAATTAAATCAATTAAATAAATTAATAACTTGGCTATACAACTGATACATCCGGCAATAATTATGGCTAAAAAGGAAATGGAGATAAGCCGTTTTTTGTATTCTAATGTATCTCGATCGGATGGTAGATTTTCGGTGGCGGTGTCTAAAGAAATTGAAATGGGAATTCGTTGAATTAGATTGTCATGTTTACTCATTCTTACTGTTGTTGGTTAAATAAATATCTTATATGGTTCATAATTAAATCATCTGAACCTAAAATAGTTAGTTTTGTAAGATGAGAATTTTAATCTATATGAATACTTAAATTCTTGTTAAAGCTTTTCTCGCTAATGAAAAAATAATACACTAAGAAGTACCTATAATGCTTCTATATTATCATTAATGGATGACTAGAATTTAAAATGAATTTGAAAAAATAGCTACTCAAGAATACATTCCGCACCTGGCCTTGTGTCTTTCTTTTCACAATCTGATTGAGTGGCTACAAAACCATGTTCCGTTTGAATTCCTTCAAACGTACAAACGCATTTTGAAAGTAATCCACCGCTACCGCCGCCATCATCTTCAGGTTTAGCACATGAGATATCAATGAATGAGATTAATATCCAAATAAAAATTAAAACAAGCTTTTTCATAGTTTTGAATTTATTTAAAATTAAAACTATGTAAGTGGATTGTCAATCAAAAATGGAATTAATCATTTAATTTTAAAACAGCCATAAATGCTTGTTGAGGTACTTCTACATTACCTATTTGTCGCATTCGTTTTTTACCTTTCTTCTGTTTTTCTAATAATTTACGTTTACGAGAAATATCACCTCCATAGCATTTTGCTGTCACGTCTTTGCGCATGGCTGATATGGTTTCTCTCGCAATAATTTTAGCTCCAATGGCCGCTTGAATGGCTATAACAAATTGCTGACGTGGAATTAATTCTTTTAATTTTTCACACAATCTACTTCCAAAATGATACGATTTACTTCGATGAATTAAAGCAGAAAATGCATCCACATTCTCGCCGTTTAATTTAATATCTAATTTCACTAAATCGCTTTCTCTGTAATCAGCCATGTGGTAATCGAAGCTGGCATAACCTTTAGAAATAGACTTCAATTGGTCATAAAAATCGAATACAATTTCTGCCAATGGCATTTCAAATTGTAATTCTATTTTGGTGGGTGATAAATATACTTGGTTTTTTAAAATGGCACGTTTGTCCATGCATAATTTCATGATAGCACCTACGTATTCTGGTTTAGTAATAACTTGAGCTTTGATAAAAGGTTCTTCTACATAATCAATTAAAGTTGGATCCGGTAAGTCGGTTGGATTATTGACGATTAGTTTTTCCCCTTTTTTGGTGTATGCGAAATAAGTTACATTTGGAACCGTAGTTATGATGGTCATATCATACTCACGTTCCAAGCGTTCTTGAATAATTTCTAAATGCAATAATCCTAAAAATCCACACCGGAAGCCAAAGCCTAATGCCAATGAAGTTTCAGGTTCCCAAACTAAAGAGGCATCGTTGAGTTGTAATTTTTCTAATGAATCACGAAGCTCTTCAAAGTCGTCGTTGTCTATTGGATAAATACCAGCAAAAACCATAGGTTTCACATCTTCAAAACCCTTAATACTTTCTTTAGTGGGTCTATTTACATGAGTAATCGTATCGCCCACTTTTATTTCTTTTGATACTTTTATTCCGGTAATAATATAACCAATATCGCCCGCTTTAATTTCATTGCGAGGCTCTGGAGACATTCGCATAATGCCCACTTCGTCCGCATAATATTCTTTTCCTGTATTGACGAATTTTACTTTGTCGCCTTTTTTTAAAGTGCCATTCATTACTCTGAAATAGGCGATTACACCTCGAAATGAATTGAAGACTGAATCAAAAATTAATGCCTGTAAAGGCTCGTCAACTTTTCCTTTAGGTGCTGGAATTCTATCAATAACAGCCGGTAAAATTTTATCTACACCTAAGCCCGTTTTTCCGCTTGCTTCTAAAATATCATCGGCAGAGCAACCTATTAAATCCACAATTTGATCTTTTACTTCTTCCACCATGGCGCCATCCATATCTATTTTATTGATAATGGGTATAATTTCTAATCCATTCTCGATAGCTAAATACAAATTGGAGATGGTTTGCGCTTGTATGCCTTGTGTAGCATCGACCAATAATAAGGCGCCTTCACATGCTGCCAATGAACGCGATACTTCATACGAAAAATCGACATGACCAGGTGTGTCTATTAAATTGAAAATATATTTTTTACCTTGATGTTCGTAGTCCATTTGTATGGCATGACTTTTAATGGTAATTCCTCTTTCACGTTCCAAATCCATATCATCCAAGGTTTGAGCTTGTAAGTCACGTTCAGAAACAGTATTGGTTACTTGCAATAATCGGTCGGCCAATGTGCTTTTTCCGTGGTCAATATGTGCTATGATACAGAAATTTCTAATATTCTCCATGCTACAAAAATACAGTAAATGCATCTATAGAAAAAATGCTAAATAATTTATTAATAGGAAACTAGACTATTTTGGTAAATTTATAGCTGAAGCTGGGCTTTGTTGGTGCAACTTTGATTGTTTTTTCAATGGATTTTTCTTCTTTAGAGTGTAGGTCATGCCAAAATGAGGTTGGAAGCCAAGGTTGCCTTGGTAAGAAAAAGCAACATCAAAACTTACGCCTTGTTTTAGCATAACACCAAGACCCAATGTACCAGTTACGGGATCGGTAGCCACACCGGCCCGGAAATTAATTAAATCTTTTAAGGTATATTCTGCACCAGCTCGGAAAATAAGTTTATTGGTTAAGTCTTTATCGAATTGAATAGAAATAAAAAATTTCTTAATGGCTTCATACGTAACACCTAATCTGAATAAGGTAGGAACTTTTTCGCCGGTTGCTTTGTCGATATACAGCTTTAATGGATTGTAAACATGAAATGCGATGGCTAATTCATCAATTGGTTTTGAAAAAGCACCCAACTCAAAGGTGAAATAATTTTTTGAACCATATCCACTAATTTGTGTATTTAAATAATCCAGTTGCATGCCTAAAGAAACCCATTTGGCTAATTTTATTGAATAGGAAATGCCTAGTTTTTTTTCGTTGAATTGGCTATATCCAAAATAATTAAAAGAGGCTCCAATTGTGCCGCCTTTCTTAACAGGAACAGCAATTACGGTGGAGATATTACTTACATTTTGTCCTAAAAAAACGGGTGCGTAGTAGATGCCAAATGAAGGTCGTTCTAAATAGGCTCCTGCCGCTTGATTGTTGTAAACAGAATATGCATTAATCATAGAAATGGAATTTAATCCCATTCCAATTTGCCTCGAACCCGAAACCCTCAATTCACCCATTGAAAATAATTGTGATGATGATAACATGAGTAGGCAAAGGCACCAACTATTATATTTTATATTTTTTAGGATAAAAAATAAATTTTGTCAAATGATAATAATTTAATTTCAAATTGCACGGCTAAAATACAATTAATATTATAATTTTTCGTTTGGCATTATAGTTGTTATTGTATAGATTATTAAATACTTGTGGAAAACTTGCTACCTCGATTGAACTTGAAAGTAGCACTTTTGTTAATTATAATATTGAATGCATTTTACGTATGAAAAAACTACTTATACTTTTATTATTCGGTGTTAATTTAAGCGGAAACATATTTGCTTCTTTTAAATTACACAACGATTACTCGTATTTACAAGAGATTACATTAGAATTATATACCGACGATATTCCGGCATATAATGTTCCTAAACAAATGAAATCTATGGAAGAAATTTTGATGTATGATGTGATGCATGCTACATGGAAAGAAGATCATTGGGTGGCATATACATTGAACAAAAATTTATTAGGAACGTATAAGGTTGGTCAGCCGGCTTTGTTGGACAACGGAACGACGAAAAAGATTTTTTTTATTGCCAATTTTAACGGCACTAAAGGTGGATTGGATATTTACTCTGCAGATTTTTCCAATGGAAAATGGAGTAAACCACAGAATTTAGGTACTTCAGTAAATACCATTAATAATGAAACAAATCCTGGATTATTAAACGAAAATACGTTGACCTATTCCTCCAAAGGAATCATAAAAAAATTGGATTTAAAATCGTTTAAGGTGGTCGATTTAATGGATAATTCATTATCTACTTCAACCAAAAATAAAAACGATGAAATAGCAGCAATCGGCGATAATTCATCGGCTAAACCTATTGAACCCAAAGCAGATGATTATGGTGCCATCGGTGACAATTCATCTGCTGCGCCAGCAATGGAGTCTAAAAAGGTAGAACAAATTATGGTAAAAGAAAAAGCATCCGCTCCGAAAGAAACAAATATGATTGTGACGACAGTTGCACCCATATCAAAAGTTGAAAATTTAGGTAGTCAAACAAGAGCTGACATGTTGAATAAATACAAAACAGCCATTCAATTAGGTGCATTCAGTGTTCCTAAGTGGGATTTAATTCAACCTTTATCACAATTTGGAAAAATTGTTACTTATAAAAATGAAAATGGCACGAATGTAATTTGGTTAACAGGCTTTGCCAATCATGCAGCTGCTGAAAAAGTATTGCCTCAAATTAAAGCAACACCAGGTTTTGAAAATGCATATATAACAGGAAAATAAAAAAAAGCGAATGATGGAGTAAGCCTTGAAACGGAATAATATCTATAAAAAAAGGTTGACGAAATGTCAACCTTTTTTTCAGACTTAGATTTTTTTTATAGATACATACTATCGATAATTTTTTGATAACGTTCATTAATTATTTTACGCTTAGGCTTCATTGTAGGCGTAAGTTCGCCGCTTTCTACGGTCCATTCTTCCGGCAACAATGTGATTTTTTTTACTTGTTCCCAATTTCCAAAAAATGAATTATATTTTTTAATTTCCAATTGAATGAGTTGATTGATTTTTTCGTCTTGTATCATTGCTATGTTTGATGAAAAATTCATTCCTTGTTGTTTCGCCCATGCTTCAATTTGTAAAAAGGATGGTACGATAAGTGCTGAAATAAATTTCTTTTGATCATCGCCAACCACCATAATTTGTTCTATGAAAGGACTTTCTTTCATTTTATTTTCTATTACTTGTGGTGCTATATATTTTCCGCCAGCGGTTTTAAAAAGCTCTTTTTTACGATCTGTAATTTTTAAAAATTTATTTCCATTTTTTTCTATCCAAACTCCAATATCACCTGTGTGAAACCAGCCATCTTTATCGATGACTTCATTGGTTAATTCAGGTTGTTTGTAATATCCACGCATAATGTTGTTGCCTTTAGCAATGATTTCACCATCTTCAGCAAATTTTATTTCAACACCTGGAATTGGAATGCCTACTGTTCCAATACATCGCTCTTTTTCATCTACCCGATTACAACTTAAAACTGGAGAAGTTTCAGTAAGTCCATATCCTTCTAAAACATTAATGCCAGCAGCTGTGAACAAGGTAATTAATCGTGGCTGCATGGCAGCTGCACCTGTGATGATGAATTGAACATTACCACCTAAAGCTTCTTGCCATTTGCTAAAAATAAGCTTACGTGCTATGGCCAATTTTATTGAGTAAGCTAGGCTTTTATCATCGCCAATTTTATAGGCAGCACCAACTTCCATTGCCCAAAAGAATAATTTCTTTTTTATGCCTTCCAAAGCATTTCCTTTTGCTATAATTTTATCGTAAACCTTTTCTAACATACGTGGTACAGTGGTAAAACAAAATGGTTTTACTTCGAGTAAATTTTCACCAATGGTTTCTAAGTTTTCGCTGTAATGGATATGAATAGCAAATGATAGATAAGCATAAAAAACCATTCGTTCAAAACTATGGCAAAGTGGTAAAAAACTCAATGCTTTTTCACCTTCACCAAATGGAACAATTTCACGAATACTTTTGATATTGCTTACAATGTTTTTATGTGACAACATCACACCTTTAGGATTTCCGGTAGTTCCGGAAGTATAGATAATGGTAGCTAAATTATTTTCATGAATTTTGCTTTTTATAGATTCGATGCTTGGATTTGAAACTGCATCCGGAAGTGATTGTGCGAAGTTTTTTGCTACTTCCAATATATCAAACGTATAGATGTCTTTTAATGATTTTATTTTCCCAATTAATGGCAATACTTTGTTGTAAATAGTTTCATCACCCACGAATGCATATTTAATATCGGCATCCTGAAAAATATATTCATAATCTTTTTCTGAAATAGTTGGATACATAGGAACCACAATTACTCCAATTTGTTGTGCTCCAAGATCCACAAAATTCCATTCAGGTCTATTAGCAGAAATTAAAGCAATCGTATCACCATCAGTTAAGCCTAAATTTATGAGTAACTGACTTACTTTGTCCACTTTAATTTGTACCTCAGTAAAAGTATAATGTCGCCATTCTTTATTTTCTTTAGCAGACAAAAATGAATGATTTGGATATTTTAAATAATTATATGTCAAGAAATCAAATAATCTAGTAGCTTCCATAAACGAGGTATTTATTTAATTAATTTGCTGATGATTTTAAATTGGTCAGTTCCTGCTTGGTCAATGAGTTGAAACAAAACCATCTCTGTTGAAACAATAAATGCTCCGGATTGTCGCATTCGTTCAAGTGCTAAGTTTTTATTAGCATTTGTTCTAGACGAAACGGCATCTGCCACCACGTGCACATCAAAATTATTTGCAAGCGCATCGAGTGCCGTTTTTAAAACACAAATATGTGATTCCACCCCACAGACAATGATAGATTTAATGTTGTTTTGTTTTAGCCTATCTAAAATTTGTTGAGATTGCATACAGCTAAAACATATTTTTTCGATAATTTTTGCCTGTTCAATTTGCTCAATTTCTTTGCAAGTATTTCCCAGTCCCGAAGGATATTGTTCTGTGATGAGAATAGGTAGCTGCAAAGTGTTTGCTGCTTTAATCAATCGATTAGCATTCAAAAAAAGATTTGTAGCATCTTGCACTACAGGCATTAATTTTTCTTGAATATCAATGACCAAAAGTGCCGTTTCTTTTGGATTTAGTAAACCAATATTTTTCATTTTATTTTATTTACATCGAAATAGATCCTTTTCTAAACTCACTTTTTCCAATAATTGCATTAATAATAAACGGCGTTCCTTTTCTGCTTTGTTCTTTTGCTTTGATTGTAGCTGCTTTAAATGCTTCTATATTTTCTACACGTTCACCATCGGCACCAAAAGCTTTTCCTATCATTTCATAATTAGAATGTGCAAGCGTAAGCGCACAATCACTATTTAAAAATTCGATTTGGTCACGAGCAATTTGAGCCCAGCAAGCATCATTGCCAATCACAGAAATTACAGGAAGTTGATGTCTCACAAATGTATCATATTCCACTAAACTATATCCAGAACTTCCATCACCATAAATGATAAACACATCTTTTTCAGGAAAAACTAATTTTGCACCTAATGCAAATCCGGCACCTACACCTAATGTTCCAAAAACACCTGGATCTAACCATGATAATGGAGCTCTAGGTTTTAAGGTATAGGCAGATGTAGCCACAAAATCGCCGCCATCTGCTATTAAAATGGTATTGTCGTCTAATATTTTATCCATACAACGGAATAATTCGATAGGATTCATTCCATTTAATTTATCCTTTGCTTGTTTATCAATCGCTTGTTCACGCAGCTCGTCTCGCTCGCGTAAAGTAGCTTTCCATGTTGAAGTTTCTGCTTTATATTTATGGGCTAAATCTATAATAAATTGTTGCGGATCGGCATGAATGGCAATTGTAGGTTTTTTGTTTTTATATAAATCTTCTGTACTTCTATTAATGGATGCAAACGAACGATGGCCAATATGATTTCCATATTCTAAACGGAAGTCGTTAGGAACACCTGCAAGAATAATAAAATCAGCTTCTTTTATGGCATCTTTTCGTTTGTGTCTCATTTGTAATTCTGAATCTTTTCCAACTAATCCACGTGCCATGCCACTTAAATATACTGGAATATTTAAGTGTTGAACAGCAGTAGATAATTCGTGTACGTTTTGTGGACTCATTACGGCACCACTACCAATTATCATTAATGGATTTTTCGCTTTTTTAAGTGCTGTTACTACTTCATCTACTTCGGCGTCTTTATGCGTAGGAATTGAAAATGATAATGGTTGGTGAAACTGTACGTTTTCTTTTCCTTCAAAAATTTTCTTCGCATGACGATTAATATACCATTGTACCACTCGTTCTTGTATATTTCGTGGTGGAACATCTTTGCTCTTTGCGCCATACCATTCTCTAACAAGCTCTTCATTGTAAAGCGTATCAATTGGACATTCAATAAAGACTGGACCTGGAACTCCTTCTTGTGCTACAGCAAATGCTCGTTCAAGCGTTGGAATAATTTCTTTTACTTTGGTGATTCTTGCTGCCCATTTTACCACTGGTTTCATTAAACTCATTTGGTCAATATCTTGCAAAGAGCCTCGACCTTTCAGAATGGTTGCTGCGCCGCCACCTAACACAATCAGTGGTGATTGAGCCATATATGCATTTTTAATAGCAGTAATGGTATTGGTTAATCCTGGACCAGCAGTGACAGCTGCCACACCTGGAATTCCTGTTAAACGCGCAACTGCATCTGCCGCAAACACGGCATTTACTTCATGTCGTGTGTCAATTACACGGATGCCTATATTTTGTGCACTAACAAAAATAGGAGAGATGTGTCCGCCACATAGTGTAAATAAATATTTTACACCGTGGTTTTGTAAAACTTTTGCAATGATTTCACCGCCGTTCATAAGTACTAATTTTTATTGTATTAAAATTGATGTTTAATCTTGTTTCTCTAGTAAATATACAGTCAATTATCTTTATTTAAGACAAAATTGTCTTTTTTAAAAGCATGAATTATTAAAATTAATGTTAGCTTAATAAAATAGGAAGCGATATAGGATGAAATCCTAAAAATTATAAATTAAATAAAAAAATGAAATTAAAGAATCGAGTTCGTCAATTATTTTGAATGTATAGAATTAAAATAAACCAAATAATTCAGCATCAATTTTCTCAACTACTTTGCCAAAATCTGCAGGATTATCAGCATAATTCAAATCATCTACATTAATAACTAAAAGAGGACCTTCTTTATAGTTGTCAATCCAATTGTTGTAATAAGAATTCAATTGTTTTAAATAATCTAAACGAATATTGTCTTCATAGGCACGTCCACGACGTTCAATTTGACCGACTAAAGTACCGATAGATGCTTTTAAATAAATAAGTAAATCTGGCGCATTTACTTTTTTACTAATGGTTCTGAAAAAGCTGATATAATTTTCAAAATCGCGTGTGCTCATTAAGCCCATTTCGTGTAAGTTTGGAGCAAAGATGTGTGCATCTTCATAAATGGTTCTATCTTGAATGACTATTTGAGTACCATCTTGAATTTCGACTAATTGACGTAAACGGCTATTTAAAAAATAAATTTGCAAATTGAATGACCAACGTGGCATATCTTGGTAAAAGTCATTTAAATAAGGATTATTTTCCACGTCTTCAAAACGAGCTTCCCAATTATAATGCTTGGCAAGTTTTTCGGTTAAAGTTGTTTTTCCAGAGCCGATATTTCCGGCTACTGCAATATGTTTTAATTGTTTTTTTTGTTTTGCCACGATGCTATATTTATAGTAATTGGACATCTAAACTATACATTTTTTTTGAATACTAAGGATAGTCGAGATATTTTTTTTAAAAAGTGGATAAGTTTTTAAAAATGCAGAAGATGAAAGTCAGTTAAATAGCGATGAAATATTATTTCCATATTGGTTTTAATCCCATTATTTCTTGAACGTCATCTAATGTTTTTCTGGCGCTGATGCGTGCTTTTTCCGCTCCATCTTTTGCCATTTTATTGATGTAGGCATTGTCGTTTTCAAGAGCATTTATTTTTTCTCTTAATGGCGTTGTAAATGTAATAATATCTTCAGCTAATTGTTTTTTTAATTCGCCGTAACGAATGCTACAATTATTATAGCTTTCTTCAAAATGTTGAATGGTATCAGGTGTAGAAACTAAGTGCATCAACGTAAAGATATTTTGAATTTCTTCAGATTTTGTTTGGTTTGGTACTGTTGGTCCGGAATCTGTTTTTGCACGCATTACTTTTTTACGAATGCTCTCAGCGTCTTCTCTGAGGAAAATGGCATTTCCTTCGCCTTCACTTTTTCCCATTTTTCCAGTGCCATCTAGTCCTGGTACTTTTACTAATTTTCCAGTCATATCGAAAGCTGTTGGTTCCGGAAAATAATCGACATTAAATAAATGATTAAAACGAACTGCAAAGTTTCTAGTCATTTCTAAATGTTGTTCTTGGTCTTTACCCACCGGAACTTTATGAGCTCGGTGAATTAATATGTCAGCTGCCATTAAAACTGGATAGGTTAATAAACCAGCGTTGATGTTTTCTTGGTGTTTTTTAATCTTTTCTTTAAAGGAAGTGCATTTTTCCAATTCACCTTTATAGGCAAACATATTCAAAAGTGTATATAGTTCTGAAATTTCTGGAACATCGCTTTGTACATAAATACTACTTTTTTCGGGATCTAATCCACACGCAATATATTCTACTAAAGTTGCACGAACCGATTTTTTTAGTAATTCTGGGTTAGGATGAGTAGTTAATGCATGTAAATTAGCGATGAAGAAATAAGCTTCATAATTTTCCTGCATTTGAATAAAATTTTTTAAGGCACCAAAATAATTGCCTAAATGCAAATTTCCAGTACTTCTCACGCCGCTTAATACTCGTTCTTTCATGTTATAAAGGTACTTTTTGTTTCTTTACTTAGATGTTTTTGTTAAAAAATTAAGATTTTAATAAAAAAATCATTGACTTATGTCATAAAATTGCTAATATTATAAGTTATTAACATTTCTTATTAAAACTAGAACTATAATGATATGAGAATTACTATACAAGTTTTTTTTTGTTTTCTATTCATTTCTTTCTTCTCTTCTATTTCACTGGCACAAAGAGATAGTTCAGAACGATCTACTAAATATACAATTGTCAAATCAATTCCAATTAAAACCCAAATTGAACCTACTAATATTCCGGAGTTAAAATCGAATATTAAAGCTGAAAATAGAATTAAATCGCCATCGCTTGTTTCTAATAATCCAATTGTCAAAGTAAACATTACAGATTCTACTCAAAAGAGTACTATCACCAATGGAAAATTGAAACAAGAGAAAGAATGGTATGAAAATAATACTACAGCTAAAAAATATTCAACTGAATTAGAACAAGCAATTATTTTGGATTTTAATGTGGTTGCCATTAATGAATCAAAAGAATCAATTAATCCAACAAATAGCGAAAAGAAAAGTTTGAACTTAGAAAAAATTGTTCCAATACGAAAGGAAGGTATCTATCAACCTAATCCTCAAATGAGCAACACAAAAACAACTATATCGCCTTTGAAAAGAAAATTATTAGAAGATAGAATGGTTGAGCTAGAAGATGAGTTGAGATATTCGAAGACTTTGACACTTGATGAATTGCAAGTAAAGCAACAAGAATTAATTGAATTGAAAGAATTATTACAATAATAATAAATTTTGAGGTATGAGAATATTTTTAAAATATTCTGTTTTGTTAATTGTATTTTTTTTTATAAAAATAGGAAAAGCACAAACAGGGAATAACTGTTCAAATGCTATTAATATTTGTAATAATCAATTAGCAGAACAATTAGATGATGGATTTGGGACACAAGAATGCCCAGGTGCAGGATGTGGATGCTTGTTAAATGGCGAAAAAAATACCAGATGGTTTAGAATTGTAATACAAACAGGAGGTACTTTAGAGTTTACTCTTTCGCCCTTTAATGGATCTGCAGATTATGATTTTTCAGTTTGGAATCAAGGTGTAGGTGGAACATGCCCTACAGGTGTACGCTTAGAAACACCCGACAGATGTAATTACGCAGCGCCACAATCGCCAACTGGAATTAGAGGAGTCGGAAATGGAAACTCCAATGGTGCCTCTGGTAATTTATTTTCCAATAATATGAATGTGAGTGCCGGTCAAGTGATATATATCTTAATCGATAATTGGGATGGAACGAATGTTGGGTTTCGATTGGATTTCTTCGGAGGCGCAGCAGGTTCAGGTACAGGAACCACGGCTACTTTTAGTTGTAGTAGTGTTAATACGTGCAGTTCGTGTTCTGATCCGGATTGTAATACTTATCGATTCAATACTCCAGCTGATTATTCCTTTGACGAGACTGCTGCTAACGGTGCTTGTCATTCAAATTTTGCTTTGAATACAAAGTCCGCTACAGTTTGTGGAACATTTACTGTTCCTTCTCCTTTTACTACGGTAGAGCTTCCTTTGGATGCAGGCATAGAAATAACTGCAAATTCGGGTAATACAAATGCATGTTTAAATACAGCATTATCCAATATTTCTTATCAAGTATGGGGTACATGTGGTTCGCCACTTTTACCCATTCCAGGAACTGGAATTTATACTGGTTTGAATAATTCAACAACGTATAAAGTATGTAAAACAGTAGATGTTTCTTCTGGTTCACCCGACTGCTATATAAGTAGAATATGTTTACCTTATTGGACAATGATTCAAAATGATGATATTTGTGGTGCATTGCCATTGACTGTAAATGCAGCTGCTGTTGCCGGTTCTAATGCCGGTGCTTCATCCGGATTTAATGCCGGCTGCACAGGTTATCAAGATGTTTGGTATCAATTTGTAGCACCTGCTTCAGGTCGTGTCCAAATAAACGTAAATCCCGATTTAATTTCAGATGTAAAACTAAGTTTGATTGGTCCACAAGCTGGTTTGTCTGGAGGTGTAAATGATTGTAATAGACCTTGTGAGCAAATGACGACTATTGCTGCTGGTTGTAATGATTATTTAGGTGCTGATGGAACGGAAAGTTTATTTTCTTTTGTAATACCAGGTCAAACATATTACGTTTGGGTAAGTGGTACAGCTGCTCGTCCTACAGCAAATTTCACCATTCTTGTAACTGAAAATATCACCGCCGCTGCACAACCAACACCTGGCGTTGATTTAATTGGTGCTCCAGATGTGATTCCTGCAAATGACGATTGTTCAAATGCAATTGATTTAAATCCGATGTGTAATGTAGTAAATGGTACTACAATTGGAGCTACTGCCATTTGCACGGATCCAGATCCAGTGAATGTAGCAGCAACTACTTTAGAAAATAATGTTTGGTATAAATGGACAGCTCCAGCAAATAACGGAAATGCTCAAGTTACCTTAGAAGTAACTGGTGTTTCTTGTTCAAATGGCGCTGGTATTGGTGCCACTGGTATTCAGTTCGGAATATTTAGAGGCTCTTGTGCATCATTAATTCCTGTTCAAAATGGAACAACTACTGTAACATTTACACCTATTGCTGGTACAACTTATTATTTTGTGGTAGATGGGAATGTAGGTGCTCAATGTAATTTCTCAATCAATATCAAACGACCGACTGTTACTGCTCAAATATGTAATTCTGGAAATTATTGCACGAATACAAGTATAAACTCAAGTTTTAATTATTCTTATTCTGGAGCCAATCCTGGATATCGTTGGGCATATTGTAAATCGTCCACATGGGGTTTACCTTGCACTATCGATATTGATAATCCGGCCACGTACTCAATATACAATCCAGCAGTAGGATTACCTAATCCTGGATGTACACCTGCCACCTATACTTTTGTAGGTTATATATTAGCCGATAATGGAGCTACTACAATTGCACCTGGTTATCCTAGACCTCAACCTATTTCATCGAATTGTATTCGTCAAACGAATCCTTGTACTTTTAATATTTATCCAGATATAAGAAATACAGTAAATGTGACTGTAAACAATTGTAGTCAAGCTGTAACGGTAAATGCATCATGTTCTCCTGCGCCACCTATTACAATAACTGGTAATACCAATCAAACGGCAACAGCAGGCACAAGTGGAACATTTACACCTGTTGATATTACTTGGAGTGCGCCTTATGGTGCTACTGCTCCGGCTCAATGTGGTTCTTATCGTATTCAAAATTCGTATGCTTGTCCTGGTCCTTCAGGAAGTGCAACATGTCCTGGCGCAACACTCAATTTAGGTGCAGCGCCAACAGCATCCAATAATTTAGTAGCCTATAATTTGAATGTAGATTTTCTTTCAGGCGATCCGGTTTGCTCAGATAATTATGGATATGGTGTTTGGTTTAATTTCGTTGCTCCTAGTTCCGGTAGAGTAAATATAAATTTTACAAATGTTGGAAGTGGAAACAATTTAGATTTAGTATTTTATATGTTTAATAGTAGAGTTGCATCGAATATTGATTGTGATCCTGATTTTAATTTTAGCTCCGATGAGTGTGCAAGTTGCTCAGATATGAATACTGTTTGTGACTTATTAGATCAATATGCAGGTTGCGTTGATGCAGCAGGAGTGAATGGAAATGAAGCCGGATTAGCTCAGAACCTTATGCCTGGAGAAACTTATTATATATTAGTGGATGGTTATGAGTCATCAACAGCGTCTGAAAGAAGTGGTAATTTTTCCATACAGATTACGGATGCTGGTGGTGGGCCAACAAGACCCACTAATGATGATTGTTTAGGCGCAGTTGATTTAACAACAACTTGTAGTACTATTCCTGGAAATAATATCAATGCAACATCAAATTGTGGTAGTGATTTAATGATACCAGGTGCAAGTACAGAAAATTCAGTTTGGTACACCTATACTGCCGTAAATTCCGGACCTACCACCATTCAATATAAATATGCCACAGGAACACATTGTGCGGCTATTGGAGCTCAACCAGGCATACAATTCGCATTATATACCAGTAGTAATAATAGTTGTAGTGGTACATTTACCAACATTCCTGCCGGAACCGTATCGACCGGAACTACCGATGGTTCCGTCACGGTGAACCTTACTGCAGGACAAAAATATTATATTTTAATAGATGGTTATGGTGGAAATGAATGCAAATATGAATTCCAAATATACAATGGACTTTCATGTTGTACGGCTAACTTAGGTACAACAGAAGGAACAAATAGTATTTTGTGTTTCGGTGAAGATGTAACGTATGGTGTTACCGCTGATCCAATAAATTTTGGAGAAAATGCGGAAGATATTCCTGTAATTGGTTGGCAATTTTCAACTACACAACCAACAGTAAATGATCCATTTGACCCGTCAAATGCAGGTAAACAATATTATGTAGGACAAATCGATTATGCCGCTCCTGGAACAACGGTTAGTGGAACTTATAGAGACGTGAAAGGATATTACCCAAATCCTGATATTGCGTACGACAATAATGGTAATAGTACTTACCATAATGCTGCTATTACAGGCTTTCCGGCAGGTGCAACATTTAATACGGCAACAGATGCCATTACTTTGTGCATCAATATATATGCTGAATATTTTACAGATTTGGATTTAGATTTAGTGGCACCGGATGGAAGTATATATCGTTTAATTCGTGATCAATGTGGCAGCGATTATGGATATTTAAATGTATGTTTTACAAATAGAGGTGCCGTGGGAAATATTACTTCTGCTTGTCCGGGTGGAAATGAAATTGCCGGTTATTATCTACCTATGGATGCTTGGGCTGGATTAAATGGCGAAGGAATTAATGGAACATGGAGATTAAGAATTCAAGACGATGCTTTCGGTGATTATACATATTTCTTCGGTTTTAGTTTAGAAATTAAAAAACCTTATACAAAGTTAGGTCCTCCTACTGCAGGTCCTAACCATGGTGATTTACATATCATCAATAATGATCCATTTAAATATGGCACTCAAACATTTTGGTTAACACCTGTTACGTTTATAGATTATGATGCATCAGCCGGCTTATTATACTCTGATGAATGTTATAGCTATGGTACACCAGTGAAAATAACATTATTAGAACGTGTTACTACTCCGAATATTACTCCTGCATGTAATGCACCAGGCGATGGAAGTAATGGCATTAATTTAAGCGTTACATCTCCAACTGGTGGTTGGCCAGGATTGTCGCCAGCACCATCGCCGGCTCAATATTTTTCAGTTATAGGAACTGGAGCCGCTTTAGGTATTTCGTTTACTTCACCACCAATTGGTGAAAGTGAAAACTCCAATCTATTTACAGTAAACGATGGCCAAGCATGGAATGTTGAATTTATAGATGCGAATAACTGTCGAAGTAGCATAGGCGGAACGTTTGATAAACCTAATATAGGATCTCTTGTTTTAAATAATCCAATTTGTGATGGCGATAATGCCAACTTTAATGTTAGTGTATCACCACCATTATATTCATTATATAAAATAACCATTGATTTTGATAGTTATCCGCAAGATATTAGTTGGGTTTTATATGATGGAACAAATACAGTTGTAAGTTCAGGTGGAGGTTATTCCACTTCCTTAGGTGCTACAACTTTTACTACACCATACATCGATCCAAATCGTGGACCATACAGAATTGAAATTTTTGATGGCTTTGGAGATGGATTGGGTTCAGGTGGAGGAAGTTCGAGTGGAAGCGGTAGTACTTCTTCTAATTTTATTTTAATTGAAGAGTTAATATCTTCCGGAGGTTCAAACATTTTATATAATCAGAATTTTGCTTTCTGTTCTCCTATTTATTGTGTAGGTCCATCTGCTTCTCTCTTTGATCAACTTACTTTTAATTTAGGTACACCAAATGGAACTTATACAACCGGCGTTTCTGCGAACTTGTATGCAGGTTCTACTTGTGTAGGTTCACCCATCGCAGGTGCAGTGAATGCAACAACAAACAGCTCTGGTTCCATAAATTCTAATGTGACAGGTGTAAATGGAGGTTCAACCTATTCATTAAGATATACATATACGGATAGATATGGTTGTGTAACAAATTTGTGTAATCCAATCACTGTATTTCCTCGTGTTTCAATAAATCCTACTGTAACATGTGTAGGAAGTCAGCCCGTAGTAAATGTAAATGCAACTTGTGCAGATTGTAATGCTACATTTATTGCTGAATATTCCTATAATGGTGGTGCAAGTTGGACTACGAATACCAGTGCTAATTTTCAAGATATCTTCACCTTTGCACAGGTTCGAAATGTGATTACAGGAGAAATTGCATGCGAGGTAAGTAGTGCAAAATTAGGAGATTGCCCAACTGTATTACCAGTTGAATTAATATATATTAAAGCATCTCCAATGGATAATCAATTTATCAAGATAAGTTGGGCAACGGCAACAGAATTAAATACTAAAAAATTTGAATTATTACGAAGTATAGATGCGATAAGTTTTGAAAAAATTGCAGAATTAAATGCTGCAGGAAATTCTACTTCGCCAAAATATTATTTTTATGATGACACAGAAGTAAAAGCAGGTATAGTTTATTATTATATCGTTAGAGAAGTGGATCAAGACAATAGTATCCATTTAACTAAAATAGTGAATGCAAAATTAGATGTTTTAGACTTTGAGCTAGTGAATATTTATCCAAACCCTTTATTAGATAATACCGTAATCACTATTTATTCAAATGAGCCTAAAATAGTAGATTTAATAGTTTATAATGGATTAGGTGAAATCATAAAACAAGCAAATAAAAACTTGAAAGAAGGTTTAAATGAATGGACAATTCAAACTGAAAATTGGGCAAAAGGTGTTTATTATTTTATCTTAAATAACGGAGAAAAAAAGATGACTAAACAAGTAGTAAAACTGAATTAGCCACTTTCTTCTTTATTCAATTAAGGCATACAAAAAGATAATCTTGAGTTGTATGCCTTTTTTTTATCTTAGTTTCGTAATATTTTAATAGAAATAAATACTTATTTAGTATGTACATAGATGATAAGACGATAAATCAACTGTCGAACTTGACAAAGTTAGAATTTGATGCTTCTCAAAAAGAATCAATTAAAGACGATTTAAATAAAATTTTAAATTTTATGGAGAAATTAAATGAATTAAACACGGATGGTGTACAACCATTAATTTATATTAATGAAGTAGAGAATTTGCTTCGTGACGATACCGTTCATTATCCAATTACAAAAAATGAAGCATTGATGAATGCACCTTTAAAAAATGAAGACTATATTAAAGTGCCAAAATTTGTGAAAGGAACCAAATATTAAAGCTTTTTTTGTAATTTAATTTGATATATGTATTATTTTTTAATTAATTGTAAACAACAAACGCATGTCAAACGCAGTAATCAGCCTGAAAAATATTAAACGAGAATTTAATCTCGGAGACGAAACGATTCATGCACTAAAAGAAATAAATCTTGACATCAATGTAAATGAGTATGTTGCATTAATGGGTCCATCCGGTTCCGGAAAATCAACATTGATGAATATATTAGGATGTTTAGACACACCGTCAGCTGGACATTATTTTTTACAAGGAAAAGATGTGAGTATGTCCACAGACAATGAATTAGCAGCTATTCGCAATAAACAAATTGGATTTATATTTCAAACATTTAATTTAATTCCACGCTTAACAACACTTGAAAACGTCGCATTACCGTTGATTTATGCTGGTTGGTCTAAAAAAGACAGAGAAGAACGTGCATTAGAAGTTTTAGAACAAGTAGGATTGGCTAATCGCATTAAACATAAACCAAACGAACTTTCCGGCGGACAACGCCAGCGTGTTGCAGTGGCGCGTGCTTTAATAAACAAACCTTCTTTAATTTTAGCCGACGAACCCACAGGAAATTTAGATACAAAAACATCGTATGAAATCATGAAATTATTTGAAGAAATTCACAATAATGGAAATACGTTGGTCGTTGTTACACATGAAGAAGATATTGCTGCTTATACACATCGAATTGTGCGCATGCGAGATGGTTTGATTGAAAAAGATACTCCCAACACGTCTATTAAACGAGTTGGCGCGACCCAATCAACCCATTAAAACAATAAAGCAACATTCTTTGAAAAGAGTTTAATCGCAATTGATAATAGTATAACACCAAACACCTTTCTGAAAATATTTATTCCGGTATCGCCTAGTAATTTTTCTATTTTAGGGATAAAGCGAATTACAATAAAAATAAAAGTAAGATTTATAAAAACAGCAATCAGAATAATACTTACATGATATTCTGAACGAAGCGATAATAATGTAGTGAGCGTACCAGCGCCAGCAATCATAGGAAACGCGATAGGAACCACAGAAGAACTTTTTACGGATGTATTACCTGATTTAAAAATATCTCGATTTAATGTCATTTCCAAACCGATTAAAAAGATAACTATGGAACCGGCAATGGAGAACGATGCCACATCGATTCCTATTAAATTGAGTAATTCGTTTCCTAAAAAAAGGAATACAATCATAATAAAACCAGAAACTAAAGTGGCATATTTTGCATCAACATGACCAACTTTCGATTTTATATCTAAAATAATAGGAACAGAACCTAAAATATCTATAATAGCAAATAATACCAAGGTGACAGTGGTGATTTCCTTTATTTCTATTAACATTTTTTTTCTGCAAAGTTCACGTTTTTATGCCAAACATCCAATATACTTCTATAAATTCACTGCTTATTCAATTAATCGTATAGTTTGCTAACTTCTTCTTGGTAAACATATTATAGTATGTTTTAATTTGAATCAATATTAATGTACTTATCAACATATTACCTCACAAAATTTGTGTATTTTAATTATAAAAAGTAAAAAAGTTGTTTAAATTTGCTCTTTTACATAAATTAACATTATTTTTGACCAATAAATTAAATCAAAGTCTTTATGAAAAAAAGTATCGTATTAGTTTGTGCAGTACTTGTATTATTTAGTTCTGTAGCATTAGGTGCTAAAAAACCACCTAAGAACAAAAATAGCGCAGTAGGTAACAGTCGCTTCAGTATCGGATTAGGAATGGAAGTAGCAGATTACTATTCACCTGCACTTAAAAAATTATCTACCTTCAAAAACCCAGTGTCATTTGGACCAAGATTAACATTTTGGTATAACCCAATTTCATCGATTGCTGTAGGTTTAGATTTAGGTAGCCATGCATTCTCATCAAAAGGAAATGCAACTCTTCCAACAATTAATACTTATAACTTATTATATTCTGCTTTAGTGGCATATAAATTTAACAATGGTTATATCTTAAAAGAGGATGCTGCCGTTTCTCCTTATTTGTACGCTAAATTACAAGGCTCATGGGCAACTACGCCAGTTTTTAAAGATAATGTAAATGGATTTGGTATTCCAATCGGTGCAGGTATCAATTTTAAAGTAGCAAACAATGTGGCATTAAATATCAATGGTGGTTATAACTTTGGTATTAAAAATAATGACAATCACATCGTGTTTGGTGGTGGCTTAATGGCTGACTTAGGCAAAGGAAAAGAAGTTGCTGTAGATACAGCATCAGTAGTGGAAGTTAAACCAATCGATACGGATGGCGATGGAATCTATGATATAGATGATGCTTGCCCAACCGTTGCAGGTTTAGCTCAATTTAATGGTTGCCCAGATACTGACGGCGATGGCATTGAAGATAGTAAAGATGAATGCCCAACCGTTGCAGGTTTAGCAGAATTTAACGGATGCCCAGACAGAGATGGCGATGGCATTACAGATGCTAAAGATGCTTGTCCAGATGTAAAAGGTATTGCTAAATTTGGTGGTTGCCCAGATCCAGATAGAGATGGTGACGGTATCATCAACGAAAAAGATAAATGTCCGGATGTAGCAGGTTCTTTCATCGCTCAAGGTTGCCCTGATAAAGATGGCGATGGCGTAATGGATGACGAAGATAAATGTCCAGATGTAGCAGGCCCAGCTTCTAACAAAGGTTGCCCTGAAGTAAAAGAAGAAGTGAAAAAACGTTTAGCATTTGCTGCACGTAATATCCAATTCGAAACAGGTAAAGCAACAATTAAACCAGTTTCATACAAAATATTAGATGAAGTTGCTTCTATCTTAAAAGAATATCCATATTACGATGTAAATGTAGATGGACATACTGACAATGTAGGCGATAAAGCTAAAAACTTGAAATTATCTCAAGATAGAGCTGCTTCTGCTGTAACATACTTAACTAGCAAAGGCATTGCGGCTTCTCGATTAGTTTCTGCAGGTTACGGCGACACTAAACCAGTTGGCGATAATAAAACAGCTGCTGGTAGAGCACAAAACAGAAGAGTAGAATTTAATTTGATTTTTAGATAATCAAAATAAATTAATTAATAAAAAAAGTCCCGAATTTTCGGGACTTTTTTTATATTTGATAAAGATGAATAAAAATACTGATTTTGAGTTTTCTAGATTTGAACGCAATGGTATTCTATTTCTGTCTCTTTTAATTATTTTAAGTATTGCATGCAAACGATTTATTGTTCAAGCTTTCACAAGTGCTGCTCCCATTACAAAAAATGATGCCGTAAAAATCGCCCAATTAGAACAACAAATAGCTACCGCAAAAATAGAATACCAATATCAGAAATCGGATAAATATTCCTCAAATGACGCCATAAAAAAAGAATATACTTCCAAAGCGTATAAATTTCCTCAGAATAAATTTTTTACAATAGAAATCAATTCAGCAACTGTAGAAGATTTTGAAAAATTAAATGGAATAGGTAAAGTATATGCCAATAGAATTGTAACATTCAGAAATAAATTAGGTGGATTTCATTCCATTGAACAAATTAAACATGTATTTGGAATTGAAGATTCCGTTTTTCAGAAATTCAAAAGAAACTTAACCGTCAAACCTATTAAACCTAAAAAAATAAATATAAACCAAGCTACGTTTGAAGAACTTACTGCAAATCCGTATTTCTTTTCCACAGTGGCAAAACAAATTATAGGTTATCGAACAAAAGTAAAACCATTCTCAACTATCGAAGATGTGAAAAACCTTTACTTTGTAAAAGACCATCCTGAGCATTATGATAAAATGTTGCCGTATATTGCCATAGATTAATAAATTATAAAATGTTGAATTATATTTGAATACTTTATTTTTAAAAAATCGAAATTAAATCAACTAACGACTTAAGACTAATTTTCTTATCTTTACGCAAAACTAATTTTCATGAATTTTGAATACTCTGAAAATCAACAAATGATTGCGCAAACAGTAAGAGATTTTGCTGAAAAACATATTCGCCCTTATGTAATGGAATGGGATGAAACCCAATATTTTCCAAAAGAAACCATGCATAAATTAGGCGAATTAGGGTTGTTGGGTATCTTAATTCCGGAAGAATATGGAGGAGCCGGTTTGAGTTATAATGAATATATTACCGCATTAATTGAAATAGGAAAAGTAGATAGTTCTTTGTGTTTATCTGTAGCGGCACACAACTCACTGTGCACCAACCATCTTTATAAATTTGGAAACACAGAACAACGTAAAAAATGGCTGCCTAAGTTAGCTACCGGACAATGGATTGGAGCTTGGGGTTTAACCGAAGCAAACACCGGCTCAGATGCTGGACGTATGAAATGTGTGGCACACCAAGATGGTGATCATTGGATAATCAATGGCACTAAAAACTTTATTACGCACGGGATAAGTGGCGATATAGTAGTGGTAATTGTTCGTACCGGCGAATTATTGGATAGTCATGGAATGACTGCATTTGTGGTAGAACGTGGAACACCAGGATTTAGCGGCGGAAAAAAAGAAAATAAATTAGGTATGCGTTGCTCCGAAACAGCAGAGTTAATATTTGATAATTGTAGAGTACCCAAAGAAAATATTCTAGGAAACGTAGGCGATGGATTTATTCAAGCAATGAAAATACTAGATGGTGGACGAATTTCTATTGCAGCATTAAGTATCAGTATCGCAGTAGGTGCGTATGAAGCAGCCGTAAAATATGCCAAAGAACGCGAACAATTTGGACAACCAATTGCCGATTTTCAAGCCATCGGATTTAAATTAGCAGATATGGCTACCGAAATTGAAGCATCTAAATTATTGACATTCCAAGCTGCCGATATGATGATAAGAGGCGAAAAAATGACCAAACAATCCGCATTTGCAAAATATTACGCCTCAGAAGTAGCCTGCAAAGTAGCCAATGATGCCGTTCAAATTTTAGGTGGATATGGTTATATCAAAGATTTTCCGGTAGAAAAATTCTATCGAGATGCCAAACTTTGTACCATTGGCGAAGGAACTTCAGAAATTCAAAAAATGGTAATTAGCAGAGAAATTTTAAAAGGAAATATTTAACAATTAATTCTTATTTCCCAATCTACTAATTTCTTCATTTCTAAATAAATCACTATCTTTGCCATCCAAATCTTAAAATAAAAGAGGTATATAATTATGTTAATCGTTGATGCAAGAGAATCAGAGTCATTAGACAGAGCATTGAAAATTTTCAAAAAGAAATTTGAAAAAACAGGCACCATAAAACAATTACGTGCACGTCAAGCTTTCACTTTATCTTCAGTAAAAAGACGTACTGAAATAAAAAAAGCAGTTTACGTAGAGCAACTTCGCAAAGGAGAAGAATAATTTAGTTGCAACTTTCATTTTTTCTTATTAATTTAATCTTTCCAATTAGACAGATTAATAGAAGTGAAAATGATAGCTACTTTCTTGAATTATTTACAATACGAAAAAAGATATTCCGATAAAACTGTAGAATCTTATAAAATAGATATTCTACAGTTTTTTTATTTTATTAAAGAAAACTATAAAATTGAAGATTTACTTCAAGCCAACCATACACTTATTCGTACTTGGGTAGTTGATTTAGTGGACAAAAACAATAAACCAAGTAGCATTAAACGAAAGATTTCTGCGCTAAAATCGTTTTATAAATACCACTTAAAAATTGGCGATTTAAAAACCAATCCTGCAGATAAAATTACCACTCCTAAATCTCCAGAACGATTACCTAAATTTATTGAGCAAAAAAATATCAATCAACTTTTAAATGAACCGGAGCTTTATTTTAAAGACACATTCGATGGCATACAAGAACGTTTAATTGTGGATGTACTCTATTCCACCGGAATGCGTAGGAATGAACTGCTCACCTTGGAATGGAAAGACATTAACTTTGCTACACACCAAATCAAAGTTACAGGAAAAGGAAATAAACAAAGATTGATACCCATTGGAACTCAATTGAGTAATTCCTTGTTGATATTTAAAAATACACAAGCAAATAAACTTAAAAACATACCCAAAGCATCTTTTGTTTTTTTAACTAAAGATGGAAAACAACTTTATCCCAATTACGTTTATAGATTAGTAAAAATGCACATGTCAAATTGTAGTACATCCGAAAAGAAAAGTCCACATGTGTTGCGGCACTCATTTGCCACACACATGAGTAACAATGGCGCAAAACTAAATGATATTAAAGAACTATTAGGACATGCTAGTTTAGCATCTACTCAAGTATATACACATAATACCATTGAACAACTTAAAGAAATATATAAATCAGCACACCCTAAATCTTAAAAATGCCTATGGTTATTTTCTAAAAAAAACAAGTTGATGCAACTTGATGAAAAGCATCAAAAAAAATTATTTTTCAATAACTTTAAATTTTTTATTATGTCAATGAAAATTCAAATCCAATCTGTACATTTTGATGCAGATCAGTCATTAAAATCTTTTATTAATAAAAAACTTACTAAACTTGAAACATTCTATGATAAAATCATAGATTCTGATGTAGTTTTGAGCCTAGAACAATTAAATACTCAAGTGAGAGATAAAGTAGTGGTAATAAAAACGAATATTCCAGGAAGCACAATTATTGCTAAAGAAAAAAGTAAAAAATTTGAAGAAGCCATCGATTTGGCAGTAGAATCATTAAAAAAACAATTAGTAAAAATTAAAACCAAATACAAAGAATAAATTCAATCAATATCATATAGAAAAAAGTGCAGCAAATCCAATGCTGCACTTTTTTTTATTCAAATCAATTAAAAGAGTAAGTGTAAAATCCTTAAACTTTAAATAATCTTAAACAGATAAGTTTTTTATTCACAAATGCAATAAATCAGAATTAAATCGTATATTTGCACTCCGAAAATTAGACAAACAAAGTCTTTTTTCGTATTAGTTCTTGTAAATAAACAAGTTTTGTGCCGATGTAGCTCAGTTGGCCAGAGCAGCTGATTTGTAATCAGCGGGTCGGGGGTTCGAATCCCTCCATCGGCTCATAAGCACAAAGCAAGGGTAAGTAGCCAAGTGGCCAACGGCAACAGACTGTAAATCTGTCCTCTTCGGAGTTCGGTGGTTCGAATCCATCCTTGCCCACATTTTTAAGTTTACAACGGAAGTTGTTACTATAAAAAAAATAGTTCTTTATAATAAAGAGTAATGTTTGAAAAAAAAGTTATTGCCTTATGCATTAACTGTAATTGCGGAAGTAGCTCAGCTGGTAGAGCGACAGCCTTCCAAGCTGTAGGTCGCGGGTTCGAACCTCGTCTTCCGCTCAAATAATTAAGAAGTGAATGAGCTTTTTCGACTCATAGCTCTATCGCCTATGTAGCTCAGTGGTAGAGCACTTCCTTGGTAAGGAAGAGGTCGAGGGTTCAATTCCCTTCATCGGCTCAATTGAAAAATAAACTTGTTGAATAATTATTTAAAAAAAATTTAAAAAAACAAATCATGGCTAAGGAAAAATTTGTAAAAGATAAGCCGCACGTTAACATCGGAACAATTGGTCACGTTGACCACGGTAAAACAACCTTGACAGCAGCAATCACTTATGTGTTGTCAAAATCAGGTTTAGCAGAAAAAAAAGATTATGATTCTATTGACGCTGCTCCAGAAGAAAAAGAAAGAGGTATTACAATTAATACTGCACATGTTGAGTACCAAACTCAGTCTCGTCACTATGCTCACGTTGACTGTCCAGGTCACGCTGACTATATTAAAAACATGATTACGGGTGCTGCTCAAATGGATGGCGCTATCTTAGTGGTAGCTTCTACTGATGGACCAATGCCTCAAACTAAAGAACACATCTTATTGGCTGCACAAGTTGGTGTACCTCGTATGGTGGTATTCATGAATAAAGAAGATTTAGTGGACGATCCTGAATTATTAGAATTAGTAGAGATGGATATCCGTGAAGAATTAACTAGAAGAGGATATGATGGTGATAACACACCAGTTATCAAAGGTTCTGCATTAAAAGCATTACAAGATGATCCAGCAGGTACAGAACAAATCGAAGCTTTAATGAAAGCAGTAGATGAGTGGATTCCATTACCTCCACGTCCAATTGACCAACCATTCTTGATGCCAGTAGAAGATGTATTCTCTATCACAGGTCGTGGTACAGTGGCTACAGGTCGTATCGAAAGAGGGGTTGTAAAAACAGGTGAGCCAGTAGAAATCATAGGATTACAAGAAAAATCAATGACCTCTACTTGTACAGGTGTGGAAATGTTCCGCAAAATATTGGATATTGGTGAAGCTGGTGAAAACGTAGGTATCTTATTACGTGGTATCGAGAAAACGGATATCAAACGTGGAATGGTAATTTGCAAACCAGGCTCAGTAACACCTCATACAGAATTCAAATGTGAAGTGTATATCTTATCTAAAGATGAAGGTGGTCGTCATACTCCATTCTTTAATAAATATCGTCCTCAGTTCTACTTAAGAACAACAGACGTTACTGGTGAGATTGAATTACCTGAAGGAGTAGAAATGGTTATGCCTGGTGATAACGTTACATTAACTGTAAAATTAATCTATCCGGTAGCATTAGAGAAAGGTTTGAAATTCGCTATCCGTGAAGGTGGTAGAACAGTAGGAGCTGGTCAGGTTACTGAAATTATTAAATAAATTAAATAATCCGTCATTAGTCATTAGTCCAAGTATTAGTGACTAATGACTATTTTACGGGTGTAGTTCAAGGGTAGAATAGCGGTCTCCAAAACCGTTGATAGGAGTTCGAATCTCTTCGCCCGTGCAAAAATATAAATAAAATGAGTAGCTTAAAATCATATTTATTAACCTCTTATGAAGAGTTGACCACCAAAGTAACTTGGCCAACTTGGAAAGATTTACAAGCTAATACCATGATAGTTGCTGTTGCATCTATTGTTATTGCTTTATTGATAGGAGTAATGGATGTGATTTCAAAACTAATTTTAAGTGATATAATCTATAATTTGACTAAATAGTAATTATATACTGATGTCTGAAGATAAAAAATGGTACGTGCTGAGAGTAATCAGCGGAAAAGAAAAAAAACTTCGCGAGATAATTGAGAAGGAAATAAAACTTTCCGGCTGGGCTGAAATTATTCCACAGGTAATTGTACCTACAGAAAAGGTATATAAACTAAAAGGTGGTAAAAAAGTAATTCATGAAAAAAACTTTTTTCCAGGTTATTTAATGTTAGAAGCTGACCCCAAAAAATTCAATGGGGATATCGTTCTTCATATACAAAACATGACCAATGTAATCAGTTTTATAGAGAGAAATAAACCTATTCCTCTAAAAAAAGCGGAGGTAAATAGAATTTTAGGAAAAGTGGATGAATTAGAAGAAGTGGGTGGTACATCCAGCGAACCATTCTTGGTAGGCGAAGATGTGAAAATTACTGACGGTCCATTTAATGAATTTACAGGGACTATAGAAGAGGTAATGGAGGATAAAAAGAAATTGAGAGTAGTAGTGAAAATTTTTGGAAGAAAAACTCCAGTGGAGTTAAATTTTATGCAAGTTGAAAAACAATAATTATGGCAAAGGAAATCGAAACGTTTATTAAGTTACAAGTAAAAGGCGGACAAGCAAATCCAGCTCCACCTATCGGACCAGCATTAGGTTCTAAAGGGGTGAACATCATGGAATTTTGCAAACAATTTAATGCTGCTACACAAGATAAACAAGGAAAAATATTACCGTGTGTTATTACGGTTTATAAAGATAAATCTTTCACTTTTGTAATCAAAACTCCACCAGCTTCCGCTTTATTGTTGGAGTATTCTAAAGTAAAAAAAGGTTCTAATATTCCAAATAGGAATAAAGTTGGATCTGTTACTTGGGATCAAGTGAAAGAAATTGCAGAAATCAAAATGCCAGATTTGAATTGCTATACCGTTTCATCAGCAATGAAAATGGTAGCTGGTACTGCAAGAAGTTTGGGTATCACCGTTACGGGTGTAGCACCATTCCAAGCTTAAGCAATTAAGCAGAGAGAGTTCCACTCATAATTGGAGCGCTATTATCTCATTAAATTTTTTAAGTAAATGAAAATTGTAAAAAAAAGAAAAGCAGTAAACAACAAAGTTGAAAAAGGCAAACTCTACACTTTAGAACAAGCCACTGCATTAGTAAAAGAAGTAAACACTACAAAGTTTGATGCTTCTGTTGATGTTCATATTCGTTTAGGTGTTGACCCACGTAAACCGGATCAAGCTCTAAGAGGTACGGTAAGCTTACCTCACGGAACAGGTAAAACCAAAACAGTTTTAGTACTTTGTCCTGCTGATAAAGAAGCTGCTGCAAAAGCTGCAGGTGCTGATTATGTTGGTTTAGACGAGTATTTAGAAAAAATTGCAGGAGGCTGGACAGATGTGGATGTAATTATTTCTACACCAAGTGTAATGCCTAAATTAGGTCGTTTGGGTAAAATATTAGGTCCTCGTAACTTAATGCCAAACCCAAAATCTGGTACTGTAACGGAAAATGTTGCCGATGCTGTTAGTGAAGTGAAAAAAGGAAAAATTTCTTTCAAAATTGACAAATTTGGTATCATCCACACTTCAGTTGGACGCGTTTCATTTAATCCATCTCAATTGCAAGACAATGCAAAAGAAATGATTGCTACTTTAGCTAAAATGAAACCTTCTTCAGCAAAAGGAATCTATTTCAAAAGCATTTATATGGCTTCAACTATGAGTCCATCCATCGAAGTAGATGTGAAATCAATTCCGGGAATTTAATTTTAATTCTTTAAAAGGAAAACACAATGACTAAGACTGAAAAACAAGCAACCATTGATACTTTAGCACAAAAATTTTCTGATGCTAATTTTTTCTACTTTACTGATGCCTCAGGATTAACAGTAGAGAAAATTAATAAATTAAGAAAAACTTGCTTCGAAAAAGGAATCAATTTACAAGTTGCAAAAAACACATTAATCAAAAAAGCATTAGTTGCCGGTGGTAAATTTTCTGATGACTTAGAGCCAGTTTTAAACGGCCCTACAGCTATCATGTTTACAGAAACAGGTAACTTGCCGGCTAAAGTAATCAAACAATTCCGCGCAGAAGGAAACAGTAAGCCTTTATTGAAAGCCGCTTATGTTGATTCAGCTGTTTTTGTTGGTGAAAACCAATTGGAAGCACTCGTTAATCTTAAATCAAGAGAGGAACTTATTGGTGACATCGTTGGATTATTACAATCACCTGCTAAAAACGTCGTTTCTGCCCTAAAATCTAGTGGCGGTAAATTGGCGGGAATCGTTAAAACATTACAAGAAAAAAATTAATTAATCACATTTTAAATTTTTAAACAATGGCTGATATTAAAGCATTCGCAGAGCAATTAGTAAACTTAACTGTTAAAGAAGTTAATGAACTTGCTGACATTTTAAAAACTGAATACGGTATCGAACCGGCTGCTGCTGCTGTTGCAGTTGCTGCTGCTCCTGGTGCTGGTGGTGGTGCTGCTGCTGAAGAGAAAACATCTTTTGATGTAATCTTGAAAGATGGTGGTGCACAAAAATTAGGTGTCGTTAAAGTAGTAAAAGAAATCACAGGTCTTGGCTTAAAAGAAGCTAAAGATTTAGTGGATGGTGCTCCAAAAGCTATCAAAGAAGGTGTTTCTAAAGATGAAGCTGAGTCAATCAAAGCTAAATTAGAAGAAGCTGGCGCATCAATTGAATTGAAGTAATTCACTCAAAATCAAATCATTAAAGTGTCCGGTGGTTATTAAAATTACCGTGACACTTTTTACTGTTTTTATAAATTTTAATAAGATTACATGTCTAAAAAAACAGATAAAATTGCTCAACAAACTGAAGGTAGAATCAATTTCAGTAAAATTAGCCATCCTTATGATTATCCAAATTTATTGGATATACAGGTAAAATCATTTCAGGAGTTCCTGCAATTAGAAACAACTCCCGACAAACGTTCAAAAGAAGGTTTGTATAAAGTGTTTTCTGAAAACTTTCCAATTACCGATGCAAGAAATATCTTCTTGCTAGAATTTTTGGATTATTATGTAGATCCACCTCGTTATAATATCGACGAGTGTATTGAAAGAGGTCTAACTTATAGCGTACCTTTGAAAGCAAAGTTGCGTTTATCTTGTAACGATGAGGAACATATCGATTTCCAAACAATCGTTCAAGATGTATTCTTAGGAAATATTCCGTATATGACGGATAAAGGTACTTTTATTATTAATGGAGCAGAACGTGTTGTCGTTTCTCAATTACATCGTTCACCAGGAGTATTCTTTGGTATGAGCTACCACCCAAATGGAACTAAAATATTCTCTGCAAGAGTAATTCCGTTTAAAGGAGCTTGGATGGAGTTTGCCACAGACATTAATAATGTAATGTATGCATATATTGACCGTAAAAAGAAATTCCCGGTTACTACATTATTACGTGCTATCGGTTTCGACTCTGATAAAGATATTTTAAAATTATTTGATTTATCAGATGAAATTGATGTCAATAAAAAATCATTAGAAAAAAATATTGGTCGTCGCTTAGCCGCTCGTGTGCTTAAATCTTGGATGGAAGACTTCGTAGATGAAGATACCGGTGAGGTAGTTTCTATCGAACGTAACGAAGTTATCTTAGAGCGCGATACTTACTTAGATGAAGATAATATCCAGTTGATTTTAGAAACAGGATTGAAAACAATCATCTTGCAAAAAGAAAGTACAGAACAAGACTATTCTATTATATTTAATACCTTACAAAAAGATACTTCTAACTCAGAAATAGAAGCATTGAAACATATTTATCGCCAATTGCGTGGTTCAGATCCACCAGATGATGAAACCGCTCGTGGTATTATAGAAAAATTATTTTTCTCCGACAAACGATATGACTTAGGTTTTGTAGGTAGATATAAAATCAATAAAAAATTAGGTTTAGATATCGATCCTCAAAATATCGTGTTAACGAAAGAGGACATCGTTTCTATCGTTAAGTACCTTATTCGTTTAGTAAATCAAAGAGCAGAAATTGACGATATCGATCATTTAAGTAATCGTCGTGTTCGTACAGTAGGAGAGCAGTTATTTGCTCAGTTCGGTGTTGGTTTAGCACGTATGGCGCGTACCATTCGTGAACGTATGAATGTGCGTGACAATGAAGTATTTACTCCAATTGACTTAATTAATGCGAGAACATTGTCGTCAGTAATTAATTCATTTTTTGGAACATCGCAATTATCCCAATTTTTAGATCAAACCAATCCACTTTCTGAAATTACTCATAAACGTCGTATTTCAGCCTTAGGACCTGGAGGTCTTTCTCGTGAAAGAGCTGGTTTTGAGGTGCGTGACGTTCATTATTCTCATTACGGTCGTTTATGTACAATTGAAACACCAGAAGGACCAAATATCGGTTTGATTTCTACACTTTGCGTACATGCAAAAGTGAATGAAATGGGCTTTATTGAAACACCTTACCGCAAAGTATCTAAAGGTAAAGTAGAGAGTAAATTTGAGTTTTTAACGGCAGAAGAAGAAGATGAAAGAACTATTGCTCAATCGAATATTGGATTAGATGACAAAGGCGCATTTATAGATAAAAAAATTAAATGTCGTTTTCAAGGAGATTTCCCTATTATTGATATGGATACAGATGAAGCCGGTGATATTCAAAATATGGATGTTGCTCCCAATCAGATTGTGGGTGTTTCTGCTTCATTAATTCCATTCTTAGAAAACGATGATGCGAACCGTGCATTAATGGGCTCAAACATGCAACGTCAAGCAGTTCCGTTAATGCGTTGTGAATCGCCAATTGTAGGAACCGGTATTGAAGCACGTGTAGCTTCTGACTCGAACGTACTAATCAACGCAGAACGCTCAGGTGTAGTTGAATATGTAGATGCAAATGAAATTCACGTTCGTTTCGACAGAACTGAAAATGAAAAATTAGTTAGTTTTGAAGAGGATGTAAGAGTTTATAAATTAACTAAATATGCACGTACCAACCAGGCTACCTGTATCAACTTGCGTCCTATTGTAATAAAAGGACAAAAAGTTTCTAAAGGACAAATTCTTTGCGAAGGATATGCTACTCAAAATGGTGAATTAGCATTAGGTAAAAACTTATTAGTAGCCTTTATGCCTTGGAAAGGATTTAACTTTGAGGATGCGATTGTTATTAATGAAAAAGTAGTCCGTGAGGATATCTTTACTTCTATTCATATTGAAGAATATGAAATGGATGTACGTGATACTAAACTAGGCGAAGAAGAATTAACCAACGATATTCCAAATGTAAGTGAAGATGCAACTCGTAATTTAGATGAAAATGGAATTATTCGTATCGGTGCAAAAATTAAAGAAGGCGATATCTTAATTGGAAAAATTACTCCAAAAGGGGAAACGGATCCAACACCGGAAGAAAAATTATTACGTGCTATCTTTGGGGATAAAGCTGGTGATGTAAAAGATGCGTCCTACAAAGCACCACCATCCACAGAAGGTATTGTAGTTACTACTAAATTATTCCAAAAAGCAAAGAAAGACAAAAACTCTAAAGTTAGAGAGAAAGCTGAATTGGAAAAAGCAGAAAAAGTCCATATCCAAAACTTAGAAGAAATCAAGAAAACTTTGGTTGCTAAGTTGATGCAATTAGTGGGCGGAAAAACCACTTCAGGCATTAAAAATATATTTGGAGAAGAAGCAGTACCAAAAGGTACTAAATTTTCAGAAAAATTATTAGGAGGATTAAATTACCAAAATTTAGATGCCGCTGATTGGACGAAAGAAGAAGAAACAAATGAATTAATTAAACGCTTAATTCACAATTTCAACATTAAGTTTAATGAAGAGAAAGGCCGTTTCTTGCGTGATAAATATGCGATTACGGTTGGAGATGAATTGCCATCTGGTGTATTAAAATTAGCAAAAGTTTATATCGCTCAAAAACGTAAATTAAGAGTAGGAGATAAGATGGCTGGTCGTCATGGTAATAAAGGTATCGTAGCGAAAATTGTTCGTCAAGAAGATATGCCTTTCTTAGAAGACGGAACACCGGTTGATGTAGTATTAAATCCATTAGGTGTACCATCTCGTATGAACATCGGTCAGATTTATGAAACCGTATTAGGTTGGGCAGGCAAAGAATTAGGTGTGAAATTTGCAACTCCAATTTTTGATGGCGCAAATGTTGATGAAATTGAACATTACATTGAAGAAGCGGGCTTGCCACGTTTAGGAAGTACTTATTTGTATGATGGAGAAACAGGCCAACGTTTCGACCAAAAAACGACCGTAGGTGTTATCTACATGATTAAGTTATCTCACATGGTAGATGATAAGATGCATGCTCGTTCAATAGGGCCTTACTCACTCATAACACAACAACCATTAGGTGGTAAAGCACAATTTGGTGGTCAGCGCTTAGGAGAGATGGAAGTTTGGGCATTAGAAGCTTATGGTGCATCTAACATCTTACAAGAATTATTAACTGTGAAATCAGATGATATTCAGGGAAGAGCGAAAGCGTATGAAGCCATAGTAAAAGGTGATAATTTACCTATTCCGGGTATTCCTGAATCCTTCAATGTATTAGTACATGAATTAAGAGGTCTTGCATTGGATTTGGATTTTGACGAATAGTTTTAGATTCAATTTTATAAACAACGCCACTCATTTTGAGTGGCGTTTTAAATTAGTCTTTTGAAGTAATAAAGTGGTTCTAATGTCATTCCTAAAGCCGTTGTTCGTGTCCTCACGAACAACATTCTTATTAGTTATATGGTTCGTGTTGACACGAACCATTGCCGAAGTAAGTCCAAAGCTGTCGCAAGTTTGAGGCATAGCAATAGCGTAGGAAACTTGTGACGATAAATAAAGCAAGTTTGTAACTAATTAAATAAAAAGTTCTACTCCAAAGCTGTCGCAAGTTTGAGGCATAGCAATAGCGTAGGAAACTTGTGACGATAAATAAAGCAAGTTTGTAACTAATTAAATAAAAAGTTCTACTCCAAAGCTGTCGCAAGTTTGAGGCATAGCAATAGCGTGGGAAACTTGTGACGATAAATAAAGCAAGTTTGTAACTTAATTAATAAAAAGTTCTACTCCCAAAGCTGTCGCAAGTTTGAGGCATAGCAATAGCGTAGGAAACTTGTGACGATAAATAAAGCAAGTTTGTAACTTATTTAATAAAAAGTTCTACTCCAAAGCTGTCGCAAGTTTGAGGCATAGCAATAGCGTAGGAAACTTGTGACGATAAATAAAGCAAGTTTGTAACTTATTTAATAAAAAGTTCTACTCCAAAGCTGTCGCAAGTTTGAGGCATAGCAATAGCGTAGGAAACTTGTGACGATAAATAAAGCAAGTTTGTAACTTATTTAATAAAAAGTTCTACTCCCAAAGCTGTCGCAAGTTTGAGGCATAGCAATAGCGTGGGAAACTTGTGACGATAAATAAAGCAAGTTTGTAACTTATTTAATAAAAAGTTCTACTCCCAAAGCTGTCGCAAGTTTGAGGCATAGCAATAGTGTGGGAAACTTGTGACGATAAATAAAGCAAGTTTATAACTTGTTTAATAAAAAGTTATACTCGCCGTTGTTGTATGAGGCGAGGATATTTTGAGCATGCCTACCAACAACAATATTAAAATGAAATATGATTTATGAAAGTGTTTTTTGCGGTATAATAGTTTGTTGGTCAAGAAGACCAACGGCAAGTGGTTGGCAAGTGATAACACCTGCCACATGCGAGGTAATATATTAAGTTATAAACTTAACTTATTTATACTCACAAGTTACGCAAGCCAATCTAAGGCTTTGTATTGCTAAACTTGCGAGAGTGTAGGGTTGGCAGGTTATAACACCTGCCACAGGCGAGGTAATTTATTAAGTTACAAACTTGCTTTATTTATACTCACAAGTTACGCAAGCCAATCTAAGGCTTTGTATTGCTAAACTTGCGAGAGCGTAGGACAAGTCAGGAGAAGACCAACGGCAAGTGGTTGGCAAGTGATAACACCTGCCACATGCGAGGTAATATATTAAGTTATAAACTTAACTTATTTATACTCACAAGTTACGCAAGCCAATCTAAGGCTTTGTATTGCTAAACTTGCGAGAGTGTAGTAGGTATTAAAGAAATCAGCTGTCCGAAATACGAAGTATTCATGAACACATTAAAAAACAAACTACTACAATGAATAGAACCGAATTACCAAAATTATGGCTCTCTTTTTTTATTTTTATCGGACAGTAGTGATTTAGAATATATTTAAATTAAAGTAATATATCAAGAGAAAGGAATTGTGAGTGTTCTGAGGTAAAACGAGTATCCAATAACGTAATTTTATCATTAAATAATATTCATTTTTCAGTATAAAAGCGTATATTCGCAGTTCTATTTTGGACAAAAAATATGTTTTGTTCATTTGTATTCGTTGTATTTCATTTAAAACCAATAATTTATGCCTTTCAAAAAGGATAACAAAATCAACACAGAGTTTAAAACGATTACGTTAAAACTCGCTTCGCCCGATTCCATCTTAGAACGTTCGTATGGTGAAGTCAAAAAACCGGAGACAATTAACTACAGAACTTACAAGCCGGAAATGGAAGGTTTGTTCTGCGAGCGTATTTTTGGACCCACTAAAGATTATGAATGTTTTTGTGGTAAATACAAGCGTATCCGTTATAAAGGCATTGTATGCGATCGCTGCGGTGTGGAAGTAACCGAGAAAAAAGTACGTCGAGAGCGTATGGGGCATATCCGTTTGGTAGTGCCAGTTGTTCATATTTGGTATTTTAAATCATTGCCAAATAAAACAGGCTACATGTTAGGTTTGTCGTCTAAAAATGTAGAATCTATCGTGTATTACGAACGTTTTGTAGTTATACAAGCTGGTATTACTGAAGATGGCGTAAACGTAAATGGTGAAAATAAAACTACTAAATATTTAGACTTATTAACGGAAGAAGAATATTTAGATATTTTAGATGCTTTACCTAAAGAAAATCAGTTATTGTCTGACGATGATCCAAATAAATTTATTGCAAAAATGGGTGGCGAAGCTGTTCGTGATTTATTAGCAAGAATTGATTTGAAAAAATTATCAGGCGAATTGCGACATAAAGCATCACACGAAACATCCCAACAACGTAAATCTGAGGCATTAAAACGCTTAAGCGTAGTGGAAGCTTTCCGTGAAGCAAATGAACATGTAGAAAATAGACCAGAATGGATGGTCGTTCAATACTTACCGGTTGTTCCACCTGAATTGCGTCCATTAGTTCCATTAGATGGCGGTCGCTTCGCTTCTGCCGACTTAAATGATTTATATCGTCGTGTAATCATCAGAAACAATCGTTTAAAACGATTAATCGAAATTAAAGCACCGGAAGTGATCTTGCGAAACGAAAAACGTATGTTGCAAGAAGCGGTGGACTCTTTGTTCGACAACTCTAGGAAATCTAATGCCGTTAAAGCAGAAGGTGGCCGAGCATTGAAATCATTATCCGATGCCTTAAAGGGTAAACAAGGTCGTTTCCGTCAAAACTTATTAGGTAAACGTGTCGATTATTCAGGTCGTTCTGTGATTGTAGTTGGACCAGAATTGAAATTACACGAATGTGGTTTGCCAAAAGATATGGCAGCTGAATTATTCAAACCATTTATAATTCGTAAACTATTAGAACGTGGAATTGTAAAAACAGTAAAATCTGCAAAAAAATTAGTAGATAAAAAAGAAGCAGTTATTTGGGATATCTTAGAAAATGTAATGAAAGGACATCCAGTGATGTTGAATCGTGCCCCAACATTACACCGATTATCTATCCAAGCATTCCAACCTAAATTAATTGAAGGGAAAGCAATTCAGTTGCATCCACTAGTATGTACATCTTTCAATGCTGACTTTGACGGTGACCAAATGGCGGTACACGTTCCTTTAAGCAATGCAGCAATTATTGAAGCACAACTTTTAATGTTGTCGTCTCATAATATCTTAAATCCACAAAATGGTACACCTATTACTATTCCATCTCAAGACATGGTTTTAGGTTTGTACTATCTTTCTAAAGGAAAGAAAACTGTTGGCGATGATAAAGTTAAAGGCGAAGGAAAAGTATTCTATTCAGCTGAAGAAGCCATCATTGCGCTAAACGAAGGTCAGGCAGATTTACATGCCAATGTGAAATGTAGAGTTAGAGTAAAAGAAGGCAATGAATTTAAATATAAAGTAATAGACACTACGGTTGGTCGTTTAATATTCAACGAAGTAGTTCCAGAAGAGTGTGGTTATGTAAATGATTTATTGACCAAAAAGAATTTGAAAAATGTAATTGGTGATGTATTAGTACGTACCAATATTCCTACTACTGTAAAATTCTTAGATGACATTAAAGAGATTGGTTATAGACAAGCATTTAAAGGTGGTTTGTCGTTCAATATCGATGATTTAATTATTCCTGAAATCAAACAAAACTTGTTAAATTCTGCCTCAGATGAAGTGGAAGAAGTTTGGCAAAGTTTCAATATGGGTTTAATCACCAATAATGAACGTTATAACCAAATTATTGATATTTGGACGCGTGTGGATACAAGAATCACAGAAACATTAATGAATGAAATTTCTACGCATAAGCAAGGATTTAATTCTGTGTATATGATGTTAGATTCTGGAGCACGTGGTTCTAAACAACAAATTAAACAGTTAGGTGGTATTCGTGGATTAATGGCAAAACCTCGTAAATCTGGTTCAACAGGTGGTGAGATTATCGAAAATCCAATTCTATCCAACTTTAAAGATGGGTTGAACGTATTAGAATACTTTATATCTACGCATGGTGCACGTAAAGGTTTGGCTGATACAGCATTAAAAACTGCAGATGCTGGTTATTTAACGCGTCGTTTAGTAGATGTTGCTCAAGATGTTGTAATTAATGGTGTAGATTGTGGAACATTACGTGGTTTAAGCACATCGGCATTAAAAGAAAATGAAGAAATAATAGAATCATTATCGGATAGAATAGTAGGACGTACAGCATTATTAGATGTGATTCATCCATTAACAGGCGAAATCATTGTTAAAGAAGGGGATTTAATTTTTGAAGATGCAGCAGCTATCATTGAAGCTTCTCCAATTGAAAGCGTTGATATTCGTTCGGTATTAACTTGCGAAATGACACGTGGCGTTTGTGCGAAATGCTATGGTAGAAGTTTAACCAACAACCGACCTGCACAATATGGTGATGCAGTAGGTATCGTGGCTGCTCAGTCGATTGGTGAGCCAGGAACTCAGTTAACACTTCGTACATTCCACACAGGTGGTACTGCCGCTTCTGTTGTTTCGGAATCTCAAATGTTAGCGAAATTTGATGGTAAATTAGAATTCGATAGCATTAAATCCGTAAAACAAGATGCAGAAGATGGCGAAATGAAAACTGTGGTTATTGGACGTACCGGTGAAATTAATATTATTGAAGAAAATTTGGATAGAATATTATTGACCAACAACATTCCTTACGGTGCAGTATTAAATGTGAAGAATGGACAAAAAGTAAAGAAAGGCGACTTAATTTGCTCTTGGGATCCTTTTAATAATGTGATTATTTCTGAGTTTAAAGGTACCATCCAATATGAAAATATTATTGAAGGTATTACCTATAGAGAAGAGTTAGAAGAGCAAACAGGTCACAGAGAAAAAGTTACTATTGAGTCACGTGATAAGAAAAAAGTACCAGCAATATTATTGGTAGATGAAAAAGGAAAAGAATTATATTCGTATTCCATTCCGGTAGGAGCACATATTTCTGTAGAAGATGGACAAGCTATTATTCCAGGAACAATCATCGTTAAAATTCCACGTATATTAAGCAAAGTTCGAGATATTACGGGTGGTTTACCACGTGTTCAAGAATTATTTGAAGCACGTAATCCATCGAATCCGGCTAAAGTTTCTGAAATTGATGGACAAGCTACTTTTGGAAAAATAAAACGTGGTAACCGTGAAGTTACCATCACATCAAAAGATGGTACACAACGTAAATATTTAGTTCCATTAACTAAGCATATCTTAGTGCAAGAAGGTGACTTCGTAAAAGCTGGTATGCCATTGTCAGATGGAGCAATTACACCAAGTGATATTTTGAAAATTAAAGGACCTTCTGCATTACAAGCATATTTAGTAAATGAAATTCAAGAAGTTTACCGTTTGCAAGGTGTTCGTATCAATGATAAACACATCGAAGTAATCGTGAAACAAATGATGAGTAATGTATTAATCAGCGATGCAGGTGATACGAAATTCTTAGAAGGCGAAACAGTGAATAAATTTGACTTTATCGAACAAAATGATAGTATTTACGATAAAAAAGTAATTACAGAAGCTGGAGATTCAGAGCAATTGGTAGTAGGTCAAATTGTAACTATGCGTCAAGTTCGTGAAGAGAATTCATTCTTAAAACGCAATGATAGAAAAATAGTGGAATTCCGTGATGCAATTTCGGCTACAGCGAGTCCAATGTTACAAGGTATCACCAGAGCATCTTTAGGAACACATAGCTGGATTTCAGCAGCATCTTTCCAAGAAACTACGAAAGTTTTAAATCAAGCAGCCATCAATGGTTCTATCGATTTAATGAGAGGTTTAAAAGAAAACGTTATCGTCGGTCACAGAATTCCGGCGGGTACAGGCGTGCGCGAATTTGAAAACATCTTAGTAAGTTCAAAAAAAGAGCAAGAGCGTATGATGTCTAAAAAAACAATGATTGAAGCAGAGGAAGAATAAAATCATTTGCACTTAATAAAAAATTAGACTGTTCTTCGGAACAGTCTTTTTTTATACAACTCACCAAAAAAATAAGTTTGTTTTTCTTATATTTACATTACGCAAAAAGAATATTTATGGAATCGAATAATCAAAATCAAATCAATATTGAACTGCCTGAAGAAATTGCTGACGGCGAATATTCTAATCTGGCAATCATCACTCATTCTAACCAAGAATTTATTGTAGATTTTGTGCGTTTAGCACCAGGTTTGCCAAAAGCAAAAGTGAAATCCAGAATTATTTTAACACCACAACATGCTAAACGTTTAATGGCTGCTTTGGCTGAAAATGTTAAAAAATTTGAACAGATGCACGGCGAGATAAGAGATACTGAACAAGTAGCGATTCCTCTTAATTTTGGAACGCCAACCACCAAAGCATAACCCTGATTGTATTGTTGATGAAATCCATTGAAGAAGAAATAAAACAAAAGCAATTTGCAAATATTTTTGTAAAAACAGATGTAAACCTATTGTTTACGTCTGGTTGGCTACAAAATGTAAAAGCTCGTTTCTTTAAACCTTATGGCGTGTCCTTGCAGCAATTTAATGTACTGAGAATTTTGCGTGGTCAACATCCACAACCAGTAATGTTGACCCAAATTACTGAACGAATGATCGATAAAATGTCGAATGCAACTCGTTTAGTAGAAAAATTAAAACAGAAAGAATTAGTGTCTCGTGAGTTGAATGCCAACAGCAGACGACAAGTAGATATTGGCATCACCCTAAAAGGATTAGAACTTTTATCAAAAATTGATGAAGAAATGAACCGACAAATTCCACCTTCTTATTATCAAAATTTATCAAAAGATGAATTGCTTCAATTAAATATAATATTAGATAAAATCAGAAATTAATTTTTGTTATCCTTGTATTGTTGCTCACGGGCAGCATCATTATCAAATGCTTTAATAATTTCTTTAACCAAGCGGTGGCGAACCACATCTTCAGAAGTCAAATGAATCATTCCAATACCTTTAATGCCTTCCAGAATCATTAAGGTTTTCTTTAATCCCGATTGTTGATTTTTAGGTAAATCTATTTGCGACATATCTCCCGTAATAATGCATTGTGCTGAAGGTCCAATTCTAGTTAAAAACATTTTTAATTGAAGTGTTGTCGAATTTTGGGCTTCATCTAAAATCATAAATGCATTATCCAACGTTCGTCCACGCATATACGCCAATGGTGCAACTTCTATTACTCTGTTTTGCATATAATAAGCTAATTTATCTGCAGGAATCATATCATCCAACGCATCGTAAAGTGGTCGTAAATAGGGATCAATCTTTTCTTTTAAATCACCAGGCAAAAAACCTAAACTTTCACCTGCTTCCACTGCAGGTCGAGTTAATATAATTTTTTTGACTGATTTGTTTTTTAAGGCTCGAACTGCTAATGCCACTGCTGTATATGTTTTGCCAGTTCCTGCAGGTCCCAACGCAAAAAGTATATCATTCTCTTCCGATAATTCCACCATTTTTTGTTGGTTTTCCGTGCGTGCACGTACTAGCATTCCATTGTTTCCGTACACTAAAACATTATCTTGAAATTGAGGGAAGTTAGTCTCATACGGATTTCTTCCATGCAATATTTCTTCTAAATGTTGGTCAGAAATTTTCCCATATCGTTCCAAGTATTCCACTAATTGATGCACCTTTTCATTAAATATTTCTAAATCTTCTTGTGCACCTGCAACTATAATTTTATTGCCACGTGCACTAATATTCAATCGGTTAAATTCTTTTTTTAGAATTTTCAATTTGTTGTTGTTAAACCCGAAAAATTCTACCGGATCAACTGTCTCTAATTTTATTGTTAGTTCACTCAATTATTTTACTATTTTTGTTATTAAATACAATGAGAAAAAAAACTGTTGTATTGAACACCTTTTTTATTCAATATTGAAAATAATATAAATTTTTAAATGGCGGTAATAACGTTATTAACAGATTTTGGAGACAAAGACTATTATGTGGGTTTGTTTAAAGGCGATTTATACACATCAAGTCCTTCCGCTAAAATTGTGGATATTTCCCACTCCATTCCACCTTATGATATAGTAACAGCTGCCTTTTTCTTAAAAAATGTATTCAATCATTTTCCGGTTGGCACCATTCATATAGCAAGAGTATTTGAACAAGGATTAGGCAATCAAAAATTGTTAGCAGCAAAATATCAAAATCATTATTTTATTGCACCTGACAATGGCTTGCTTACGATGGTGTTTGAAGACAAACCAGATTTAATGGTAGAAGTGGATATAAAACAAGCCAAATTAAATACTATCGAAGAATATTATTGCCGCGTGGTGAAAGAAATTACGTTTAATAATAATATTGGTGCTATTGGTGTTGCTACTTCAAAATATGTAGAGAAAAAAGCAATGTTACCAGTGCTTCAAGAAAATAGAATTATTGGTAAAGTAATTTATATTGATAATTTCGGAAACGTAATTACTAACATCAAAAAAGAAGACATAGCACGATTTAGTAGCAATAAACAATTACGTATCAATTATCGTAAAACGGATGTGATTGAACGTATTGTAGAAAATTATTCAGATGTATCACAAGCCTACAGTTTAGCAAGATTTAATTCATTAGGCTTTTTGGAATTATGCATCAATTGTGGCAACGCTTCAGATTTATTAGGCTTAGTAAAAGACGATGATATACAAGTATTGTTTGTGTAAGTATAAATAAGATTTAGCAAAAAGAAAGCCTTCAAAAATATAATTTATCAAAATGATAGTACGGATAGTAAAACTAACAATGCGCGAAGAAGAAGTGGACACGTTTAAAAATTATTTTAATACAGTATGCGAAACAATTCGCTCTCAACCTGGATGTCATTTATTACAAGCTTGGCAGGACATCCATCATCCAAATATTTTTTTTACATACAGTTTATGGGATAGCGAACAAGATTTAGATACATATAGAAATTCTGATTTTTTTGCTATTTTTTGGAAAACAGTAAAAGCATGGTTTGGTGCAAAAGCAGAAGTCTGGAGTTTTGATAAAATAGTCGATTTGCCTTAAAACGTTCAAGTATTTTTTTTATAAAAAAATGAGCATAACCAAACATAAATGAAAACAATTCCACTTACTGATTATTCCATTTTTATAGATGACACCTTTGTCGATTTTCAAAATTTTATCCAACAAAATAACTATTCCTCTTTTTTAGTTTTAGTAGATGAAAATACGAAAGAACATTGTTTGCCCATTTTAAAAAAATACATCTCATCATTTCATATTATTGAAACATGTAGTGGCGAACACCATAAAAATATTTCAACGTGTGAGCAAATTTGGCAGCAATTAATCGAACATAATACGGACAGAAAAGCATTATTTATCAATTTAGGTGGAGGTGTAATTGGTGATATGGGTGGCTTTGCAGCATGTTGTTATAAGCGTGGAATTGATTTTATAAATATTCCAACAACGTTGCTTTCACAAGTAGATTCTTCCATCGGTGGAAAACTTGGAATAGATTTTAAATACGGAAAAAATTTAATCGGTTTGTTTAAAAATCCGAAAGCAGTTTTTGTAGCTTCTTCATTTTTTAAAACATTACCTACACGACAATTCATCAATGGCTGGGCAGAAATATTTAAACACGCACTCATCCATGATAAACAACAATGGGAAAAATATAAGAATATAGATATCCAACAGGCAAATATCAATGATATTGTATTTCACTCTCTTCTGATAAAAAAACAAGTGGTAGAAACGGATCCATTTGAAAAAGGATTACGTAAAATTTTAAATTTCGGACATACAATTGGTCATGCCATTGAAGCGTATTCTTTAGAAAATGAAACCAACAGTTTATTGCACGGCGAAGCCATTGCCATTGGTATGATTTGCGAAGCCTATTTGTCTGTAAAAAAATGTGGAATGCCTGAAGAAGATTTAAAAAGTATAACACACGTTCTACTCAAACATTTTCCTAAACAACCAATTGCTCATTTTTCTATAGAAAAACTATTGCCAATAATGCGCATCGATAAAAAGAATGAAGGTGCAGTAATAATGGCAGCTTTACTATCCGAAATTGGAAATTGCCGATACGATATTCCTATCTCTGAAATAGAAATTGCGGAGAGTTTGAGTTATTATATTAGCTTAAAGAATTAATCTTTTTTAAAAAATACCAATAGAACAAGGTTTAGTGAACAAATAAAAAAATTGTTCATCTGCTAATTATCAATCTTCTAATTTCTAACCGTGATCTGTGGACAAAAAGCTGCGGATCAAATCTATATATCACCCAATTGAGGTCGAATGACAAGTTCTTCCACTACTGAAAGTGCGGAAAGCTGTGTGATGGCATATACCAAATCAGCAATGTCTTCCGCTTTGCTAAATCTAGTTTCTGGTAAATCTACACCAGCCCATGAATCCGTTAAGGTAGCACCTGGAAGGATGGACGTGACTTTAATATTATATGATTTCAATTCTTCCCGCAAAGTTTTCGAAAATCCTAAAAGCGCAAATTTAGAAATAGAATAACTTCCACCATTTTCATAAGCCTTTAAGCTCGCTACCGAACACATATTAAAAATAAAACCATTTTTTTGTTCCATCATTCTAGGTGCTAGTTTTTTGGTAATATAATAAGCACTGAACAAATTCGTATGTAGCATTTTTTCTAAAGCTGTTTCCTCTTCATCAATAATTTTTCCAGGAATAAAAACACCTGCATTGTTAATCAAAACATCAATAGTTGGAAAAATAGTCAAGGCGTATTCTGCAAACGCATACAAAGATTGTTTGTCAGCAACATCGCAAACAAATGTTTTTATACTTGGAAATTGATGTATAATGGCGTTTAACTTTAGTTCATCTCGTGAGCAAATAAGCACTTGATGATGTTGTTGTGCAAATTTTTCTGCGATTGCTTTGCCTATTCCTCGGCTAGCTCCAGTAATTACGATATTCATGCTGTAAAAGTATAATTTTTATTCTAAATCAATTTTACTTCTGTTTTAGAAGTATATTTATCAAACACAAGCTATTATTTTAAGCTCAATTTTGGCGAATCACTAAAAATAAACTAATTTTACATCTTTTATAAATTATGGCAGAATACGTACATGCATCCGGCGGACCCTTATTTCATATAGGTCGATATGTCTTAATGATAAAACGCTCCTTTGCGAAGCCGGAACGAGCTGCCATGTATTGGAAAGAAACACTCGTTCAAATGAGCAATATTGGAGTGGGTTCTGTCATAATTATCCTCTTAATTTCATTTTTTATTGGAGCCGTTTCAGCCGTGCAATTTGCATATAACTTATCACAATCCATGGTGCCGATGTATTATGTTGGATTTGTTGTGAAAGAATCGATGATATTAGAATTAGCACCTACGGTTTCATGTTTAATTTTAGGCGGAAAAATTGGCTCCAATTTAGCATCTGAATTAGGTACTATGCGACTGACTGAACAAATTGATGCATTGGAAATTATGGGCGTAAATACCATTTCTTATTTAGTAGGTCCTAAATTGGCAGCAGCGATAACGATGATACCATTATTGGTGATTATATCTGCTATAACAGGCATTTGGGGCGGCTTGTTGGCTGGTTCGATGTCCGGTTATGTGTCAGGTGCCGATTATTTACAAGGCGTTTTAATGAGCTTCAAAGCCTATAATATCTTTGTAATGATGATAAAAGCAACCGTTTTTGGTTTTGTACTCACATCGGTTTCTTGTTATCAAGGATTTTACGCACACGGAAGTGCCATCGAAATCGGAAAAGCCAGCACACGTGCCGTAGTACTAAGTTGTGTAATGGTATTGTTTGCCGATTTAATTTTAACATGGTTGTTACTTAGATAATTAAATATAGTTTAATAAGATATTGTATGATTGAAGTAAAAGATGTCAGAAAAAAATTTGGTAGTCAAGAAGTACTAAAGGGAATTTCTGCCGTTTTTGAAGCAGGAAAAAATAACTTAATTATCGGCAAAAGTGGTTCCGGAAAAACAGTTTTATTAAAATGCGTGGTCGGTTTATTAACGCCTACGGATGGTCATGTTTTCTTCGATGAAAAAGATTATGTGGCTATGAATATTGATAAAAAAAATGAAATTAGACGTGAATTAGGAATGCTGTTTCAAGGTGGCGCATTGTTCGATTCATTGACCGTTGAACAAAATGTACAATTTCCGTTAGATATGTTTACGAAGATGTCATTATCCGAAAAAAGAGATAGAGTAAACGAAGTATTAAAACGTGTAAATTTGGTCAATGCCAATCATAAATTTCCATCGCAAATTTCCGGAGGAATGCAAAAACGAACTGGCATCGCGCGTGCCATTGTGATGAATCCGAAATACCTCTTTTGCGATGAACCCAACTCCGGTTTAGACCCACAAACATCCATTGTCGTAGATGAATTGATAATGGAAATTACACAAGAATATAAAATTACTACCATTACCAATACACACGACATGAATAGTGTGATTGCCAATGGCGATAAAATTATTTTCTTACACGAAGGCAATAAACATTGGGAAGGCAACAAATACACCCTTTTCGAATCAGATAATAAAGAATTAATTGATTTTATTTTTGCATCCGATTTCTTAAAAGAAGCACGTGATGCTCGATTTAATAAATTAAAACATAAATCTTAAAAGTCATTCATATTTAAACTTAGTAAAATGAGTATATTAGTAAATAAAAATTCCAAAGTAATTGTTCAAGGATTTACGGGAAAAGAGGGAACATTCCATGCTTCCCAAATGATTGAATACGGAACCAACGTTGTTGGTGGTGTAACGCCCGGAAAAGAAGGAACCACTCACTTAGAACGCCCTGTTTTTAATACAGTAGAAAATGCCGTAAATAAAACCGGCGCAAATGTTTCTATTATTTTTGTGCCACCGGCTTTTGCTGCCGATGCCATTATGGAAGCTGCCGATGCTGGTATTCAAGTAATTGTTACTATTACCGAAGGTATTCCTGTGCAAGATATGATAAAAGCAAAAAAATATGTGACCTCAAAAGGCGCACGTATGATTGGGCCGAACTGTCCAGGAATTATTACGGCAGACGAAGCAAAAATTGGAATTATGCCTGGTTTCGTTTTCAAAAAAGGACGCGTTGGTATTGTATCTAAATCAGGTACCTTAACCTATGAAGCAGCAGACCAAGTAGTGAAAGCCGGTTTCGGAATTTCTACCGCCATTGGTATTGGTGGCGATCCAATTATAGGAACATCCACCAAAGAAGCTGTGGAAATGTTTATGAATGACGATGAAACCGATGCAATTGTGATGATTGGTGAAATAGGTGGAAGCATGGAAGCCGACGCAGCTTATTGGATAAAAAACAATAAGAAAAAACCAGTAATTGGTTTCATTGCCGGACAAACAGCTCCGAAAGGAAGACGCATGGGACATGCCGGCGCAATTGTGGGTGGTGCCGATGATACTGCAGCCGCTAAAATGAAAATTATGGCAGAATGTGGAATTCATGTGGTCGATTCACCGGCATTCATAGGCAAAACAGTAGCCGATGTTTTAGGTAAATAAAAGATTTTAGTATAAGCAGTAAAGCAACTCATATCGAGTTGCTTTTTTTATATAAAAAATAGTTCATAGTTAATGCAAGTAGTATGATGTATAATCATATAGCACACTTTAAATTAAATATAAACAAGTATAGGAAACTATTTTAATCGCATTTGTTTTTATAACATTACGCATTTGTATTATTGATAAAAAATCAAGATACTTGTAAAAGAGTTTGCTCTAAAAATCAAACTTGGTATATGTCATTTGTTTTAGCGTATTCTTGGTGGTTTATTTTGCTTTGTATGGCAATAGGTGTTGTGTATGCTTATTTGTTATACGGAAACAAAAAATTTATTTTTACAGAAAATGAAAATAAATGGTGGAAATATAGCTTGGCTTCATTGCGCTTTTTATCAACCACATTGATTGCCTTTTTACTTTTATCTCTTTTAATTAAATCCATAAAAACAGAAGCAGAAAAACCGTTGCTAATTATTTTGCAGGATAATTCGTCTTCTTTAAAAACGTCGTTTGGAAATTTTCCAAAACAAGATTATTTAAATAACATCCAAACATTAGAAAAGGAATTAGCGCAGCAATATAATTTGGTGCATTATAATTTTGGTGCTACTTTACAGGAGCAGGTTTTGACCAATTTTACTGAAAATGAAACCGATATTTCTCAAGCAATTGACGAAGCATTTATTCGTCATGGTGCTCAAAACATAGGCGCAATTATTTTGGCATCGGATGGAATTTTTACTAAAGGTAATTCACCTTTATACAATAAAAACACACTTCGCGTTCCATTTTATACCATTGCATTGGGCGATACAACGATAAGGAAAGACGCATTTATAAAAAGTGTGCACTATCCTGAATTAGTATATTTAGGCGATCAATTCAATATCAATATTCAAATAGAAGCCAACCGATTGAAAGGACAAAATTCGGTTTTAGAAGTGATAGATCCGAAAGGAAATATTATTCAATCCAAAATAATTTCTATTTCCGATGAGCATTTTTTATTTCAAACAGATGTTGTAGGCAACGCTGATAAGCCTGGCATTTTACCATATAAAATAAGATTGAAAAAAATAGATGGTGAAACAATTTTAGAGAATAATTTGGATGTAGCATATATTGAAGTGATAGATGGAAGACAAAAAATTACCTTGCTCTATGATGCACCACATCCTGATATTAAAGCATTCAAAAATGCCATTGAACAAAACAAAAATTATCAGTTGGAGCAAAATTCTATTGCCACCTATTCTGGGAATTTTAAGGAATCTAACTTAGTTATACTTCATGGTTTGCCTTCCATGTCGTCTGCTACGTATTTGCAGAAAATTCAAGCTATCCTTACGTCCAATATTCCCATTTTATGGATAGTTTCAGCCAATACAAATTTAGCCCAATTTAATTTTCTTCAAAAAAATATACAAATTAATGGAACAGCACAAAATGGAAATGATGTACATCCAATTTATCAAAATACATTTTCTAAATTTACTATTTCGCCCGTTACGATTAAAATATTGAGCGATTTGCCACCATTGTTAGCACCATACGGAAAGTATGAAATGGCATCTACTACTTCCATCTTATTTACTCAACAAATTGGAAATATTCCTACAAATAATCCATTGTTTGTTTTTAATGAAATAAATGGAAATAAAACAGGAATTATTTGTGGCGAAGGTTTGTGGCGCTGGCGAATGCACGAATTTTATCAGTTTAAAAATTATAATGCTACCGATGATTTAATAAATAAATGCGTACAATATTTAACAGTAAAAGGAGATAAGCGACGATTTAAAGTGCATACACCAAAAAATGTATATAACTCAAACGAAACAATTCAAATTGATGCAGAATTATATAACGAAAGTTTTGAATTAGTGAATGATGTAGATGCATCATGCGTTGTAAAAGGAGATAATGGGAAAGAATATTCGTTTACATTTGATAAAACAATGAATGCCTATTCCTTGAATGTCGGCATATTGCCAGTTGGAAATTATAAGGTGCACGCAACGACTAATTATAAAGGAAAAGGCAATGCTGCGGCTTGTAGTTTTACCGTTCGAGCCGTACTTGTAGAAGCTTTAAATTTACAAGCCAATCATACTTTATTAAACATAATGGCCGTACAAAGTGGCGGAAAAATGTATTTTCCCAACAACTTGCAATCCATAGGAATTGATATAGAAAAAAACAATAAAGTAAAAACCATTCTGTTTGATGCAATTAGCACAAAACCATTGATAGACTTTAAATGGTGGTTTTTTATCATTTTGTTACTGTTGATAAGTGAATGGTTTATACGTAAATACAATGGAAATATTTAATACATTTGTTGTGTAAATAAACACAGAATATGAAAAATATACTTAAATCTATTTTTATTTTAATTTTTGCTGTTCAAGTATATTCAGCATCAGCCATTGAAAAAGGTGATTTTCACATTAATCTTACCACCAATTTAGGACATCATAGTTTTATTCCAACGTATCAAATGAAAGTTTTGAATACAAATACCAGTAAAATTGAAAAATTTGGCTTCATTCCAGGCGTTACCTTAAATATGGATTATGCAGCAAGTCCATATTTTAGTATTGGTGGTTGGTTTACTTTTTCTGGAAAATCGTTTAGCAAAGTCGATTCAACCAGCTTCCTTTTTGATTTTAAATATCGACATTTTGGTATTGGTATGCGTGGTGTTTTTCATTTGTATCAATTAATTTCTGAAAAAGGAAATACCAAATTAGATGCCGATAAGTTTGATGTTTATATACCGCTTTCTATTGGTGGAGGATTTCGTTTAAAAAGTAAAGATTCTAAAATACCAGAATATCAAAAATTTAAAGGTGGCGCTATTGTAGGTTCAGGAATTGGGTTAACCTATTATTTCGTAGAGCATATTGGTGCCAATTTAGAAGCAGGATATTGTGAAGGTTCTTATGCTAAAATAGGATTAGCATTTAAGTTTTAAAACTTCGTTCATTTTTTTTTTCGATTCTTTCCAAAAAAATAATTCGCATGTTGCATGCTTCTTAAGAGCATTATGTTCTCAAAAAAAAATACGATTTCATTTTTTTTGTAAATTTTTTACATAAGTATATATTTTTCTTTATTAGCTATCGAAAGGCTTGTATTTACTTAGGGTTTCATTTATTATGACTAATCTTATTTAATTGGCCTTGTCCTGTTTTCCCTTTACAATTAGCATTTAAATGATTAACTTCAAAATTAATTTGATTTATTGAATTGAATTATATAATGTACGTAATTAAAATAATGTAACATCAAAATTAGTAATATGGTCATTAATGGAGATTCTTGTTTAACATGTAAAATACGAGACTGCTCGATATTAAAACCATGCAGTACTACTACTTTAACGGCTATCAGTAATTTTAAATCAAAAAATAAATACGGGAAAGGCCAATCTGTATTTGCAGTGGGTGATGAAATGAAAGGTGTCTATTTTATTAAATCAGGAATAATTAAAGTAGAAATGCATACACCAAATGGAAAATCATTTATTGTAAAATTAGTGTCAAGTGGTGATATCGTAGGATATAGAGAATGCAATAATACGAGTATTAAGAATTACAGCGCAACAGCAGTTTCTGAAGTGTCAACTTGTTTTATACCTATTGATGCCTTTAAAAAAATACTATACGATTCGCCCGATTTAGACAAACAAATCAAAAATGAGTTTGTCCGTGATTTAGAATTAATGGAACAAAAATCGTTAAGTTTAGCTTTTAAACCAATTAAAGCACGCGTAGCCGAAATTATTTTACAAATAGCAGATGTTTATTGTTATAATGCCAGACGAAAAAGCTTTGTTTTAGATTTATCTAGACAAGACGTTGCCGATTTAATAGGCACCACTAAAGAACAAGTGTCAGCCATCTTAAAAGAATTTTCTCGAAATTCATTTATTCGTTATTCCGGAAAAAAAATCTATTTTATAGATACTGAAGCCATATCCACCATATCTATAAATTATTAAAGGTTATTTTTTTATGTGCAGATTGTATAAAAAATACGATTCTGTATTTATTAACAAATAAAGCTTTCCCATTTAACCCAGCTCTTTTCAAGCCTATTTAGATTTGTATAGATAAGCAGTTATTTATCACATCACAAATCAAATAGATATGGAAACCAACCACGAAAAAAAATCGGAACACAAACCTTTCTATAGAATGATAATGGATGATTTTATGCTTTTATTATTCTTAGGTACCACAATTTATGCTATATTTTATTTGCTGTGGGGTGTTATGGAATTATCCAATTTACCAGCTATTCCAGATGAAATAAAAAGATCACTATTAAAATAATTTCATACTCTAAAATGAATTAATATGAGTTTACTTAGTCCTCAAGAAGGTTGGTATAATAAGAAAGTATCCAAAGATGAAAAAATGTGGATGATAATTGCATTAATACTTTGTATTATGCTGTTTGTATGGATGGTTCTATGGCACGTATATGGTAAACAAAATCCTTCGAGTCTTACCTATAAAACCAGCACTACTGAATTTGCCCAATTGACAGAAGCGTATATCAAAAAAAATATGATAGGCGTAGATAAAGGCATTCCTGTGGTTCGACCTGAACCCAACAGCCATGTGTTTGTAATGGCTGAAATGTGGCGTTGGAGTCCTGTATTGGTCTTGGAAGTCAATCAAGCTTATAAATTTCATATTTCATCAAAAGATGTGGTACATGGATTTTCTATCCAGCCAGTAAATATGAACTTTCAGGTTTATCCAACGTACGATTATGTGCTCGAATTTAAACCAACGGAAGTAGGTGAATACAAAGTAATATGCAATGAGTTTTGTGGTATTGGTCATGCCGGAATGATAGGCAAAATCGTTGTGATTGAAAAGGAGGCTGATTTAAGAAAGTATGGATACGAAAAGTTTAAAAAAGCACCTGTTGCTTTAAGTACGGAAGAAATGGCTAAACTCAGCGATGTAGAAAAAGTAAATTTGGGCGAACAAGTTTACACCTTAAAAGGTTGTGGTTCATGCCATACCACAGATGGCTCCAAATTAATAGGTCCAACATGGAAAGGTTTATATGGAAAAAAAGAAAATGTAAATGAAGATGGAAACATTAAAGCAGTACTCGTAGATGACACTTACATCAAAGAATCTATCCATGAACCAGCAAAAAAGAAAACCGTTGGCTTTGAAAAAACATTAATGCCTAAAGTGGCAATGACGGATGATGAACTTCAGTATTTGACGGCATATATTAAATCATTAAAAGACTAACCTAAAATCAATCAATTATGTCTACTATAAATCAAGGAAATGACAGTTTGCAAAACCCATCTCCGCAAAATACTAGTTTGTTTATGAATTTTAGAACTTGTGATATAACAGGTTTTAAGGTCGATTTAACCGCAGAAAAATTAATTAGAGTCAATGCCGTAGCGGCTGTTGTATCTTTACTATTAGCAGTTGTTGCAGCCATTTTATTGGTGTTTACACGCTATCAGCCTGTTCACCTCTTAGGAGCAGAATGGTATTATCGATTGGTTACTTTTCACGGATTAAATGCACTCATTTTTTGGATTATTTTCTTTGAAGTAGCAGGCTTATATTTTGGTTCCACCGTAATTCTTAATACACGATTTTGCTCTCCAAAATCTGGTTGGGTAGCTTTTGGGTTAATGGTATTAGGTTTGTTAATGTCTAACTACATTATCCTAATTGGAAAAGCCGATGTGATGTTGACATCCTACACACCATTAAAAGCACATCCTTTGTACTATTTAGGCATCATCTTGTTTGCCGTTGGTGCCTTAATTGCCGTTGCTCTATTCTTTGGAAATTTAATGATAGCTCGTCAAGAAAATGTATATGGCGATTCCTTACCACTCGTAGTTTATGGATTAATGACAGCTGCAATTATTGCAGTTATCACTCTAGCAACTGGAGCACTAATTTATATTCCAACATTTTTATGGTCATTAGGTTTAATTGAAAATATTGATCCGGCAATGTATAAATTAATTTGGTGGGGATTAGGACATTCTTCTCAACAAATAAACGTGGCAGCCATGGTGTCTATTTGGTATATGGTTTCTTTTCTATCTGTTGGAGGAACATCCATAAATGAAAAAGTATCTAGAACAGCATTCGTATTGTATATTTTATTTATTTGCTTAGCATCTGCGCATCATTTGTTAACGGATCCAGGTGTTAGCAGTGCTTGGAAAGTTTGGAACACCAGTTATGCCATGTATTTAGCCGTATTGGCTTCTATGATTCACGCTTTTGCGGTGCCATCCTCTTTTGAATCTGCTCAACGTAGATGGGGTTATAATAAAGGATTATTTGAGTGGTTGTCAAAAGCACCTTGGGGAAATCCAGCTTTTTCATCCATTATCTTAGCAATCATCGGTTTTGGTTTTATAGGTGGAACAACAGGTGTAATTTTTGGTATGGAACAAACCAATATTATTGTACATAATACCATTGCCATTCCTGGGCATTTTAAAGGAACCGTTGTTATTGGTACTACATTAACTTTTATGGGAATTACATATTATTTAATTCCATTAATTTTTAGACGAAAAATTGTAGGCATGAGTTGGGCGAAAATTCAACCATGGTTATTTTTCTTCGGTATCGCATTTTTGTCTATTTCTATGATTGTATTAGGTCAATTAGGTGTACCACGGCGACATTGGGATTCTACATTTTCCGGAGGTCCATTCACCCACAACTTTAATCCTGCAGTTGATTTCTTTTGGACACTCATGATGTTAGGTGGAACTGTTGCGTTTATCTCTGTCATCATTTGGATTTTAATTGTAGTTATATCGGTTTTCTTTGGTCCAAAAGTAACAGGCCCAAAAGATATGCAATTAACTATTTCACCACTAGCTCCACCAGCCAAAGAACACAAAGGAATTGAAGCACCAGGAACATTGGTTTTGACGATGATATTCTTATTGGTTTTCTTAGCCTTGTTTTTCTTGAATTGGAAATGGTTGGCTGCTACTTGGTACGTAAAATAAAAACTTATCAAGCTATTGCTCTTTTATCATGGAAAGGACAATGGCTACTGATTTATAATGAAGATTAAAATTTATTTTCCACTTATTGCAGTATATTTTATACTGGTTGCATTCACACTTCCTGATGAAAATAAATTTTTAGGAAAAAAAATGACGGATGTTTTACTGACAGATTCCAATGGAGATTCCATTCGTTTGTTTAAATTGATAAATGGCAAACCTTTAATTATTATTCCTATTTATACCAAATGTGCATCTATTTGTGGTGTGGTAAATAATGACACTAAAACCGCCATTCGAAAATTAGGAACATTAGGCAAGGAATTTAATGCCATTAGTTTCTCTTTTGATAGTACGGACATACCTTTTGATTTACAAAGTTATCAGTATAGATGGGGAATAGATGGAGTAAATTGGAAAGCGGTATCTGCCAATCCGAAGAATATAAAATTACTAACACAAAATATTGGATTTGACTACGATGTAGATACGGTGATGAACCAATACAATCATCCAGCATATTTAGTGGTGTTGACGCCAGAAGGAAGAATATCCAGATTTATTTATGGAGTAAATCCTTCTAAAAGAGATATTGAATTAGCGGTTTTGGCAGCTAAAGCAGAAAAAACCACACCAGGTTTATTCACTGGAATTTACTTGCGTTGCTTTGGATATGATCCAGTTTTAAAAACCTATAAAGTGGATTGGCGATTTATATTGTCCACTTCGGCAGGTATCTTAATTATTATGATTATGACCACTATCTTTTTAAAAACATTTATTTTACCAAACCCTAATTATGTCCACCACGAATAAGATTATAACGACACCAATTGGGAAAGAAAAAAATAAAGGACACCAATGGTATCAACAGATGGCATCAAAGGTAGGAGCTGTTTTTTCTACAGAATTAAATCCGATGTATCATCTTGGTGGAATTTCGGTACTTCTTTTTTTAATTGCATGTATTTCTGGTTGCTATATTTTTATTTTTTACAATATCAATCCACGGCATGCTTGGGATTCAGTGGAAAAAATATCCGATAATTTTTTTAATGCATGGATGCGTAATATTCATCGTTATGCGTCTGATTTATTAGTGGTTTTTACTATTTTACATTTATTACATACACTCATTGCAGGCAAATTTAAACGACTACTTTCTTGGATAAGTGGTGTAATTTCTTTTTTAATTGTGATATCCATAGGCATCACTGGATTTATTTTAGTTTGGGATCAAAAAGCAAAATTAACTGGATACCTCACAGCAAAATTATTTTCAGGATTACCCATTTTTGATCCTTCAATAATGGGTGCATTTTTATTGAATGATTTGTCGGTTGTTGGTGGTTTTTTTAAAGTTGCCTTGTTTGGTCATATCGCCCTTTCTTTAATTACAATTATTATCATTTGGATTCATGTACTTAGAATTGCGCAACCAAAAATTTTTCCACCCAAAAAATTAATTACGTATTGTTTAATAGCTATCGGAATTATTTCCATTTTATTTCCTGTAAAAAGTGATCCACCTGCACAATTAACGAATCTGCCAACAGAAACCACTTTTGATTGGTTCTATTATTTTGGATATTATTTAATGAAGATTTTTAATGTTTGGCAAAATTGGGCAATCATGATTGGTTCCGGAATAATACTTTGTGTTATTCCATATTTAGTTAAACGTAAAGACAAAGCACCAGTTCAGATTGATTTGGATATTTGTAATGCCTGTAATTTATGCTCGTATGATTGTCCGTACGGAGCGATTGATATGTTGATACACCAAGGTGAACGCAAAGCTATTTTATCACCTGATAAATGCGTGGGATGTACTATATGTATTGGTTCTTGCAATGAGCATGCAATTTCTCATCCGGAATATCCAACCTTAATTACCTTGACTGCACCTAAGAAAAAAATGACTGTTTTTACGTGTGGTTATTTTCCGGAAACAATATTTCCAAGTGAGTTAGATGTGACGCAATATCGCGTGCCTTGCTTAGGTAGTGTTATGGCAAAAGATGTACAAAAGATGTTAGATAATAATGTAGAAAAAGTAGCCTTGTTGGGTTGTGAAGATTGTTATTATAGATACGGAAAAAACTGGGCAATTCAACGTTTATTGCACAAACGTGCGCCCATATTTTCTAAGCGATACGATGCATCGAAAATTAGATTGTTCACGTTGACTCAGTTTACGAATGAAAAATTATTGGCTTTTTCAAAAGAAACAGATATCGAAAGTAAAAAGGCATCATCGTTTGTAGATTTTCAGAAATCAAAACCTGTTCTAGCAATACTTATGCTCACTGCATTCTTTGCTATTTTTATTCCATTTACTAGCACGAAAGTCCGTTTTTTCAATCCAAATGAAAAGACGCTGGTGGTTAATTTTAAATATATTTCTTCGCCAATTGCATTTGAAAATCATTACTCAGAAATGAAACACATGCAAGCTTTAAATCCCATTGTAAAAGAAAGAAGTCCAGTAAAGTTATCTGTTTACGATGCTGTCACGAATCAATTAATTTTTGAAAAAATGTACTCACCACGTGGACTTCGTCACGATATTGCCATGTTTATTTTTACTCAATTAGTTGTCGATGCAGATAACGTAAATATTGAAATAACGGAAACTGCCGTTAAGCATAAAAAATTAATTTTAAAAAATGTAAGCACTAAAAAAGGAGATGGCGTGTTTGTTGTTTTACACGATGGAAAATTAGTGGTAGCGGATAATGTTACACCGCAATAAAATGCCATTTTTTTAATGAATGTATGTGGTTGCATTTTTATTGTAAGAAATTAGCATCAAAATGCAAAATGTATTCATGATGTATAATTTTTTTTAGAAGATACTCGCAATTTGTTTTTTAGCTATAAATGCTCCTTCCATATAGATTCAAATGCTGTTTTTTTTTCGACTAAATATAAATTTATCTTTATTGCTTTATAATAGTTTTATAAATTGTATCGATATGTTCAGCGTTTAGAACAACAGTATATATTCCTTTGTTTAATTCATATAGTGGAATAATTGTATTCTTATTTAGAATTTTAGATTTATACATTAACTCACCTAAAACATTATAAATTTGAATAGTAATTGGAGATGAATTATTTTCTGAAAAAATAATATTTAGTTCATCATTAAAAGGATTAGGACTTATAGAAAATCCAATATTGTTTTCTGTTTTTACCGATATAATTTTACTGTACGTAAATGTACTATCACAATCTGTAAGTTTAAGTCTATAATAGCTAACACCACTTAAAGGATGTTTATCGTTAAAGTTATATTGGCTTTTATTATTAGTCGTACCGTTAGCATTTATACGCTGAATATTATGGAAGCTCATACCATCCATACTTCTTTCTATATTAATATAACAAGCATTTAATTCAGAGGCTGTTTCCCATTTCAATTCGATGTTATTATTATTTTCCTTAGCATTAAATGATATCAATTCAATAGGTAGAATTATTGGAGCTTCAATAGCAATATCATCTATATAATAATAACATCTTGTATCACCACTTCCAAAATTATGCAATGCAGATGTATTCCATGATTTGAAACATCCAATAACTATATATTCTTCATTACTTGCTGCAGTATATGTTCCTGAAATATTAGTCCATCCAATTTTATCCGTAAGAAAAACTCCAGATGTTTGAACTACCTGTGGTGTAAATGCTAATACTGGCCCACTAAAACCACTTTTACAATTAATCATTGTATCTGAAAAGTACATGCCAACAGCATCAGACGCATATCGTACATTGTCGGCACAACTAACATAAAACGAAACATTATAGGTAGTTCCTGCAATTAAGGGTTGTGTAAGCCGAACTCCTATATATTCATACCAACCACCATAAAATCCAAATCCTATATAATTAGTTCCAGTTCTTGCATTTTGATTGCCGAACCAAACATCTGGTACACTTGTTTGAGAATGCGAACTGCAATTTGTCATTGGGTCAGGACTTGCACAATTTGCTGAATACCAGTTTTGAAGATATAATCCAACTTGAGAAGGAAAACCAGTATATCCTGTTGGGCAATTTGCCGATTCAAAACTCGGATTAGGTACTAAATTTTGACTTTTGATATTTATAGAATAAATAAATACAAAAGTATAAAAGGCTAAAGTTCGCGTTAGCATTTTCATTTAACTTTTAAGTGATTAATTAAAAGTTCTTGTTTAATTTTCAAAATGCTTGTAAAAACGAAATGAAGAAAGGATAACGAAGTGGTATTTAACTCAGAATAGAATTAAAAGAAACATCATTCCTGACTTATGCTTCAAATCGCGAAAGCATTGTCAATTTGGAATGGGCAGGTCTCCTGACTTGTAACATCTTTGCCGTTCTTCCCACCTGTTTTTGCAGACAGTGAACATGTATAATTGACAAAGATTTTTTGTGTTACTTACAGTTGCGCGACAGTTCGTGATTTACACACGATTCCCTTTTAATCTACAATTAAGTAAAACCTTTTCCGTTTGATGACGAAATATAAATAAAGAACGTATCTATTGCAAAAATAAGAACCTTAATATTAACGGAATAATATGGATTTATTTGTTTTGTATCTATTGTGTAAATTTTGCCAACAAGAAGAAATTATCTCGTGAGTATTTTTTGAGATAGATTTTTTATTCTTATAAAAAATTAGCATCAAAATGCAATGGCAATAAATCTTTTATAGACTTAAAAATATAAACATTCCCACTTTCACCAGTTAAAATGATTTCTATATTTTGTTGATGTTTGTTTTCAGCTTCAAATATAGTTTGTCGGCAGATACCACAAGGTGCAGCAGGTTTTAGTACTGGATTTTTGACCGACTTTGCTGTAATGGCAATAGCTTTTATTTTTTCATGAGATGCCAATGAAGCCGCAGCACTTAACGCGGTTCGCTCAGCACAAAAGCCAATTGGATACGATGCATTTTCTTGATTACTGCCTTTGATAATTTGTCCATTATTGAATAACAATGCTGCTCCAACTTTAAATTGAGAATATGGCGCATGGCTATCATCAGTAGCCGCTTTGGCATGAACGATGAGTTGCTGATATTGTTCCGGTAATTCCTCTACACTTGAAAAAGAACAATAATTAATTTCAAATTTTAAATTTTCCTTCATCCATCCAAATTTTTAATTTCATTAATGCTACCATCGACATGGCATCTGTTATTTCTCCAGTAAGCACCATATTTATCGCGGATATTAAAGGTAATTTTTTTATTTGTAATTGTTCTGTTTCATCCGGTTCATTTTTAGTCATATTCAAATCTTGAGCAATATATAAATATGCTTTTTCATTTGTTACTGAATTAGATGTATGTGTCGTCGCGAGCCATGTCCACGTATTTGCAATTAAACCAACTTCTTCTTTTAATTCTCTTTTTGCCGATTCTAAAATATCTAAATGCAATAAGCCTCCACCTTCCGGAATTTCCCAACTATAAGTGTCTAAAGGATATCGATATTGACCAACTAACCAAGTATTGCCATCTTTATCAATAGGTATAATGCCAATTGCATAATTTTTAATATGTACTTTTCCGTAAATACCATTTGTACCAGTTGGGGTAATGACTTGCTCATGTGTGACTGTAATCCAATTATTGTCATAAACAGTTTCTTTAATCATTGTTTTCCATGGATTTATTGTTTCATCTATCATTTTTATTTAAAGATTTTTAGTAAGTTTGATTTAGTTATGAAGTTAAATTTATTCTTGTATTTGAGTGTTGCATGCTTTGTTTTTTCCTGTAAAAAAAATGAAACCTCTGCGCCAGTAGTTAGTATATATTCGCCAATATCTACAGATTCATTTTATGTTTCTGATTCTGTATTTACTCATTTTAAAATTGAAGATAATTACTTAAAAACGTATAAAGTTATTTTCTCAAATTACATCACCCATCAAATTTATTATAAAGAAGAAGGAAATACAAATGCCACCACATTCAACTATTCTCAAAATATAAATTTACCAATTTTGGCAGATACTTTGATTTTATTAAATGTATTAGGCTTGGATGAAAATGGGAATACGGGAAATGCAAATGTTATTTTTAAAATGAAATATGACAGATAATTAAATTATTCATTCATCAATCTATCTACTAAAATTCCCACACCTATACTTGCTATTTCTGTAATATATTCACTGTTCTGCATAAATGAAATGCTAGGTTTATTAGGATCGATAACATATTTAGGAACAGTGAAATCAGTATAGTGTACTAAGCCAGCCGCAGGATATACAACTAACGAAGTGCCTACCACTATAAAGATATCAGCTTTAGCTACGATTTTTCCTGCAACCTGCATCATTGGAACATCTTCTCCAAACCAAACAATATGAGGCCTGAGTTGAGCATTTTTTTCACACACATCACCCAAGCATAAATCTTTTGTCCAAGTATAAATTAGATTTTCATCTTTCGTGCTGCGTACTTTTAATAATTCGCCGTGTAAATGCAAAACATTTGTAGAGCCTGCTCGTTCATGCAAATCATCTACATTTTGCGTAATAATATCTACCTGATATTTTTCTTCTAATTTTACCAATGACTTATGTGCTAGGTTGGGTTTGCATGTGATTAATTGTTTTCTTCGTTGGTTGTAAAAATCCAACACTAAACTAGGGTTTCTTTGCCATGCTTCAAAAGTGGCAACATCTTCAATTCGATGATTTTCCCATAATCCATCACTGTCTCTAAAAGTTTTAATACCACTTTCTGCACTGATGCCTGCACCACTTAATACCACAATTTTCTTTTTATCCATAATTATATAATTCGTTTTATGGAATGAAAAATATGAGAATAATGCTGTGTTTCTTCATTAAAAATACCACGTTCATCAAGTAAATCAATACGTACTTTTCCAGAAGCATGAATAATTTTAAGTTTGTTTTTCTCTTTAAAAGCTAATCCTACATGTATAATTTTGCCTGCATCGTTTTGAAAAAAAACTAAATCATTGGTTGCTATTAAGTCAAATTTTACACGTTTTCCTTGTGTTTGCTGTTGATAGGCATCACGCTGTAAAGCCACATGATGTACTCTGAAAATTATTTGTATAAATCCGGAACAGTCAATGCCTAAAAAACATCTTCCACCCCACAAATAGGGTGTGTTTAAAAATGATTTAGCTGTTTGTAGTAAAGAGTGGTTTGTTTTTTTTATTTCAAAATCGACAATACTTCCCATTGGAAGAAAAATATTTTTTTTCTTTTCAATCACTTTTGAAATGACATTTTTAAGCTTGATTTCTTCTGTTTTTTTATCAATGATTTGATATTGCTTATTGTCAATCCAACCTACGTATTTGTCGTGATGTAATTTTATTTTACTCCATTTATCTTCTTTTGTAAGAACATCAAATGTTTCACCAAATAAAACTTGATTAACCATTTCAGCTTTATCATTGGCTTCCAAACGCATCGGTATCGCGGATAATATTACTTTTCCTTTCATGCATTAAATATCTAAATTCTGTTTCAGATAAGCTTGATATTTTTGAATTTTGTTGTTTTAAATCAAAAAAAAACAATTTTTTTTTCATTTTAGTAAAAAAATACTTGACAATATGAAATGGCTTATTTAATATTGCAATAACATTAAAACCCCATGCCCAATGTTTTTATTACCACGCTTTACGCGGAGACTTTCTCAGTCTTCTAGGAGTAGCTTATATTCAATTCTATTTTGTAGTAGTTTTTTATTGCTATCAGGAAACTTGTTTGCTCAACTCACCGCTAATTTTAATTTAAGTACCAATAAAGGATGTGCGCCGTTATATGTTACTTTCTCCAATACTTCTACCGGTTTGCCAGATAGTTGTTTTTGGAATTTAGGCATTAATGGAAATACATCCGATAATTGTAATCCAAGTGCCATATTTAATCAAGCAGGTGTTTATACTATTAAATTAACCATCTTTAAAGGAGGTCAATCTTCAACTGTTTCAAAAACAGTAACTGTATTTAAAGACCCAAGTTCGAATTTTGATGCAACTCCACGAACCGGTTGTGTCCCATTTAATGTTCAATTTAAAGATAACTCAACATTAGGTGATGCCCCAATAACATCATGGTTATGGGATATGGGCGATGGCAGAACCGAAGTATCACAAAATCCAATGCATACTTATACATTTAGCGGCGATTTAACCGTTTCATTAATTGTTACAGATGCAAATGGCTGTAAAAACACGAAAACCATTCCAAATTTTATTAAAAAAGCCACAGCACCTACGGTAGATTTTTCAGTAAATAATTCACATACCTGTAAAATTCCATTTACGGCTAATTTTCAAAGCGCTGTAACATCAAACGTGCCTGTTACATATACATGGGATTTTGGTAATGGAAATAATTCTAGTGCTCCTAATCCTACTTTTGTATATAATGCATCTGGAAATTATAATGTAAAACTTACTGTTAAAGACCAAAATAATTGTACGACAATCGTAAACAAACCGAATGCAGTAAAATTAGAAGATTTTAATGTGAACGTTAATTTTCCAACGCCGATTTGCACGGATAAAGATGTGAATGTAACAACCACATCCAACTATTCTCCAATATTTTGTACATGGAATTTTGGAGATGGAAAAACAAGTACCGCTACTTCTCCTACAACCACATACAGCAGCGCAGGTACTTATCAAGTAACCATGCTTGCTACTAATCAAGAAGGCTGTAGAGATTCATTTAGTCAACGTGTAGATGTAAATACGTCACCCACAGCAGCTTTCTCTGCTGATAAATTGAAATCTTGTTCACCTTTTACAGTAAATTTTATTAATACATCTACAAATGCTGCTTCATATAAATGGATTATTAACGGAAGCGGTGGATTTTCAACAACAATTACAAGTACACAGCCATCCGTGTTTTTACCTCAAAATGGAATGTATAGCGTTTCATTAGAAGCTAAATCAGCAAACGGATGTATTGATAAAATTGATATGCCAAATTATATTTGGATTGGTCCTGATAAAATAGATGCAACAGCCAATAAAATGGAAGGTTGCGAAGATTTAACCATTCAATTTAATGCGAATTTGTCGCACAATTGGACACCTAAAAGTATTACATGGTATTTTGGCGATGGAAGTACTTCTAGCTTGGAAAATCCAATTCATACCTACACCACACCTGGCGATTACAATGTTCGTGTAAAAGTTATATATGATGCACCTTGTGATTCATTAGTCGATTTTATTGGACCGATTCATGTTGGTGCAAAATATCCGTTTGATGGTGATTTTGATTTAGAAAAAGTTTGCGTAAATCAAGAAATGGTCACTTTTACTGCCACAGGCGGAATTCCAACTACAGAATTTATTTGGATTTATGGAGATGGAACCGGTGAAGGAAGAAACACGACACATATTTATCAAGAACCATCTCAACCTAAAACTTTTAATGTACAATTGATTGCAATTAACAATCATTGTAGAGATACATTAGATATAAAAGAAATTTTTGTGGCATATCCAAAAGCTAGTTTTACGTATGCCACTTCTTGCAATAGCCTTTCGGTGAATTTTACCAACAAATCAGAAGGACATACTTCTGCTACTTGGGATTTTGGAGATGGCACTACATCATCTTCAATGGACAAAATAATTACGCATGTATATCCGGCAAATACTATACATGCAACTGCCTCATTGATTGTTAAAAATGACTCAACAGGATGTATTGATACATTAGCACAAATAATTCAATTTACGAATATTGATTCATTCAAATTTAAAGTTTCTACAAATATGGGATGCAAGCCATTGAAAGTGACCTTAACGGCTGTTCAAGATACCAATATTACAGATTATATGTGGGATTTAGGCAATGGTTTCGTATTTGGAAATAATTATCAAAATATATACTATAAAGAAGGAAAATTTGTAGTTAAAATGTTTGTTCGATATAGAAATGGTTGCATCATGGAATCTATCGTAAAAGATACGATAACTGTTTTAGCGGCGAATGCTGATTTTAATTATGAAAAAGCAAGTGGATGTGTTCCAGCAATTATGCAATTGAGAGATTCAAGTTATTCAAAATTTGATTCCATCATTTCCTATAGATGGAACTTTGATGATGGCAGCAAAGCTTATACAAAAGATGCCACACATACATACAATGCATTAGGAACTTTTCCAGTTAAATTAGCCGTTCAATCTGCTTATGGATGCAAAGACTCAATTACCAAACAAGTTACAGTATCAAAAGTTACAGCTGATTTTGGCGTGAATTTAAAAGAACTTTGTAAAGGAAAAGAAATTCAATTTTACAATAGAGCATCCTTAAATGCTACTTCCTATTTATGGGATTTTGGCGATGGTACTACTTCTACCGATTCCATGCCAACGCATATTTATACTAAAGCAGGTATTTATTCACCATCGTTAAAAGTAAGCGATGATTTTGGATGTGTGGATATACTAACTAAAACAAATTTTATTACCATTAAAGGTTTAAATATTGATTTCTCTGCTACGCCAACGTTTAAAACTTGTCCGGATTTGATTAGTGATTTCAAATTAATTGCACCACAAAATGTAGTTCTTAAAAGTATTTTTTGGGATTTTGGAAATGGAAATACAAGTAACGACAACAACCCAACGCCACAAGGTGTTTACACGCGCCCAGACTCGTATGATGTGAAATTAGCAATAATGGATACTAATAATTGCACCGATACGATTGTGAAAAATAAATACATCCAAGTATCCGGACCAAGTGGAAATTTTTCTTTTGCTCCTGATGGTGGTTGTGCTCCTTTTGATGTGAAATTTACAGCTGATTTTAAAAACACGACTACTACGATTTGGGATTTTGGCAACGGCGATACTAAATTAGACAGAAGCCTATCTAAAGAAATGAATTACACATACAGACGTGAAGGTGAATTTACACCAACACTCGTTTTAAAAGACGATTTCGGTTGTACCGTTAATATTATTTCTACTAAAAAAATAAATGTTGCCAGAATGATATCTTACTTCGGCGTAGATAGAACAACCTTATGTGAAGGAACAGGCTCAATTAAAATTAGAGATTCCTTATATACATCATCCAATTCACCGGTAAAAGAACATTATTGGACGTTCACAGATTCTAGTAATATTCCAAGAAGAGGAAATGGAAATTCGTTTATTCCAATTGGATCAGGTAGTTATAAAATTAATTTCTATGCAGAAAATACATTTGGATGTATTATTAAAGATAGTGTGAAAGTAGGCGTTTACACCGTTCCTGCTATTACCAGTACAACAGATAAAGTAATCTGCAAAGGCGAACAAATTAATTTGGAGGTGCAAGGTAATCCTTTGAAAATAGAATGGTCGCCAAGTAATTCATTAAATACATCAACAGGTACAAGTGTAATTGCTACACCATCACAAACTACTAAATACAAAATAAAAGCATATAATTATGCACAATGTCCTGTCTATGATTCTGTGGAAGTACAAGTGCGCACAACCGTAAATGCACGCGTTTATCCTGATACTATTTTATGTATTGGTGACACTATTCAAATCCATGCGGAAGCAGAAAATACGTCTCTAAATGAAACTAAAATTCGTTGGGTGCCAACTTCAACACTATCCAGTACCACAGACTTAAATCCTTTTGTGTACCCAAAAACAAATACTACTTATTTTGCAATTATTGAAAATGGAAAATGTCAAATGCAAAAATTACCGGCAACGGTAAATGTGAAACCATTGCCAACGGTTCAAGCCGGTCAAGATCATATCATCATCAATGGAATGGAAGTGGCAATAGATGCGAGTTCACCTAATAATGTATCCTATGTTTGGAGTCCAGACTATAAATTGTCTTGTACGCAATGTCCATCACCAATGGCATCTCCAGAAGTAGATACCAGCTATAAAGTGACCGCAGTGAATGAATTTGGATGTAAAGCAAGTGATGATTTAAATATTCGAGTGATTGAAGATTGCGCCGGAAAAATTGTGTATGTTCCAAATACCTTTACACCTAATGGAGATGGACAAAACGACGAATTAAAAGTGTTTGGGCCAGGCGTATCATCTGTCAAGTTAGTTAGAATATTCAATCGTTGGGGACAAATGGTATTTGAAACCAATGATCCAAATTCCATCGGTTGGGATGGCACCTACAAAGGAGAAACATTGAATCCGGGCGTGTTTGTTTATTACATGGATGTTGAGTGTATAGATGGACAACGCACCGTAAAAAAAGGAAATATTACATTGTTGAGATAAATTGGTTTTATATTTTTTACCTATAAAAATAAACCCTGAAACATAAATTTTAAACCCTAATTTTTTGAAGTATGAAAAATATTATTTTAGGAATTTTACTGATTCTGTTAGCCTATCAGTCAAGATCTCAGGATATTAATTCATCGCAATTTTATTCTATACCATCCAACATTAATCCGGCGTTTACCGGCTTTTTTAACCATGATTTTTACGCTGCTGCTTCGTATAAAAATCAATGGAGTAGCGTTACCGATCCTTATCAAACGGTAGGTGCTACCGCACAATTGTCTTTATTGAAAAATAAACGACCAAGTTCAATAATTGGAACAGGAATCGATATTGTACACGATAGAGCAGGAGCGACCCATTTCAATACTACTAACATTAGTTTAAGTTTCTCCTATCTACAAGTATTGGATAAAAAATACAGTCATATCCTTGGCTTCGGAATTCAAAACGGATTATCATTTAGAAAGTTTGATTTAAGTAAAGCTACTTTTGGCAATCAATACAATGGCTTTGATGGATTTGACCCAAATATGAATCCTATTGAAAATGGATTAAATACAAAACAATTGGATTATAATTTAGCAATTGGAAGTGTCTATTCTTATGCACCAAAAGCACATTCGAATTTGTATGTTGGTTTTTCGGCATTTAATTTAATACGTCCAAATTTATCTTTTTATGAAGGACAAGAAAATCGACAATTCAGCCGATTTGCAGCCATGGTAGGTGGAGAAGTTACGTTAAAAGGAACATGGTCGATGTTGCCATCAGCCTTGTTTCAAAAACAAGGACCCAACATGGAAATTATGTTTGGAACTTTTGCAAGATATGGATTGATGCACAATAGAGCTGAGAAATTAGCCATTAATTTTGGACTATGGTATCGTTATATGGATGCTATTATACCAGCAATAAAAATGGAATATAAAGGACTAAACATTACGGTGAACTATGATATCAATGTTTCTAAGTTGACCAAAGTCAGCCGATTTAATGGAAGTGGAGAAGTGTCAATTTCTTATTCTGGATTATTATTTAAAGAACATAAAAAACCGATTAAGCCACTATTTTGTCCAACCATGTCGTTCTAAATAAAGTATATTAAAGTAAATATCACCTATCGTTTTTATTGGGGTTTGATGGGTGATTTTCATGTCCGGATTGTAAAAAAAACTTACAATCCGGCATTTTATTTTAAGTGAAAATATATTTATTTTAGTTTGGTAATAATATGTGTTGTGTGTATTTTTGGGGTACGTGCAGGTGTAAATAAAACTATACATGTTTTTAAAAAATGACATTAAGTGAAATGACTGATAGGTTAAAAAATATAACTTCTGAACTGATTGAGAAATACATCGACATTTTAGAACAAAACGGAGAACCAAACGAAGCGTATAAATATTTAGCAATAAATACATTTCAGCAAAATTGGAAATTAGAAGCAGATGATTTTTATCAAATGTTTCGGACTTCTTTCAGCAAAGTTGCAAATCTACTCTATCAAAACTCTTGGGGATTTATCGAAAAATCGGCTCAAAATTTCCCTAATGAAACAAAAGAAATGTTTCGCAATTTATATGATGAATCAGTAGAAGTTTCACAAAGAATAAAAGCCTTTCAAGCCGAATCAGAGAAATTATTGCCTAAAGTCAGACAAGTATTAAATCGAACCAACATTAACGCTCAACAAGATGAGCGAACAATTTCAGTTTATTTGGCTTTCCGATTTCCTGAAAAATATATGCTATACAAAGCAGATTATTACAAAAACTTCTGCGAACAACTGAGCATCAAATCTAAAAAATCGGGAGAACGATTTTTACATTTACTGGAATTAGCCAATCGAATCATTGACGAAATTTTGTTGGATAATAAATTCATTAATACATATCGAAAATTTTATCCAAAACCAGATTGGGACGATAAGTATTTAATGATTCAAAATATTTTGTATGTGGTTTTTAGTAGTTTAAAAGAGCCTGATTTAGTCAATCTATTGAAGGATTTTAATCGAAAAGATTTGGAGGAATACTATGCGTTTTTAGATAAAATCATAGAAGAATTCAATTTGCAACAAAATGACCAAAGATTAGTTTTCAATTTTCGAGACAATAAATTTATTGTTTTCACGATAGGTCAAAGATATATTTGGCGTGTGGGGAATTTTAAAAGTAGTGAATTGATATTTGGTACTATTTCTACTGATGTGTTCACTGAAAATCATTCTAATTTTGATGGAAATCCAACTGCCTATTGGAATGGTACAAATACTATTTCAGAAATAACCCATCATCAAATTAAGATTTTTGGCGCAATCGGAAACGAACTCAATCGCACTCAAATTTCAGGATATTCCAAACACAACAAGAAAGAATTGGAACAAATGGCTTTTGATATTGATTTCAGAAATGAAATTTTGAGTCAATTGGATTATCAAACAACAACCAAAAAGCCAATGGAAATTACAAAATCCGATAAAAAAACTCCGCTCAATCAAATTTTGTTTGGAGCTCCCGGAACAGGGAAAACATACAACACAAAACGAATTGCTGTTGAAATCATCAACGGAAAAAAGGCAAGAACTCGTGAAGAAATAAATGCGGAATATGAAAATTTGGTTAACGCTAAACAAATTGTATTTACTACATTTCATCAAAGTTTGAGCTATGAAGATTTTATAGAAGGAATAAAGCCTGAAACGATTGATGGTAATGTTACTTACGAAGTAAAAGACGGTATTTTTAAACAAGTATGTAATAGAGCGGCAGCTGCCAAAGCAGTGTCAAAAGAGCATATAGTTAATTTCACTTTAGGCGATTATGAAACATATCTGCGTGCATTAGATTTAAAAGAAATTACAATTAGAAATTATAAACACAGAATTGAGCAATTATTAGGGAAAGAAATAAACGCTAAAAGAGATGTTGTTGATAGAGTAGTTTATTCTGATCTAGATAATATATGCGAGAATTTAGATGAAATAAAGGAATTTGATAAAGCTAATAACTTTCATAATCAATTTACTGCTTCTGTATCAAATTTGATTGATTTTAAAGAAAATTTAGCTTCTAAAAAATATAGAAATGAACAGTTAATTCCCAATTTAGTATTCATTATTGATGAAATCAACAGAGGAAATGTTTCGGCTATTTTCGGAGAACTCATAACACTTTTGGAAGAAGACAAACGAAAAGGCAATAAGGAACAAACCGAAGTTACACTTCCTTATTCCAATGATAAATTTTCTGTTCCAAATAATGTTTATGTTATTGGCACGATGAACACAGCAGACCGAAGTGTAGAATCTTTGGACACTGCTTTGAGAAGACGTTTTTCATTTGTTGAAATGAAACCCAATCCCGAAATTTTGTTGGATTCCGAATATCAAGATGTTGATTTGAAAAAATTATTGGAAACAATAAACCAACGCATTGAAGTATTGATTGACAAAGACCATCAAATTGGTCATTCGTACTTTATTGGGATTGAAAATTTAGACGATTTGAAGTTGGTTTTTAAAGACAAGATTATTCCGCTTTTGGAAGAATATTTTTATGGTGATTTCGGAAAAATAGGTTTGGTTTTTGGTGGAAGTTTCATTTATCAAGAAGAAAATACAGCAAAATTCCCCAAAAGCTTCGCTTATGAAAATGACTTTTTAGAAGATAAAAAAGTGTATCGTTTCACTCCTTTTGAGCATTGGAATGAAAGCACATTTATTTCTGTTTATGAGCATTAATAAATTGAAATATGGCCTATACAAGAATCTTATATCATATTATTTTTAGAACTAAAGCGAGTGAAAAATCGATTTCGTTGGAACAGGCTCCTGAATTGTATCGCTATATTTGGGGAATTGTAAAAAATAAAAAATGCTTTCTTTATCGGATTAACGGAATGGAAGATCATATCCATATTTTAATCGATTTACATCCTTCGGTTGCTTTATCTGACTTTATAAAATCCGTAAAAGTAGCTTCTTCAAAATGGATGAAAGAATCTGAATTGTTCCCTGATTTTAAAGGTTGGGGAATTAAGTATTGTGCTTTGACCTATTCATTAAACGAAAAAGACATAATAATCAATTATATAAAAAATCAGCAGTCTCACCATAAAAACGAGAGTTTTCAGGAGGAAATTCATCGCTTATGGAAAGAAGCTGAGATAGAAGATGATATTAAGTGGTTTTGGGTAGATAATTGAACTCCTACTGAGTTCAGTGAGTGAGGTAGTTGTGATCCCCTGAACTACGCTTTGCTTGTTCAGGGTAATGAGACTTGAACTCCTACGGAGTTCCTGCAGCACAAAACCGCATATGAGTTGCATTAAGTTTGCCCTGATGCGAGCAAAGCATCTGAAGTCTTGATGCATACATTTAGAACTCCGAAGGAGTTCAACTTGCATTACCTCGAACGAAGTTCGGGGATACAGCAGGGATGCGAACGAAGTTCGGGGATATGACAGAGATACGGAACGAAGTTCGTGGATACAGCAGGGATACGAACGAAGTTCGGAAAGCAACTCCGTAGGAGTTGAACAAAAGATAGATATGAAAAAACACATACAAGTATTTGAGCATCAGAAATTACGATACGATGATTCTGGAATTTTCCGAAAACATCATTTTGATGCAATGGTAAAATTCAATGAATTGCACAAAAACAAATACTTTACGATTATTCATAAAGGAATTCGTTTTGGCAGTTATGTCGGTGTGATTCAAATTGGTGGATTAACGATTGAAATCCTTCCAAAAGCAGACAAGAACGAAAATGCAGACAAAAATCTTTGGCAAAATGTGTTACTGAATATGCTCAAAGTCTGCAAACACATTCAGGTAGAATCTATTTCAGAAACGCAACTAAAAAAACGATACCACTCGATTTTAGATGTTTATTTCGAGTTGTATTTAAACGAAGTTGAAAGATTGGTAAAAAAAAGTTTGATAAAAAAATACAGAAAAAATCAATCCAACCAAAACGCACTAAAAGGCAAATTACTTTTCGCACAAAATATTCAGCAAAATTTGATTCACAAAGAATATTTTTACTGCGAACATCAGGTTTACGACAAAAATCATTTGTTGCATCAGATTCTGTACAAAGGTTTATTGATTCTGAAAACCTTTATAAACGATTCTTTAAAAGACAAATTAAATCGTTTACTCTTTGAATTTCAAAATTTTGAAAATATCAATATTCAGAAAAAACATTTTGAAAAAATCATCATTGATAGAAAGAATCACGATTATCAAAAAGCGATTGACATTGCCAAAATCATTATTCTGAATTATTCGCCAAGTCTGAATTACGGAAACGACAATCTACTCACGCTTTTATTTGATATGAACGCATTGTGGGAAGAATACATTTTCCGCATTCTTCAAAAACACAAAACAGACGAAATAGAAGTTTCATTTCAAAATTCAGATAAGTTTTGGGAAAACAAACGCATTCGTCCCGATATTGTTTTAAAAACCAAAGATGAAAATTTTGTAATTGATACAAAATGGAAAATTATCGAAACTAACAATCCTTCGGACGATGATTTAAAACAAATGTTTGTTTACAATCTACATTGGAAAGCCGAAAAAACATTACTGCTTTATCCGAAAACCAATCAAATAGACAGCAATTTCGGAATATTTCACTTTGACAATTTAGGCAAGAAATGTAAACTCGGATTTGTGGACATCACGAACGAATTGACAATTAAAAATAGTAAAACAGTGTCAAAAGAAATTTTTGAAAAGCTATAAATAAACACGCCAGCACCTATAAATTAATTTGCAGAAACGTCAGAAAAAAAGCTTCGGGTTAATGTTTTTGTTAACTTTGAACTTGAAGCTTCGATTAAAATTTGTACTAAAAATACCACTCTTTGCAAAGCTTCGTTATTGGCGTTCCGTTTAGAACAACACATCAAAGAATAATTAATTTAATTAATCACACTAAAAATGGAAATTAGTTCTAATGGGCAAGTAGGAAAATGGGCAAGTGGACACGAAAATGATTCCTTTCATAAAAATAGCGGTAATACAATACATATCCGCTAGTAAAATAAAAGGGAAATTTCGGATTAAAAATCATTACTGCATATTCATTTACATTAAACTATTTTTAACGTATCACATTTTTTTTGCTGATATATAGTTGAACTTATTGTATTGAATGTTATTTGTCGTTTAGTTTGTCAACTTTCCAAAAGCAAGATAAACTTAAAGTTTACGTATCACACAGTTTAAAGAGTTCCGTTTTTTTAACTTAACTTTGTAGTTCGTTTTTAAAAATGAAATCTAAAACAGGCATATTATTAGTAAACCTTGGAACACCCAATTCACCCAGCAATAGCGATGTCTATAAATACCTTATTGAATTTTTAACAGATTATCGCGTTATTGATTTCTCATGGTTGAAAAGAAATCTATTAGTTCGTGGAATTATTGTTCCGGCTCGTTATAAGCAATCGGCAAAAACCTATCGCGAAATTTGGGATGCAGAACGTGGTTCGCCTTTATTGTATCATACCCAAGATTTAGTGCAGAAAGTGCAAACACAATTGGGCGATCAGTATGTAGTTGAGTTTGCCATGCGTTATCAACAACCTTCTATCGAAAATGGTTTATTGAAATTAAAAAATGCCAATGTTTCTAAAATTGTGGTGTTGCCGTTGTTTCCTCAATATTCTTCCGCTTGCAATGGTTCTGTCATTCAAAAAATATTTGAACTTACTGCAACATGGAATGTAATTCCAAGCATAGAAATAATACATCAATTTTATAATTTTCCTACGTTTATTGATGCAATTGTGGCGCGTGTAAACCAACATGTTTTAGAAGATTTTGATCATATCTTATTTTCATATCACGGCTTGCCTGCTCGTCATTTAATACGTACAGCTAATAATCAAACCCATAATTGCGAAAATGAAAATTGCCGATATCAACTAACAGAAAATAACCAACATTGTTATTTAGCGCAATGTTACGAAACCACTCGATTAATAGTGGCTCAATTGCAACTATCAACCGATAAATACAGCACATCCTTTCAATCTCGGTTAGGTAAAGAAGTTTGGTTGGAACCTTATACAGTCGAGAGATTACCTCAATTAGCAAGAGAAGGAAAGAAAAAAATATTGATATTGTCACCTACATTTGTGGCAGATTGTTTAGAAACTCTATTTGAGATAAAAGTGGAATATCAAGAACTATTTCAAGAACATGGTGGCGAACAAATTACCTTAGTAGAAAGTTTAAATGCCGAACCCAAATGGGTACATGCAGTGTGCAAAATAGTGCAGCAAAATTCAATTAAGAACAGCCAATAATAGTACTATGCTTATTCTTCAACCGCATCTTCATTGATTTCTATTTTTTGCGCCAGATAAATGCAAATAATACCAATGAACACTGCTATATACGCAACGATATTATAATTCATCAATTCCATTGTAATCGGGTTTTGTGTCAATATCATTCCACCAATAATAGATGCAGTTCCTTCGCTTAGTTCTATAAATGAAGAACGAATTAATAAAAATTTTCCACGTTGTTCTTCTGTCGGAGCACCAGTAATTAAGGTCATCGCAGCCACCATACGTCCACTATTAAAAATAAACATAAATGCACAAATAAATAGCGCCAACATTATCGATGCTTCTTGTATATGAGATATAGCTAAAATGGGAATAAATGACAATAAAATTAAAATACGAAACGATTTAACCTTACCCAACGTATCAATAAATTTTCCCATCCGAGTCGTTGTTAATGTAACGGATAAACCACCTACTATATACATCCACATCGTATCTTCATCTTTAAAATTTAAATTATCTATTAAATAAGGATTTATGAAAGAGATAAACATGAAATGACCTAAGACTAATAAAAATGCAAAAAGCAATGCTTTTTGTAAATTCCTGTTTTTTAAAATTTCTTTTACCTCATGAAATGTTCTCGTATCTTTATTAATGTGTCCAGTTAAACTGGGTAAGAAATAAAAGGCAGGAATAAAAGCGACAAAAGAAATAATGCCAACGAGTCTAAATGGCCAAAAAATATCAGAGTATTTATATATAAAAATAGAGAAAGGAATGCCTACAATTGATGCTACACCAAATGATAAGTTTAAAACAGCCATCGCTTTGCCACGTCGTTCATAAGGAATAATATCACTAATAATTGCAGTGGAAACGCCACCTAATAATCCACCAAATAAACCAGTGAAGAATCTGGCAAACAACATAAACTCGTACGTATATGCAAAGGAACACATAAATGTACCCACACCAAAAAGCGCAAATGCACTTAAATACACCGTTTTCCTATCAAATTTGTCCACATAAAATGAGGCAAAAAAAGAAGATAAAAATCCACCTATAGAAAAAGCACCTATTAAATAACTGTACGCATGTGGCGTAATTTTGTATAAATCCATGAATGCAGTTCCAAGTGGCAACATCAATAAAAAATCGACGATGGCACAAAACCACATAAAAGAAATTAAGTACAAAATTATTTTTTCATTTTTCATCTTACAAAATTAGTGTAAATGAAACAAGAATTATTACACTAACTATATGTTTAAATGCTTAATGCTGATATTTATGGGTAAATATGTAGTTTTGCAACACATTCTAATCTAAATTGTTTATCTGACATGGTCGCTTCTGAAAATTCTATAAAGAGTATTTTACCGCAGTTAAAATTAGATACTGCTTTAATGCAAATTGCCGAGAAAGTATTGCATAATAAACGCATTTCATTCGAGGAAGGTGTATTGTTGTATGAAAAAGGCGAGTTGGGTTTTGTAGGTATGTTGGCTAATTTTATTCGCAATCAAAAACATGGAAACAATACCTATTTCAATAGAAATTTCCATGTAGAACCAACTAATATTTGTGTCTATTCCTGTAAGTTTTGTTCGTATTCTCGTTTATTGAAACATCGTGAAGAAGGCTGGGAATTATCTGTGCAGGATATTTTAAATGAGATTATAAAATACGATAATCAAGCAGTAACGGAAGTGCATATTACAGGTGGCGTTATTCCAAAGCAAGATTTTAATTTTTATATCGATTTATTTAAAACGATAAAGGCACATCGACCGGAATTACACATTAAAGCATTAACTCCAGTTGAATATCATTACATTTTTAAAAAAGCAAAAATTAGTTATAAAGAAGGCATACAAGCCATGCAAGCCGCCGGCTTAGGGTCGATGCCTGGCGGTGGAGCCGAAATTTTTGACTCAGCCATCAGAGATGAAATTGCTGGTGGAAAATGCAGCGCTGAAGAATGGTTAGAAATTCATGAAACGGCTCATCAATTAGGTATCCCAAGCAATGCTACCATGTTGTATGGTCATATCGAAAATTATACACATCGTATCGACCACATGGAACGCTTGCGTCAACTACAAGATAGAACGCATGGTTTTAATGCTTTTATTCCGTTGAAGTTTAGGAACCAACATAACGAAATGAAACACTTGAAAGAAGCTACCATTACCGAAGATTTACGTAATTATGCTATTGCACGTATTTATTTAGATAATTTTGAACATATCAAATCATATTGGGCAATGATTGGTAGAAACACCACACAACTTTCTCTAAACTTTGGCGTAGATGATGTTGATGGTACAATTGATGATACTACAAAAATTTATTCTATGGCAGGCAGCGAAGAGCAGAAACCAGCCATGAATACACGCGAATTGGTACATTTAATAAAAGCCGTAGGTAGAAAACCTATAGAGCGCGATACCTTATATAATGTCATCCAAGATTATACGGATGTTGTTTTTGAAGAAGATGAAAAAGAAAAAGCTCGCAAGTATAATTAAAAGTTTAACATACAATATGGAAATACAACATACTATTGCTTCACGAGGTGAATTTTTTATGGAAAATAATCAACATGAAAAACTTGCCAACATGACGTATCGAATGGAAAATGATAATACAATAGTGATTGAACATACCAATGTAGATAGAAGTTTGGCCGGACAAGGAATAGGAAAAAAATTAATAGAAAGTGCAGTGCATTATGCAAGAAAAAATTCACTTAAAATAAAAGCAGTATGCACGTATGCATTAGCAGTTTTTCAAAAAACGGAATCCTATGCCGATGTTTGGCTACCTTAAAATTCCAATTATTTAATCTCATTTTTATGATAGTATATACACTCACCGCCAATGTAGATGAAGATATAGCCGAAGAATGGTTGCACTGGATGAAGCATGAAGTGATGTTGTTGGTGGAAGAAACTCAACTTACGTTGGAATATAAAGTGTTTAAAGTATTAAACGATAACGAAGGCGTTACATTTACCTTTCAGATTTTTTTCAAAGATGTATTTGTATATCAATTATTTTTGAAAGAACATCACGCACATTTTGCCAAACAAATTAATACCAAATACACAGAAAAAGCAGTGTATTTTAATACACTTTTACAGCAACTGTAAATTCTGTTTTTCCTAATTGTTTCTAAGTAGTTAATTTTATTTAGATGATAATTGTGCGCAAATTATCCTAAGTTTCTATGTTGTAATTTCTTTATTATTCTAAATTATTTTTTGTAAAACTTCCTCACACATTTATAAACAAAAGTTGATATTTTTTTGTAAACTTTTTTATTTTTAAAAAATCATAAATCGTTGTATATCAGTGAGTAATGGTTTTTAATAAAAAACTTTACTAATTTTAGGTATTGTGAAAATATTTTCATTGTTTACTTTTGTACTATTCTTCGTTAAAAAAAATACCATAAAATGAAAACAATAGAGATATCGACCCAAAAAACTACTTATAGTCAAGAAGAAGCATTTACAGCTACATTAAGATATTTTAAAGGCGATGATTTAGCTGCCAGAGTATGGCTAAATAAATATGCATTAAAAGATTCCGATGGAAATATTTTTGAAAAAACACCGGATGATATGCACCATCGTATTGCTTCTGAAATTGCACGTGTTGATTCAAGATATCCAAATGCAATGTCAGAAGAATTCATCTTTAATTTAATAAAAGATTTTAAATACATCATACCACAAGGAAGCCCAATGACTGGTATTGGCAATCCGTATCAAATAGCTTCTTTATCCAACTGTTTTGTTATAGGCAACAGTGTTGATTCTGATTCGTATGGTGGCATTATGAAAATTGATGAAGAACAAGTGCAATTAATGAAACGTCGTGGAGGTGTTGGACACGATTTATCACATATACGGCCGAAAGGTTCCGCTGTGAAAAATTCAGCACTAACATCAACTGGTTTAGTTCCATTTATGGAGCGCTACTCCAATTCTACACGCGAAGTGGCGCAAGATGGTCGTCGTGGTGCATTAATGTTATCCGTATCAATTATACATCCTGACGCAGAAGATTTTATTGATGCCAAATTAGAGCAAGGCAAAGTAACAGGTGCCAATATTTCTGTACGAATTAATGATGCATTTATGAAAGCTGTTGAAGAGAATAAACCTTTCCTGCAACAATTTCCTATACTTGCCACATCACCAAAATTTAAAAAAGAAATTGACGCAACCGCACTTTGGAAAAAAATTGTACACAATGCTTGGAAATCGGCAGAACCTGGAATTTTATTTTGGGATACCATTATCAATGAGTCTTTGCCAGATTGTTATGCCGATTTAGGTTTTCAAACAGTATCTACCAATCCATGTGGAGAAATACCTTTATGTCCGTACGATTCTTGCCGACTTTTGGCAATTAATTTATTGTCGTATGTAGAGCAACCATTTACAAAACACGCCACATTTAATTGGAATTTATTCAAAGAACATGTGTCGTATGCACAACGTATGATGGATGACATCATTGATTTAGAATTAGAAAAAATAGATACCATTTTAGAAAAAATCCACCAAGATCCGGAAGATGAATCAATCAAACATACTGAAATAAATCTTTGGACAAAAATTAAAGAAAAATCACAACAAGGAAGACGAACTGGTATTGGTATTACTGCTGAAGGCGATATGTTGGCTGCTTTAGGCTTGCGATATGGTAGTGATGAAGCTGTTGAATTTTCTGTAAACGTACATAAAACATTGGCAATAGAATCTTATCGCGCATCGGTGCAAACAGCTAAAGAACGTGGTGCTTTTGAAGTGTTTGATGCAGCACGAGAAAAAAATAATCCGTTTATGTTGCGCTTAAAAGAAGCCGACTCTCAATTGTATTATGAAATGTTAGAATTTGGCAGAAGAAATATTGCCTTGCTCACCATTGCTCCAACAGGAACTACCAGTTTAATGTCGCAAACATCATCAGGAATTGAACCTGTATTTATGCCAGTGTACAAACGTCGTCGAAAAGTAAATCCAAATGATAAAAATGTTCGTATCGACTTTGTAGATGAAGTAGGAGATAGCTGGGAAGAATATGTGGTGTTTCATCATCGATTTAAAGAATGGATGGAAATTAATGGATACAACACCAACAGAAATTTCACCCAAGAAGAAATTGATGAACTGATAAAAAAATCACCATACAACAAAGCAACGTCCAACGATGTAGATTATTTGAAAAAAGTACGCATGCAAGGAGCTATTCAAAAATGGGTAGATCATTCAATTAGTGTAACGATAAATATGCCAAATGATGTGACGGAAGAACTGGTAGGACAATGTTATATGGAAGCATGGAAAGCAGGCTGCAAAGGTGTTACAGTTTATCGTGATGGCTCACGTTCCGGTGTGTTGATTAGTGCGGAAGAAAAGAAAGAAGATAATAAAGATTTAAGTACTCATTTTCCACTTACTCGTCCGGCGACATTAAAAGCAGATGTAGTGCGTTTTCAAAATAACAAAGATAAATGGATTGCTTTTATAGGATTGATTGACAATAAGCCGTATGAAATTTTCACCGGTTTGAGTGATGATGAAGGTGGAATTTTATTGCCTCGTGGAGTGAATGAAGGTTTAATTATAAAAAATAAAGAATCGGATGGTTCTTCACGCTATGATTTTCAATATAAAAATCAACGTGGCTATAAAACGACTATCGAAGGGTTGTCTTATAAATTCAATCCTGAATATTGGAATTATGCGAAATTAATTTCAGGTGCATTACGACATGGAATGCCGATTGAAAAAGTAGCAGAATTAATTAACAGTTTGGATTTGGATGAAGCTATTAATACTTGGAAAAACGGCGTAGCACGTGCCATTAAAAAATATGTTCCGGATGGTACTTTGTCCACTAAATCGAAATGTCCGAATTGTGGTTCAGTAAATCAACAATATTTAGAAGGTTGTTTAACTTGTAAAGATTGTGGCGCTTCAAGATGTGGGTAATTTGGTAATGGAATAATGTAGTAATGGAATAATGTAGTAATATGAGAATCTAATAATGCTGATTTTTTTCGCCGCCAACTCGACTGAACTTGAATATAGGCTGTGCCTACGTTCAACCAAGTAAGTAGCCTTTGGCTATATAAAAAATTTAATAATGTTGATTTTTCTTACTGGCAACTCGACTGAAAGAAGCGTTCTCGTAATAGAATGAAGGAATAAAAATATTCAACGTTTCAAAAATCCATATTCATAAACTTTGGGTTCTATTATATCAGAAAGTTCTTTAAGTTTTTCTCTTAGATTACCAATTAATGCTGAATAAGTTTCGTCTGTACTTTTATTATTCATTTTTCCTTTGTCGTTTCTTCCTTGAAAATGTTCCCTTATGTCATACAATGAAGCATTAACGTTGCAATCAGGTTGTTTGTGATAATATTTCCAAAGTTCACGTCCTACATTAAAAACAGCAGTTGCTTCTGTTGAAAATTCTAAAGGTGTTTGTCCATATTCAACTTCTGGTTCAAATAAAATAGATAAAGAATAAAATGATTTAGAAGGTGGTTTAGGTTTTCCTTTAATAAAATTAGTCATAAAATTGCTATCAAATTTCTCTCGAGCATCTACTTCATTTTCAGTAAACGGAATCCAATGGTTGGTACCAAATTTACTTTGAATGTTATTGCTAAAAAGTGTAAATGCTAAACAATCACTTTGAAATTTATTATCATTTTCCCATTTGTTATTTGGGAATAAAAATTGATCACGATCATTAATCCATGTGGCTTCAATGCAATGACGAACTGCAAAATAGATGCTTGTTTTTATTAAATTGCTTTGATTAATTAAAAACTGCCCAGCCTCTTTATTGTACATCATATTTGGATGCACAATTGCAATCATATTTTGATTCTGAAAATCATTTCCTTTAAACGGGAATTTACCGATAATGTTTGTATCTAGTTTGTTTGCCCTAAATGGTTTTACCCAATCATTAATATATTGGCTGTCAATATAGGATTCTATAAATTTAGTTTCTATCAGCGTGCCTTTTTTATCAAAAACATCTGCAATAATATTTACAAAGCTTTCTTTTTTGGAACAATCCCAAATAAAAAATCCAATCGGAAATTTTCCCTTTACGTTGTCAAAAGTATCAGCAGGTACAAGAAATAATTTCTCTAACTTGCCCTCAAAATTATTTCTAAAATCTATAAAATGTTGTCCTTGCAGAATTTTCAACTTTGAAAATTCTGCAAGGACACAATCAGGTATTTCTTTATTAATTCTTATAAAAAACTGTGCAAACAATTCAGCATTTCCTTGTCCTAATAGTTTTGAATATTTTTTATTTACTAATGATTGTTCAACTCCACTTTTTCCTTCTTTACCAATAAGTGTCTTCTTATCGCTTGCTTCCGCATAAGGTGGATTTATATAAACTACTAATTTTTTTCTTTTTTCAGGATTGTTAATTATTTCTTGTAATGGTTTTGGCAATTTGCTGAAATCATCATTTAAAAAATCGAACTGAAAAACATGGTCGTGTAATAAATTTGCGCCACTATTTATTCGGTCGTGCATTACTTCCACATCTTGTTTGTCTAAAGTGGAAGCCCAGATATTATATTTATTGGTTAATCCATTTAATAAATTTCCTGTTCCGGCTGCACAATCCCAAATGTAATATTCATCTTGCCAATCTTCGCCTAATACTTCTGTTAAGTATTTTTGTGAAAGCTCAACCCAAATTTGTGGAGTAAAAAAACTTCCTTTGCGCTCACGCACATCTTGCGGAACGAGTAAATCTCTACGTTCTACTATATAATCCCAATATTCTTCCTTTGGTGGTCGATCAAATTTATTCCAAAATTGTGTGTGTGCAATTTGTTTGTCAGTAAAATCGGTTTGTTTACTACTGAACAATCCTGCTTCATCAATTTTTCGGTCTAGCTCATAGTGGTCGTGTCGGAGCAATACAAATAGCTTTTCTTTAAGGGTGTTGTTTTCTTGAGAAAGTAAGTCGGCTAGATAAAAGTCACCATCAATAATTCCGTTCCTCTTTGCAATTTCCCAATTTATGACAATAGTTGGTTTTACAGTTTGTAACCATTTGTTGTAAATAATCATGAAATTGTTTTTGTCAATCTTTGTTTTTGTCAATCCCAATTTTCCAATGATGAAATTCTTTTTGATAAACTTTCTTAGTTCATGGTCGTCACTTAAAAAGTTAAATAGCAGCGCTTTGTCGTCAATTACTTTTTTTACTTTCTCATAAATGAGATTAAATTCTTTCGTTTCATGATTAGAAGGCGTTACATTCCAGTTAAAATCATTGATATAAAATACTTCGTGAATATCATTGTATGGAATAAAGGCAATTTTTTCTCCATCAAGTGCGCCTAACATTGCAGGTGGTAAAAATTTGTCGAACGTTCTTGCCTTTCCAATAGTCAATATCAGTTGAACAATTGATTTATAAATGTCAGATGAACCTTTTTTTGATTCTGCCCAAAGTAATGATTCTTGCTCAAACAGTTCTTTTTGTTTGTGATGCATACAAACACAAAAATCCACATTGCCAATTATTTTACTGCAATCGTATATCCAAAAATAGTCTTGTCCTACTTTATTTTTAAGTTCTTCTTCTCGTATATTTTTATATTTCATAGTATTAAATGTCAAATTGTATATTTACTATTATAACAATCTACTCAAAAATACATAGCTACTTCAAGGAATCCAACATTTGTCTAGCATTTATACTACCATTTCTTATCTTTTATTGTTACTAATTGTAGATAGTTAATCTGTTATAATAAAAAAAGTCAGAATATATATTCTGACTTATAATTATTGTAAGATAAATAACAGTTATAATTGTTTAATTTCTGATACTAATTCTGTCAATGCTTTTTTAGCATCTCCGAAGAACATTGAACATTTTGGATCGTAAAATAAGATGTTATCAATACCAGCATAACCAGCATTCATGGAGCGTTTATTTACAATTACATTTTTAGCTTTATCTACTTCTAAAATTGGCATTCCGTAAATAGGTGAACTTGGGTCTGATTTAGCAGCTGGATTCACTACGTCATTTGCACCTACAATCAATACCACATCTGTTTGTTCAAATTCAGGATTGATATCTTCCATTTCAACTAATTTATCATATTCTACATTTGATTCTGCTAATAACACGTTCATGTGTCCAGGCATACGGCCAGCTACTGGATGTATGGCATATTTTACTTCCACACCTCTTTCCTCTAATATTTTTTCCAATTCATGAATAATATGTTGTGCTTGAGCAACCGCTAAGCCATAGCCAGGAACGATTACTACTTTTTTAGAATAGTTCAACATCACGGCTAAGTCAGATACTTGTACATCTTTCACGGAACCTTGTACATCGCTTCCGCCACTGGTTGCATTACCTCCACCTCCAAAAGCACCAAAAATAACATTGCTCAACGGACGATTCATGGCTTTACACATGGCAAGTGTTAAAAGGGTTCCGGCAGAACCTACTAAAATACCACCTGTCAACATAGGTTTGTTATCATACAAGAAACCACCAAAAGCGGCTGCCAAACCAGTAAATGAATTTAATAATGAGATTACTACTGGCATATCTGCACCACCAATTGGCACCGTAAATAATATACCATAAATTATCGCAACGGCAAACAATACCCAAATCATAGAAGTTGGTAATGTTTGATTTTGAATGACAACAAATATTGAAAATACAATAACACCTAATAATAAAGCATTATTTAAAATATTGTATTGTGGTAATCGAATAGGTTGCTTCATTGTACCAGCTAATTTTAAATAAGCAATTATAGAACCAGAAAATGAAATAGTACCAATTACCATACCTGCTACTATAAATGATAATGCAGTTGGATTTCCTAAATTATGTTCGTATTCCGTTAATCCAATTAAAGCAGCACAAGCGCCACCCATACCATTAAACATGGAAACTAATTCAGGCATTTTGGTCATTTCAACACGTTTAGCCGTTATCCAACCAATTGCAGTTCCAATAGCAATAGCGCCAAAAATGAGAATTAATTTCATAGCCTCTCTGGAGGTATGCTTACTCTCGAATAAAAATATGGTACCTAAAATGGCGACAGTCATACCAAATGCTCCAATCAAATTACCTTGTCGTGCTGTTTTAGCATTGCCCATCATTTTTAAGCCTAAAATAAACGTTACTGATCCAATCAAGTAACATATTTCTAAAAGTCCGTTCATTTTTTTATTTTAATAATTGAGTAATTAAATAATTCTGTAATGTTTTGTTTTTTCATTACTAAATTATTTTATTAATAATTTAATTGATTTATTTTTTCTTAAACATATCCAACATTCTATCCGTTACAACGAAGCCACCTACTACGTTTAAGGTTCCTAAAATTACCGCTAAAAAGCCCAATGTTAAACCAAAAACATTGCTTGGGTCAGTATCGAGCATGACAATGATTGCACCTACAATAACAACACCATGGATGGCATTAGCACCAGACATCAAAGGCGTGTGCAGTACGGTAGGTACACCGCCGATTACTTCTATCCCTACAAAAACAGCAAGAATAATGAAGTAAATCATCTCTCTATTATCTACAAAAAAATTGAATATTTCCATGATTATAATTTAGTATTTATTGAATAAAATATTGAAATTAGTTTCCCCAGTATCAAATTATTTTATGGTTGAATTATTTAATCTGTTTTACACCTTTGTAAACAATCAAACTACCTTTGGTAATTTCTTCTTCCATTTCCCATTTAAAACCATCTTTAGTGGCTAAATGGTACAATAATGTTTGGATGTTTTTAGCAAACAAATCGCTGGCATTCATTGGTAATAAGGAAGGAATATTGCCTTCTCCAATGATGGTCACACCATTGATAGTTACATTTTCATTGAGTTTACTACCCACCACGTTTCCGCCTTGTTCTACGGCCATGTCTAAAATAACTGAACCAAATTTCATAGATTTTACCATGTCTTCTGTTACTAAAACCGGCGCTTTTCTTCCAGGAATTAAGGCTGTAGTAATTACGATATCGGCTTCAGCTACATGTTTTCCTACTAATTCTTGTTGTTTTTTCAAAAATTCTTCTGAAACACCTTTTACATAACCACCTTCCATTTTAATGGATTCATCGCCTTTTACTTCAATAAATTTTCCACCTAAAGATTGTACTTGTTCTTTCGTTTCAGGTCTGATATCTGAAACTTCTACCATGGCACCCAACCGTTTTGCGGTTGCGATTGCTTGCAAACCGGCAACTCCAGCACCAAAAATTACTACTTTAGATGGTTTTATCGTTCCTGCAGCAGTGGTCATCATTGGGAAAATTTTCCCAAGTGTATTGGCACACATAATTACAGCTTTGTAACCTGCTAAATTTGCTTGAGATGACAAAGCATCCATTTTTTGTGCACGAGAAATGCGTGGAACGGCATCCATCGAAAAAGCTGAGATACCAGCTGACTCACAAGCACTTACCAATTCAGGATTGGTAGCTGCCCACATGAATGAAATTAAAACAGTTCCTTTTTTCATTAATGCTACTTCTTCTGCCAGTGGTGCGTTTACTTTTAAAACGATATCAGATGAATAAACAACTTGTTTATCGGTTAAAGTGGCACCAGCTTCTTGATAGCTTTCATCTGAGAAAAATGAATTTAATCCAGCGCCCGATTCAACCTGAACTTGAAAGCCTTGTTTAATTAAATCTTTTGCGATTAATGGAGTAATGGCAACTCTATTTTCTTTAAATTTCGTTTCTTTTGGAATGCCTATTATCATTGAATTTAAAAATTTTGTGTGCTAAAATAAGAATGTTATACATTAATCGTGCATATTGTAGATAAAATTCAACTAATGTTAAAAATAAAATGCACGCATTGAACTAAAAAATGAATTTATTTACATAAGTCAAACTAAAATCGTGCAATTTTAACCCTAAAGTCCTAAAAAATGAAACTGAAAATATGGATTCCAATTCTGTTTGTTGTTCTAATTTGGATAATCAATAGCTATCAATTTTTATTTCAGCATGATTTTGGAAAATTGGGCATTCATCCAAGAGATATTTCTACTTTAAATGGAATGTTGTTTGCCCCTTTTATTCATGGAAATTGGAATCACCTGTTTTCAAACACTTTACCATTGCTCATTTTGGGAATGACGTTGTTTGTATCCTACGATAAAATAGCCTTAAAAGTTTGGCTCTTCAATTATGTATTAACAGGCATTTTGGTTTGGATATTCGGACGTGGTAATTCTTATCATATAGGCGCAAGTGGAATTGTGTACGGCTTAGCATCGTTTTTGTTTTTCAGTGGTTTTTTTAGAATGGATATAAAATCAATTGCTATAGCAAGTGGCGTTGCATTATTTTATGGTGGAATGGTTTGGGGAATAATGCCTTTAGAATCGGGTGTTTCTTGGGAATCTCATTTAATGGGCGGAATAGTTGGTTTTATATTAGCCTATTTTTATAGAAATCAATACAAAGCAACTGTTATCATAGAACATGAAAATGAACAAGAAAGAGATAGGTCATTTGAGCAATTTTTAAAACAGCAAAAATAGGATTAATGTTCCTCTTTAAACGGATTCCGAACGATGTATTCTGTAGGTTTAATTTTTTTTAAAAAATAGGGCAAAGCTGTATTTGTGATTCGGTTGTTCATTTTTAAATAAGCTTTCAACTCTTTAGGATGTGCACCAATGGTTGTTTTAATTTCGGTGGCGGTACGGCCAAAATGAATTATTTGTCTTTGTTTTTCTATACCAAATTTTACAAAATCTAATAACATTCGATTGTATAATTTATGCGATTTATTTATCTCATAGTTTAATCCAATATAGTGCACATGCATGGTCGAAATGTCTTTGCAGAAGATACAAGCAAATCCAACTAATTCATCTGCTAAGAAATAACCCAAAATATTGCAATTGTCGGTATATTGTTGTTTTATTTTTTCAAAAAAATCAACATTTAATGTAGCCATATTAAACGCTACATGGTTGACTACATTATTATATAAACCATTTAATTTCTCTTTGTTTTTAATTAAATCATCCAAACTAAATTCGTGAGTAGAAATATCGCGAGAGGTGGACAATACCTTCTTCGCTCGTATCCTGTATTTAGAAGATAAAGCTTGCAAATAATCATCAAACGAATGCCATTGATTTTGTAAAGTCAGATACATATCAGGTTCGGTGATAAAAGGATGAAAGGAACGATTGCAAAATTGTGTACACGTAGCCTCATCTTCTAGATATATATTTGCAATTAAAGTTGCTGTTGGTTTTTTTTGTGTAAATGATTTTTGAATTTGATTAAATAAATCAGGTAATAAGGAAATTATATCTTCGTCCTGATTAGAAATAATTCCTTTGTCGCCAGTAAAAAATACATTTCCTAAGTTTAATAACTTGGTATCTTTTTTGGCAATAAATTTTTTGATATTATTTTTTATGCCATTGTTTTTTTGTGTACCGTAATTCACTAAATTTTTAAAAGAAAAATCCAATAGTTGAACATAAACTGCTGCTTTAATTGTATTGTTTTTAGTAAGTAAAACATATCTAAATTCTAAATTAGGATGTAATTCTTCGATTGCCCATAAAAATTCGTGTGTTTGACAAAATGGAACTTCTTTTTTTATAGAATTCCATTGAATCGGATCAATTTTCGATAAGCTGTCAAAAAGTTGAACTTGATACTGATTCTGTGTGTAAGAATTTTGATTAGACATATTTCAGCAAAAGTAACAAGGATGTATCGCTTTTGTTCAAATTTAAACTAGTTTAGGTATTTATTTTCACATTTTTTTCGTAGATTCATGGTATAAATATTAAGGTATGATTGGATTTATTACCGGCTTAATTACTGCCAATGCATTTGAATGGTATTTTCACAAGGAAGTTTTGCATGGGCAAGGAAAGAAAAAAAACAACTTTTGGCGTTTTCATTGGGCAGTGCACCACAAAACTGTTTTGAAAGAAAACTTTAGAGATTCTGATTATGAGCATGGAATTATGGATGCTTGGGATCCACAAAGCAAAGAAGTAGCTGCCTTAGCTGTGGCAGCCGTGGCTGTATCTCCATTGTTTTGGGTGGCTCCAGGTTTTACTTCTGCACTTTGGTTTTCTCAATACAACTATTATCGAGTGCACAAAAAATCTCACTTAGATCCAGAATGGGCATATAATTATTTACCTTGGCATTACGACCATCACATGGCACCAGATCAAGATAAAAATTGGTGTGTTACGTTTCCACTTTGGGATTATGTGATGGGCACACGCATTCCATACAAAGGTACTGCTCGCGAAAAATTAGATATTGAACGAAGAATGCGCAAAGCGGCTGTGCAGGTCACCAAAAATCATCCGTTTCCTACTAAAAACAGTTTTAAAGAAACCAATTAAAAAATCAGAATTTACCATTCGTGCGTTGCTACTACCGACCAAACAACGATACAAAAAATTGAAATAAATACCGTTGCTATTGTTTTGGTAGATGCAAAAATATTGGAAATTTTAAAAAAATAATTAGTCGTCAATTTTACCAATTCCTTCACGAATAATTATGGGTTCTTCGCCAGAACAATCTATTACTGTGGATAAATGATATCCACCTGTTCCACCATCAATTACGATATCTACTAACTTTTCATACCGCTCGTGAATAGATGCTGGTTCTGTAATGTATTCTAAATGATCTTCATTATCGTGCAAAGAAGTAGTAATAATTGGATGACCCAATTCACGTACAATCATACGTGCAATTTCATTATCCGGCACACGAATACCGACTGTTTTTTTATTATTCTTGAATAATTTTGGAACTGAATTATTTGCTTTTAAAATAAACGTAAAAGGTCCAGGTAAACACCGTTTCATCAATTTATAAGTTGGTGTATCCACACTCAACGTATAATCACTAATGTGGCTTAAATTATTGCAAATAAAAGAGAAATTCATCTTCTCTATTTTTACATTTTTCAATCGACATAATTTAGCAACAGCCTCTTTGTTAAAAATATCACAACCTAAGCCATATACTGTATCTGTTGGATAAATAATTATTCCTCCATTGCGCAAGCAATCGACAATTTGTTGCATTTTACGCATATCAATATTTTCAGGAAAAAGCTTAATCAACATTTCTATCTAAAATTAATAACACTAACACATACTACCTAATTATTTAATGAAAGATTATGTACATTTATTAAAATTATAGTTCTTATGAAAAATTTATGGCTACTCTTTATCCTTAGTATTTTCATTTTTTCTTGTAAAAAAACAGCTAAAGAACCAAAAGATACTTGTGAGGTTGAAATCACTCAAGTACTAAAAAACCCTTATGAATTACCAATAGAAACAAGTTCTTCTAAAAAAATAATTACACATCAATATGTAAAATTTTATTTACAAACTATGGAAGAGTATAAGCAACTGGAAGCGCAAGGTGCTGTACTTTTAGATCATCCTTTTAATGCTGTTCCTGATAAGAATTTACACTACCAAACTGAACATACTTTGCAATATGGTATATACTATGGTGTTGTACCCAAAGGTGTTTCATTGGCTGCGTATCAAACAGAAAAAATAAGCGACTTATACATGCCTGATAATCATAAGGATGAACGAATTAGTGATTTAGAAGAAAAAGAATTTTCTGGAAGCATTCGTTTTTTCGATCCGGTGGCACAAGCACAAATCCCTTTGGAAGGTGCGCAAATTATGATAAAAGATGGCACTCGAACGATATTTGCCATTTCTGATTCAGTAGGAAATTTCTCAGTACGCTCCAATGCTATTTCTACGGATACGGCAGAAATACTTATTAAGTTTGATAATCCAAATTTAGAAATTCACACCTTAGATAATGCTAATATCTTAGGTATTTTTGGTGTCAATACGTATTCATTTGGGTATAAAAAAGCATGCGCATTTACCAGCTTACATATCGTAATTGATAATAAATTTAATAATGCGGCTTTACATCATTCCTGTGCTACATTACATGCATACAATCAATTTAAAAAATTTGCAAATCAATTTAATTACATTATGCCTTCTAAAAAAATGATTTATTGGATTGGAAAAGATGCGCCTATTAGCACGAGTTATGCAGCACCGATGCTACAAAACATGTCACTCCAAAGTATCGATCATATAGAGCAACTTTTTACCAATTTACTAGGCGTACCGGCAAATATGGCAGATTTATTAGCTATTGCAGTAAGAAGTCAACTTCCGGATATTTATGCACCTTTTTATTCAACCTATTCTACGGTTGCTCGCATCTCTTTTTTAGAAACATTATTTCATGAATTAGCACACAGCAGTCATTTTTCAAAAGTAGGTTCAGATTTTTGGATGCCTTATGTGGAATATATTTATAAAAATGGTGGCTACGGTGAACCATTTTTTGCCAATGCTGGAATGGTAGCTGTTTCTGAAGCGTGGGCAGAAGATGTATCCAACATTGGCTTAAACTATATTTATGGAAAACAAGCCTATATAAACTTAAATGAAAATCCACCAACAGATTGGATTCCGTATGGAATTTATCATGATTTATATGATAATGGAACGAATGAAGTATTTGACCAAGTATCTGGAATTACATTTCCTGAAATTTATAATTTACTTCAGAATAATATACAAAGTTTAAGTGCATTAAAAACAAGTTTAAAAACAAACTATCCAAGTCAGCAAACGGCGATTGATCTTCTATTTGCACATTATGGATATTAATTTTATTTCATCTATTTAGATTAGATATTTTAACCATTATGGTATCAAATTTGTAGTAAATTTGGGCAAATGAAAAACGTATTTTTTTCCTTTTTATTTCTATTTACACTTGGAGTAAAGGCATCCTATATTCTTATTCCAATGGATGAAGCACAAACCAATCATTTAAAATCTTACGGAATAGCCTATTGGGTTCTACAAAAAAATATTCCGATAGATTGGTTATTGAATTATAGAGGTGGCAGTTTCTCGTTTCCATATTCTGCTGATTTGGAGAAAGAATGTTTAATTCGAAATGTAAAATATGAAACAATTGCAGATGCTGCGATGTCAAAAATCTTAGACGATATTGCGCAACCAGAAATTAATATGGATGCTGTACGTTTGGATAAAGTGCCCAAAGTTGCTGTGTATTCTCCTAAAACCAATAATCCTTGGGACGATGCCGTAACCTTAGTGCTTACCTATGCCGAAATTCCATACACAGTTATTTATGATGAAGAAATATTAGAAGGCAATTTGCATTTGTTTGACTGGTTGCATTTACATCATGAAGACTTTACCGGACAATACGGAAAATTTTATGCTGCTTATCAATATGCTGATTGGTACAAAAAACAAGTCGCTGATTATGAAAGTAGAGCAAAAGCATTAGGTTTTGAAAAGGTTTCCCAGGAAAAATTGGCAATAGTTCAAAAAGTAAGAGATTTTGTGATGGGTGGCGGTTTTATGTTTGCCATGTGTTCAGCAACCGATTCCTATGATATAGCCTTAGCTGCTGCTGGCGTGGATATTTGTCCGACACCATTTGACCATGATGCTATTGACCCAAATGCACAAAATAAATTAGATTACTCAAAAGGGTTTGCTTTTGAAAATTATACCATCAGCACGAATCCTTACGAATATGAATTTTCTACTATTGATGTTCCTGGCGTTCGACCTATTTCAAAAGAGATGGACTATTTTTCGTTGTTCGATTTTTCTGCAAAATGGGATCAAGTGCCAGCAATGCTTACCCAAAGTCATGAGAAACTAATTAAAGGATTTATGGGTCAAACTACTGCTTATAAAAAAGATTACATCAAAAAAGATGTTTTAGTAATGGGTGAAAACAAAGGATTGAATGAAGCTAAATATATTCATGGTGTGTATGGAAAAGGCACTTGGACTTTTTACGGAGGTCACGATCCAGAAGATTATCAACATCGAGTGGGCGATCCCGTAACAGATTTAAACTTACATCCCAACTCAGCCGGCTACCGTTTAATTTTGAACAATATCTTATTTCCAGCAGCTAAGAAAAAACCACAAAAAACCTAATCTATTCACTCACGGTAAACTCATAATATTCCATCACCGGATTATGTAAGAGTTTCTTGCAAGCTTCTTCTGTTTTTTGAGAGGCATCTTCTTTAGAAGTGGCTTCGATTTTTAATGTAATATGTTTTCCAATTCTAACATTAGACATTTGGAAACCCAAATTATGCAAACTTTGTTCCACAGCCTTACCTTGTGGATCAAGCAATTCCTTTAATGGCATTACGTTTATTTCTACAGAATATATCATACCTCAAAGTTAAGTTGATTTTTTTGATTTTGAATCTAAAGTGATTTATAAACTTACGTTATTTTATTGCATTAAAATATTAGTATTTTTGTGCAAACGTAAACATGCAACGCACAAAATATCTTATTGGTTTTGTTTTTATTCTATTTATAACAAATTGTAAAAAAGACAACAACACAGAAACCTGTATAAATACGGAGCAACGCAATGCTATTTTGCAAAAATTAGAGCATTTTAAAAATGATACCACACAATATTCAGCAGTAGAGCGACAATTTCTAAATGAAGTACGAATAATTGCTAATGATTTAGATGATTTAACTGCCACAGTTGACACATCGGTTTCTATTGAAAATATTTACAACCAAATCAATTCAAAATTTGTGGAACATGGTGAGTTAGTAGAGCAGAAAGCCATGCAGTTTTATCATGGCTCAGCGGCAAAAACTGTTTTAGCAAAAAATGCTTTTGTGTTGATGAGTTATGATGCATTGCAGCGAAAATATCCTGAATTTATGTGGACTCAGTTAGGCATATTTGCCGCAAATGAAGTACGCAATGGCTTAGTGATGGCGCTCATGATGCGTCAAATATTAATTAATAATAATATTAATCTGCCATTTGGAAATTCTACTATTACACAAACATTTTTAGAAACCACAGAAGTATTGATTGATGGACAATTAAATGTGTTAACCGATATAGGATCTTTAGGAATTTTAAATAGATTAATCGGTGCCAATAGAATAAAGACTGAAGCTTGGTTAACACCCGAAGCACGTGAAGGATTTCGATTGCAAGAATTAGCAGAACAACACGTAAATGCAAATAATTGTGTAGAATTTATGGATTTACAAACACAAGCAGCGATTCAATTTGGCGCACATGAACAAGTTTATATTCTACAACCCATGTGGGATAATCCTACTATGAAATTATTTGCAGATTTAAATAAATTAGCCATTCAACTTTTCCAACATAAAATAGTTTTCTTTGGGGATATTTTTATTGGTACGAACAAAACCACAGAAGCCAACAAAGGATATTTTGTACGAATACCCAACAATGTCAATAATTTAGCCAATGCGAAGCAACGTGTTGATGTAGCAATTAATGGTTTTAATACACTTAACCAATTACGAAAAAACAGTGAAACCAGTTATTGGGTAGATTATTCTATGATAAAAATTGGCTATGCACATGACACGTACCAAGTTCCTTGGATTCAATAAATTTCGTTAACGTGGCATCTTAAACGTATTTTTAATGAGCGCCATCCATATCGTCTTTATTAAACTTATAGGTTTTAGCAAACAATACTAATGGTACTGTTACCAAAATAAAGATGGTGAAATAATGGAATATATCGATGTAACTTAAAATTGCCGCTTGTTTATCTATGGTAAAATTTAAAAATGCTAACGCTTGCTGTGCGGCATGATTGGCATCGCTGGTCATAGACATTAATCCCATTTTCATACCATTTAATCTTTCTAATAAAATAGGATTATCAGGAGTTATATGGTTTAATAAATTGGCACGATGTTCTGCACTTAAAGTTTCATTGAGCACACCAATAATAGCAACACTCATAGAGCCACCAATTTGACGTACCATATTACTAATACCAGAAGCTTGACCTACATCTGCGCCTTTTAATCCTCCTAAAATTAAAGCAGAAAGCGGAACAAACAGAAATGCCATACCAAAACCACGTACTAACAATGGCCAAAACATGGCGTCTGTTCCGGTGTTAGTGGTAAAGATGAAAGATGACCAATATACAAATATGGCGGTGATTAAAAATCCAGAAATAATCATAAATTTCGGTGGAGTACCTTTTGATAGCATTCCACCAATTATAGGCATCATTAGTCCACTTAAAAGTGCACCTGGAATAAACATTTCTCCGGAAAGTTGAGCAGTAAATCCTAAGAAGTGTTGCATGTAAATTGGATAAATGAATACACTTCCGTACAATATAAATCCGAGAATAAAATTCATAACAGTTCCAATGGCAACATTTCCTTTTTTTAGCACTCTTAAATCTACAATTGGGTGTTCGGTAGTTAACATTCTATAGATAAATCCTAAAATACCGACGATGGATAAGAAAGTAAAGACTATAATAAATTGTGATTCAAACCAGTCTTTACGTTCACCTTGTTCTAGCACCAATTGTAAAGATCCAATTCCGATAATCAACAAAATAATACCAAACCAATCTACACTTGAGCCCGATTTTTTTTCATAAGGATTATCTCGAATATACGTTAAAGTTAAAAACGTAGCTAATATTCCAATTGGAATATTGATATAAAAAATAATAGGCCAAGAAAAATTATACACTAAATAACCGCCTAAATATGGACCTATAGTTGGACCAACAATTACGCCCATCCCAAACATGGCCATAGCCATTCCTATTTTTTCTGGTGGATATATTTCTTTTAAAATAGTTTGAGAAGTTGCAAATAATGCGCCACCACCAATGCCTTGTACAAAACGCCAAAACACTAATACCCAAATGCTGTTTGATAAACCACACATTAAGGAACCAAAAGTAAAAATGGTTACGGAACCAGCAAAATAATATTTGCGACCAAAGGTTGCCGACAACCATCCACTCATAGGCACGATAATTACATTGGCAATGGCATACGACGCCACTACCCAACTCACTTCAGAAAGTGTGGCACCTAAATTTCCCATTAAAGTAGTGGTTGCAACGTTTACAACTGTGGTATCTATCAACTCCAATAAAGTACATAACACCACTGTAATTGTAATGATTACTCGTCTTGAACCATATTCGATTAAACTATTTGTTTGTTCTTGAGTCATTTGTTCCGTAATTAGTAAATAGTAATAAATTGGAAGTATTAATTAGTTTGATTTTGAAGTTCGCATACTATTTAACTTTTACAGCTACATCAACATTCATACCTGCACGTAAATCGTACGTATCATTTTTATCATCCACTAAAGCAATACGAACAGGAATACGTTGCACTACTTTTACAAAATTTCCAGTAGCATTATCAGCAGGCAATAAAGAGAATTTTGAACCAGTTGCCGCTTGAATAGACTCAATTTTTCCTTTAAATTGATGATCAGGATAGGCATCAATATTTACAGTAACATCTTGTCCTACTTTCATTTTTTCTATCTGAGTTTCTTTAAAATTAGCAGTAATCCAAAGTTGAGACTCATCAACAATACTCATCACTATTTGACCAGGATTTAAGAGTTGACCTACTTGTACATTTTTTTTAGAAATAAATCCATCACAAGGCGCAATGATATAGGCATACGACAATTGTAATTTTGCAAAATCTACATTTGCTTCCGATTGTTGTAAGCCTACTTGTGCTAAGTTAACTTGAGTGCCAACACCATTTGCTTGCGTTTGCGATGCTGATGATTGTTGTTGAGCTGCTTTTAATTGAGCATTTGATACATCCACTTGCTTTTCTAAAACGGCCACTTGTTTTTCAGCTGCTTGTTTTTCAGTGAATGCTGCATCATATTGTGCTTGTGTGGCAGAAGTTTGATTAAATAATTTTTCATAGCGTTTAAAATTTTCTGTTGCATTCCATACTCGAACTTTTGCTGCTTCTACATTTGCTTTTGCTGTTTCAATACCAGCTTTTGCTGTAATAATGGATGTTGAAACGGCACTTGCAGATGCCTCAGCAGTGGAGGCTGAACTTCTTACCACATTAATATTTGCATCAGCACTTTTTGTATTGATTAGTGCTTGATTTAATCTTATTTTTAAATCTCTATCATCTAATTTTAAAATGGTATCTCCTTTCTTTACAAATTGATTTTCTGTCACATAAACAACGTCAACATAACCTTGAATTCTTGACGAAATGGGTACGATATTACTTTCAATTTGAGAATTTTCTGTGTCTTCATTATGCATTGCAAACATTATTTTTTGATAAGCAAAGATTAAAGCACCAATTAAAATTAAGATACCAATAGTTGGCGCCACAAAACTTTTTGGTGATTTTTTTCCTGTTGTTGATGTTGTATTTTCCATGTAATAGTTTGTGAGTTTATGAATTAATGAGTTTATGAGTTTGTGAGTTTGTGAATTAATGAGTTTGTGAATTTATGAGTTTGTGAGTTTATGAGTTTATGAGTTTGTGAGTTTATGAATTAATGAGTTTATGAGTTAATGAGTTTGTGAGTTTGTGAATTAATGAGTTTGTGAATTAATGAGTTTGTGAGTTAATGAGTTTATGAATTAATGAGTTTGTGAGTTTATGAATTTATGAGTTTGTGAATTATTTACTTGCATTCATTGTTTTTCTTGATTTTGAAAATATTTTTAATAATTCTTCACCTTCATTAAACAATTCAATAATTTTTAATTTTTGTTTATCATTAAATTCTTCAATCATCTCTAACCAAAATAAAGTTTCATCTGCTTCTTCAATTACAATTGATAGTTTTGCATAAAATTCTGCCTTTGACCTATCTCTACAAGCTGCACGATAATTAGATGCTACTGAAGACGCAGAACGAATAATTTGTTTTGTAAAAACATAATTCTCTGTGGATTTATCTAAATCTTTTGTAAATGAAATAATTTTAACTGCAAACTTCTTTGTTCTATTTTTTAAATCTTCTCCAAAATTAAAATTCGTGTTGTCCATATTTTCTATTTAATAAATTCTTTAACACTTTAATTCTAAAACTCAAAATTATTTTATTGTTCCTAAGCTTCTTTGAAGTTTAAAGTTTGCAATGGCTACATCTGCTTGCGCATTTAATAAATTGGTTTGGGCTTGCAATAATAATTGGTCAGCTTCTAATACATCACTTAATAATGCAACTTGCGCGTTAAATCGATTATCTAATATGCGTTTATTTTCACTAGCTTGTTCAATAGCTTTATTGGCTAATTCTATTTTTAACAAGGCTACTCTAACTGCTTCTACGTTGGAATTTACTTCCATAGAAATGCCATCTTGCATTTGAGAAGTCGCTAGTTGTAATTGCATTTGTTGATTCTTAGCATCGGCTACAATAGATCGAGCAGTGTATAATTGCATAATGTTCCAACTTAAACTGATACCAATATCCCAAGTGGCTTTGAACTTTGCTTCCGGTGGAAACACTCGTTGGTTGGGATTGCTATATGCACCATTGCCAATAGCGGTTATGAGTGGCATATAGGCACTCTTTGCAGCCTTCACCATATATTTGGATGCTTTATATCTGAAATTTTGTGCTTTAATTTCTGGACGCTCCATCCAAGATGCTGATACCAACGATTGAATGGAAGTGTTTATATTTATTGCTACTTCAGGCTTTTCAGTAATTAATTTAGTTGAAGTATTTATACCTAAAAGTGTACATAAATTATAGTTCAAAATAGCAATAGAACTTTCAATATCTGCTTGTGTAATTTGTAAATTATTCTTTTGCAACTCAGCACGCATCACATCATTATTCAACACTAAACCAGCTTCTTTAAATTTAGAAATATCATTTACTCGAACTTGTGTTTGAGCTATTGTAGAATCAAATAATTTAGTTGATTGTTGCATTTTATACAAACCATAATAAGACTGAATAATTGAAAGCTTTAAATCCTGTCTGTTTTTTTCTTTATCAAACACAGAAGCTTGCTGTTGCTGTTCAATAGCTTTCATGGTATTCCAATTTTTCAAACCTTGAAAAATAGGCTGTTGTATTGTAAATCGATTGCTGTATTGATTAACAATATTTGTATTTATTTCAAAACCTCCAACACCAGGAATACTAATCGCAAATGGATCAATATTATTACTCAATCTGGCATAACTTGCATTTACCGCAAGAATAGGCAGCATGGCATTTTGTGTTTGCCTTTTCTTATAAACTAAATCTAGAATTTTTAAACTATCAATTGAAAGTTGCTTACTATTTTTTTCGGCTAATTCAAATGCATCTTGTAAACTAATTCTTTTAAATTCTTGAGCATGTATTGATAATACACAAACCCAAATTGAAAGCAATAAACTGTATTTTTTCATCTTAATTAATTCCTAATTGATTTATCAAAAGTTCCTTCAAGTATTTTTTTAATCTCATTTTTTGTTTTTGTTCAAAAATGATATTAACATCGTTTTTTTGTAAAATTTTGCAGGCAATTGTACCGGAGGACATATAGATTTTTATAACTCCAATTATTGTGAGTACCGTAAGTTCTGCATCTACTTTTTTAAATTCTTTAATTTTAATGCCCTGTTGAATGATGGAAGTGATAATTGAAAAATTTTCAAATAATATTGTCGTAATATGCTCCGTCATTTCCGTTCGCTGGCCCATGGCTAATTCTCTAAAAATGATATTTTGAAAATATCTGTTTTTAGAGAATTGTTCAATATATAAATCGACTATTGCAAATAATTTTTCTGTATAATTTTTTTGTAATTCGATTTGTTTAAGGATACTATTCGAGTTAATCAACTTTCTCGTCACCACTGCTTCGTACAATTTATCTTTTGAACCAAAATAATAAGATACCATTGCTATATTAATTTTTGCTTCTTTAGATATTTCTCGGATGCTCACTGCTTCAAACCCAAATTGTGCAAACAATACTTCAGCCACTTCCATGATGTGTTCTCGCTTATCTACCTGTTTTGTTTCTGTATTTTCCAACTTGTTTAAACGTTTGTTTAATTTTATACTGCAAATATAATTAAACGTTTGTTTAATTTGCAAATTAATTTATTGTAAACTTGAAAAAAAATCCAATTACGACTTTAAAATAAAATTGAATTAAAGTGCAGTTACGTATCTTTGCGGTTCAATTTTAAAACATGGCACGAGAAACCGAAATAAAATTTAAAATTAAATTAGACGACCAAAATTTGCCAGAAACCATTAAATGGTCTGCTTCTGATGGGCCACAAGGTGATGGCGATGAATGTAAAAGCATGATGGTTGCCATGTGGGATGGACATGAAAAAAACACTTTGCGTTTTGATTTATGGACAAAAGATATGCAAATAGATGAAATGCATACCCATTTTTTTCAAATGCTTTTAAGTCTTGGTGATACCTATCATCGTGCTACCGGTAATCCATTTGTACAAGAAGAAATAAAAAACTTCTGTATGCAATTAGGCGATAAAACGCGCGAATGGGAAGAAGGAAAAGAAATTAATAAATGAAATAATAAAGCAATTAAATAAAGTATTTATCAAAAACATTATTTAATTATTGAATTACTAAATTACTACATTAGACATGTTACAAGCAACTAACCTATCTATCATATTTGGAAGTCGAAAATTATTCGACAATGTTACTTTTGCCATTCAGCCAAGAGACAGAATTGGATTAGTAGGCAGAAATGGTGCAGGAAAATCTACATTATTAAAAACAATCAATGGCGAAATTACACCACAAGAAGGTGGTTTAGCTAAACCAAATGGCTATACGATTGGATTTTTAAAGCAAGAAATTAGAGGACAACATGAACCAACAGTTTGGTTGGAAGCACAAACAGCATTTAAAGAAATCAACTCACTTCAAGAAAAATTAGATGACATTCAGCATCAATTAGAAACTCGTACGGATTATGATACCGATGATTATATGAATTTATCACAAGATTTTTGCGACTTGAACGATAGATTGGTGCATCTAGATATAGATGACAAAGACAAAAAAACAGAACTAGTTTTATTAGGATTAGGTTATAAAAGAGATGATTTTGAAAAAGCACCTTCCACGTTTTCCGGTGGTTGGGCAATGCGTTTGGAATTAGCCAAACTTTTATTACAAAATCCGGATTTATTAATGCTCGATGAACCTACGAATCACTTAGATATTGAATCTATCATTTGGCTAGAAGATTTTTTTCAAAAATACGAAGGCGCGATTGTATTGGTTTCGCACGATAAAACATTCTTGGACAATGTATGTAACAAAACCATTGAATTGGAATTAGGCAAAATGTATGAATACAAAGCTAATTACTCGAAATACCTTATTTTAAAGGAAGAGCGACGTGAAAAGCAATTGCAAACATTTAAAAACCAACAAGATCAAATTAAACAAATTGAACGCAATATTGAACGCTTTAAAGCCAAAGCCAGCAAAGCAACAATGGCTCAAAGTTTAGTTAAAAAATTGGATAAAATGGATATTGTAGAAGTAGAACAAGACGATGTTCGCTCTATGCGTTTTACATTTCCAATGGGACAACAAAGCGGCAAAGTAGTAGTAAAAGCTACTAGTTTGGCAAAAAACTACGGCGATAAGCAAGTTTTTCACGATGTCAATTTAGAAATTGAGCGTGGTGATAAAGTGGCATTTATTGGAAAAAATGGAATGGGAAAAACTACGATGGCAAAAATTATCGCAAAAGAAATTGATGCCTCTTCCGGTGTTTATGATTTAGGGCACAATGTGAGCATCGCATTTTTTGCACAACATCATGCGGAACATTTACCGAAAGAATTGACCATTTTACAATACATGGAAGATACTGCGCCTAACGATATGCGTGCACAAGTACGTAATATTTTAGGTGCCTTTATGTTTAGTGGTGATGATGCAACCAAAAAGATTTCCGTATTGAGTGGTGGTGAACGCGCGCGTGTTTGTTTAGCACATTTGTTATTGCATCCAAGTAATACATTAATTCTCGATGAGCCTACCAATCACTTAGATATTAAAGCAAAAGAAGTATTAAAAGATGCCATTGCAAAATATCCTGGAACGGTAATTGTAGTTTCGCATGATAGAGATTTCTTAAGCGGAATGACCGATAAAGTTTTTGAATTCAACGATGGTGTTGTGAAAGAATTTGTGGGCGATGTAAATGCCTTTTTCGAAGAAAGAAGATTAACTAATTTTAGAGAAGTGGAAATGGGTAATCAGCAACCTGATAACCGACCACAGAAAATAGTAGAAAATAAAACAGCCAATCAAAATCAAGACAAACAATTACGAAATAAAATTGCAAAGCTTGAAGAAGAAATTTCTATCAAAGAATTTGACATTAAAAAGTTAGAAGAAAAGATTGAAAAATTATCTGAAGATGGAAAATATGACGCTTCTATTATTGAACAATTAGGCACAGAAAAAAAAGCATTGGAAAAATTAATGCAAGATTGGGAATCACTTCAAGTATAGTACTACCTACTTTTAAAATAGTGGATATACATCAACACTACTATTATTTTTTTGAAATAGGTCAATTTTCTTTTTCTATCTGAATAGAAATAAACCAATTTGTTTAAAAATAGCATGTATTCATTCATTTTAATATCATTTTTTAAAATAATACAACATTCAACTGTTGGCATTATTTTTGTCTCTATGTAATTTAAAGTATTTCTATAAAGCAAAAAATAAGATTACATTTAGTATATAAAAAATGATTTTGTGAAAAAAATAGTTTTCTTTTTATGCAATATATTTATTTGCTTAAATAGTTTCAGCCAACAAATATTTGGATTTTCTTATTATACCAATGAAGAAGATTCGGTTGTTGTAACTCAAGTGTATAAAAACAGTCCAGCAGATAAAGCAGGTTTAAAGGTTGGCGATTTCCTAAATTTCATTAATGATATTCCATTTTCATTTAAGAAGAAAGAAGTACTAGCCAAGGTATTAAGTGAAACATCCAATACCAATAATAAATTAAGATTTTATAGAACACCAAATATGTTGGAAGTCATAATAAATAAAGCACCTTTAAGTTCGTTTGAATATACTTGTATTTCCGGCGATTGTCAAAATAGCGATTGTGTTATAGAATCTACTTTTGGCTTTGTAATAAAGGGAAAATGTTTAAAAGGAAAAATTTCCGGCGAAGCAAGTATGTATGATGAAAATGAAAAACTGATTTTTAAAGGAAACGTTATACATAATTTAAAACAAGGTTTTGGTATCGATTATTACATAAAAAGCAATACACGATATGAAGGTCAGTTTGCAAATGGAATTCGTGAAGGTGCCGGAAAATATTACCTGGCAGACCATTCTTACTTGCAAGGAAATTGGATAAACAATAAATTAGAAGGTGAAGTAAGTATCTTTAATGCTAACAAGGAATTTAAAGAAAAACAAACGTTTAAAGATGGTAAAAAAATAATTGACATAAACCCAATTTTTACGTCTGAAAAAGAACAAAGCAAAAATGAAACTAAATCAACTCAAAATTTAAGCAACATTGCTTCTTCAAATTCAAATGGTCTATATACAAAAGCAAGTAAAAATCCAGCATTCGTAAAGAATATACTTGATAATAAAACTGGAACTTGGGATTTAGATTTTTTCAGTGACAAATATCCTAATACGATTCCTAAAAAACAAAAACCTCCATTTGAAAAAATCGATTATAAAACACTGGCATCTGCAGCAGAAGTTACACCTGAAGCACTTAAAAATATAATAGAACAATGTGCCTATGAAAACTGGCCTTCTTTTTATAAAACCTATAAAGATATAAATGCCATTTTTAAGTATGCTTTCAGAAATTTAAAAGTTCAAAATGTATTAACCTTCCGATCAGATAAAAATGATGGAGAATATAAAAGGTATGGACAATACACCATTATATTTATTAATGATAAAGAAAATAAACATGCTCCCAAAGAACTATTATCGGATGATGGTATTGGTTTTTTTATGTGCGTAGATGCTGAATTAATTCAAGATTTTATAAATCCTAGTTATAATTATTCAGCCTTTTCTTTAGAAAGTCCTTTAAAAGGTGGTGGTTTTGGAAATTGGGCTTCAAAAAAAGAAGTATATCTGTTAGACATGGTTTCTATCGAAGATGATTATTACAATTCAGGCTGGAATTATACTGATATTGATGTTCAAACAAAATTAGGCTTATCTGATGTGGAATTTAATAAATTAAAAAATTTATGCAACGTACAATTTCGACCAGATGGATTAAAAACACCTCAACAAATTAAAGATGCTCAACGCAATGCCGTTTTTACTGACATGAAAGCTTACACATTAGCAAATTTAGGTGCTTCTTTTTTAATCTATGTACCAAAAAATGAAAACCAACATTTATCGCAAAACATGCAACCGAAAAATAATGAAGGTTGGTTTTTTTGTACCAAAAGTTATGTGAATACTGTTAAACCAAGCGAGTCATACATTAGCCAACTAAAGGCAACTTCTGATGCTGCCATGCAACAATACAAAATGGAACAAGCTGCTCGCGATGAAAAAATGAAACAAGATGCACAAGCACAAGCGGAATGGTTATCTAAAAATAAATTCAAAGGCGTTGTAATCATTCAATATAAAAATGACAATGCTCAAAATGTGTACGAACGTTACAAATACAATATCATCTCCATATTTGCTTCTTCAACAAGAACGGTGGAACAATCTGATTACAATGACCTTTTGGATACATACAGCAACTACTACCAAGCAAGTGGCTATAAATATGTGGTTATAAATTTTGAAAAAGGACTTAATGAATCTCAAGCAATAGAAAAAGCAACTGAACTAACCCAAACTCATAAATATAATGTAAATACAAATTTTAGCTACACACTTCCTGAATACAAAAACCAAGTGAGCAACAATAACAATAGTGCGCTGAAAAAATCAGATGAAGAACTGAAAAAAAATCAGAAAGAACGTGATAATATTTCTATGGATATTGAGGAAGATAAAACTATGGAGAAAGTAGCCATGCGACAAAAAGCTATGTCAGCTATTTTTTCTGATAAAAAAACGATTAAAAATTCGACGCAGGTAATTATAATAGATGTTTTAACGTCTGATAAATATTATTTAGAAAATAAGAAATTTATCGGAAAGAGTGGAATTGTAGAAGCTTCGCTTACCGAAAATGGCGACGGTTCGTATTATGGAACCATTCTATTTCCGAATGAAAAATATTCTACTATTTTTTACAACGTTAAGGTGAATGTAATTCCATAAAATAAAATCAATTTTAAATAATATGTTACATAGAATACAAGTTCGTGAACCGCATCATCTTAAGTTAGATATTTTATGACTACCATTATTTGGGTATGACTGTTGACGTAATAAAATACTATATTTAATAGATAATATTTTGAATTTTAAAATTTGCATAAAATATGAAAAACCAATTAAAACTTTTTGCTTGTATAATAGCATTTTTACTGGCTCAAACAAGTCTAACGGCAGCAAATAAAGTTACACTAACCATTAAATATTCAACCAAAGGAACCATTTCCGGTTACGACCATTTAACTAAAATGCGTGTATTTTCAGATGGAAATGAATTAGGCGAAAGTGAGCCTAAAAAACAAACCATTTCCAATAGTGTTAGTGTTCAAGTAACTACAGGTAGCCACAATATTAAAGCTGTTTTATTCGCAAAACCGGATAATATTTGGGAAGAACGAACCAAAGACAATGAATATAGTTTTGATTGTGTTTATGAAAAAGAAATCAATTTTAAAGAAAATAAAACCATAGAATTAGTATTTGATTTTGATAAACTTAAAATTATAGAAAAAGGAAATGACGAAGTATCTAAAACTACCTCATATACTAATTCAAAAACAACGAATAGCACTTCAAACTATAAAGAAAGCTTGAAAAAACTAAACGATTACTTAAAAACGTTTGACAATGGTTATTACGGTTATTTTGAAGTGATAGATGGTTATCTATACGATAGATTCAAATCTGGAAAATACACTAAAACTCCAATAAAAAAACTGAGGTATGCAACTGTTGAAGAGCCAAAAAGAAAGATATCATTATTATGTGATGATAATTCAGATTGTGTATATTCCACTTATACGGACTCTTATCATAAGCAATTAACTTTTTCTCAATCCACAGATTTCAATACAACAGAATTAGGAAAATTATTCAACGATTTGATTGATGCATATAACAACTCAACTACTACTTCAAACTCAAATAATAATTCAAATATTGATATTAAAAAAAGTGGTTCAAATTCAACCGCTAATTCCACCAATTACCAATCAGCATTAGTCAAACTAAATGATTACTTAAAAACGTTTGACAATGGTTATTACGGTTATTTTGAAGTAAAAGATGGCTATATCTACGACAGATTTAAAGCCGGAAAATACAACAAATTTAAAATGGAAGATATGGAAGGTGCCATCATTGAAACACAATACAGTCGTGTCATTTTTAAATGTAAAAGTGGCGATTGTATTTCTACCGATTGGAAAATAAATGGAAAAGAACCATATACACAATTTACCAAAGGTGGCTCGTTCAACTATCAGGAATTGGCCGATTTATTAAATAATTTCAGAGATGCTTATTTAGGAACAAACAAACAAACGATTACTTCATCTAATAAAACAAACACGAACAAAGGTACCTATCAAGAAAATTTATCGAAACTAAATACATTCTTAAAAACCTTCGACAATGGATATTATGGTTATTTAGAAGTGAAAGATGGTTATTTGTATGATAGATTCAAATCTGGCGAACACTGGAAAGTAAAACTAGATGAACTCACTACAGCAACAATAGAAACACCCAATAGAAAAGTAATAGTGAATTGTAAAGATTATAAAGAAAGTGTGTTTTCTACTTATACCAATTCCTATCACAAACAAATTAGCTTTTCACAATCCACCGATTTTGATGATGATAAATTAGTCGATTTATTGAATAATTTTCTAGAAACTTATAAAAATGGAAATGCAAACTCAAACGTAACAAAAAATAATAATTCTACGACAACTAAGTCATCCACCAAAACAGACGCAGAAAAGAAAAGAGAGCAACTAAAAAACAATGTTAATGGAGGTTCAAATTCCAATACAAAAACAGAAGAGTTAATTGATGATGAAGATATGGACTTTTGGTACTTTTTAGGTGGTGGCGATGACACTGACAATAAAACAACTACAACTAGTTCAACTACAACATCTAGTAACGCGTCAAAATACCAACCTGCGTTAACTAAATTAAATGATTATCTGAAAATATTTAATCCAAGTGTTTATAAAGGTGTTGAAGTAAATAATGGAAAAGTATATTTTAAATTTATTTTTTCTGGAATAACGTATAGTTCTTACATAAACACCAGCGATTTAAAAAACAAAACGAATATAGTGCAAGTAAAGGATGCTTTAAATAATGAACTAAAAATAAAATGTAAAAATGATGAAAATTGTTTTTATTCAGAATATAGTAAAGGAAAAGTAAATCACTTTAGGTTTTACACTTCAAAAGGGAAAGATTTATCGAAGATAGAACAACTGGTAAATGATTTTATTAAAGCATTAGATTAGCATGCTAATTAAAATGATAAAAGAGTGCACCTTTTCATGCACTCTTTTTTTTTATTTGGAACACAAACCCATTGTTAATAAATCATTTATTTTCAAGATACTGATTTTTATCATGGCAAATCAATACCTTTGCTTGTAATTTTATATTGTGAAATTTATAATTCTCATATTGTCCATTACTATTGTTTTCAGACCAATAGTGCCCATTATTGGCTATGCAATGAATTATGAATATATCTCCAAAGTGCTTTGTATCAACAAAGACATGCCCGAAAAAAAATGTAATGGTAAATGTCATTTAGCCAAAACTATAAACGAAGCGATGGATGATACTTCTTCTGATAAATCTTCACCGAAGCCTTCCTCTTCCATAGAAGTAATCGCCATGACCAATCAAGTGATTGATGAATTTAATTTTGGAAATTGCGTTTCCATAAACAATAATATCGCATTTACTTTCATTGAAAATAAATTAGTTTCAGGTTATCCATCTAATTGTTTTCATCCACCTATCTTCATTTCTTAAGCTCATTTTTTCCATTCATCAGGATACCTATTTTCGATAATTTTTCGATATACCATCGACATATTTAATCTTATTAATAAAAAAAATCAACATGAAAAAATTCATATTCATGGCTATAGCCATATTCAGTATAATTGCCATTGCTTGTCAAAAAGAAATCACCACGCCAAATGAAATTGACGGATTAAAAAAAGTTCAAGCAATTTCAAACGATACCAATACCATTGAAATCTATACCAAAAAAGGAAGCTTTCAATTAGGATACAACAATGTGTATTTGCGAGTGAAAAACAACACAACATCACAATATGCAACAGATGCCACTTTCGATTGGACACCTTTGATGCACATGATGCACATGACGCATTCTTGTCCAAAATCCATCATTAAAAAAGTAGATGGAAAAGAAACATTATATCAAGGATATATCGTGTTTCAAATGCCAGAAAATGCCAGTGAACATTGGACTTTGCAAATAAAATATCAAACCAATGGTAAGCAATTCACCGTTGAAGATACGATTGCAGTTCCCAACTCAACGCGTAAAGTGGTTACATCATTTACAGGAACCGATGCGAACAAATATATATTAGCACTCATAGAACCGGAAACGCCTCAAGTAGCCATCAATGATTTTAAAGTAGGCTTGTTTTCCAGACAAGACATGATGAATTTTCCGGTGGTAAAAAATTATTCCATCGATATAGATCCAAGAATGCCTAGTATGGGTAATCATGGTTCACCCAATAATGAAAATTTAATTTATCAAACAACGGATAGTCTTTATCAAGGCAAAGCCTCCTTCACCATGTCTGGATATTGGAAAATAAATCTAATTCTTAAAAATGCTTCCAATGACACTATTTCCGGCAATGCCGTTACGAGTAGCGTGGAAAGCAGTAATTTGTTTTTAGAAGTTGAATTTTAATTGAAATGAATGAAGTTAGCATGAAAAAAACATGCTAACTTTTTTTAATTGAATAGTATGAAAACGATCATCATCATCTGTCTTGCTGTATTTAATACATTCCACCTATTTGCACAAGATACTATACCTGATTCGCTCTTTAATATTAAGCTCGACGAAGTAGTGGTAAAAAGCAAAGCGCTAATAAATTACAATAAGCAATCTAAACCTTTATCTACTTTAGATGAATATCTTGAACGCGCACCCAATATTTCCTTAGTGAAAAGAGGTAATTATGCCTGGGAACCGATGCTCAATAATATGACAACTGAACGTATCAATGTAACGATTGATGGCATGCACGTATTTGGCGCTTGCACCGATAAAATGGATCCAATTACTTCTTATGTGGATGTTTCCAACCTATCGGAAATAAATGTTACATCCGGACAAAAAGGATCAGTATATGGTCCTACTATTGGTGGCGCCATTGAGCTTACACAAACCAAACACGATTTCTGTCATCCAGGTTGGAGTGGCAATATTGACATGGGATTTGAGTCTAATGCCAATTTATATACCATTGGTACTGCTTTAAAATATGTACACCAAAAATTCTTTATTAATACTGATTTTATGTTTCGTGATGCTGGAAATTATAAAGCCGGAAAACGAACAACTGTACCATTTTCTCAATATACTAAGTATAATATATCCACTACAGTAGGCTGGAAAATAAATGATAAAAATACATTGCAATCTTCAGTCATTTTTGATAGAGCAAAAGATGTGGGTTATCCAGCATTACCAATGGATGTTTCCAAAGCACAAGCTATTATTGCATCGGTTCAGCATACCATAGAAAATGTACATCCAAATATTCAAAATATAGAAACCAAAATATATTACAATAACGTACAACATATTATGGACGATACCAAACGTCCTGCCGTTCCCATTCACATGGATATGCCCGGATTAACCAATACGTACGGCATGTACAGTAAAATGAATATAGAAAAAGGCAAACATGAAATCAACCTAAATATAAATACTTATCACAATCAATCTAAAGCAGAAATGACGATGTATCCTAAAGATACGAGTGAGCAAATTATGTTTATGTACACTTGGCCTGATATTAGAACGACATACGTTGGTGCTTATCTGCAAGATAAAATGTATCTCCACACGAATCATAGTATTTCGTATGCAGCTAGCATCGGTTATCAACGTACTAAAATTGCTTCTGAAATGGGATTAAATAGCCTAAAAATATTTTACCCAACATTAGCTCCAAATAAAAACAGAGCCGTTATGGGTACATCCTTTGCGTATGCTTTTCAGAAAAAAAATGCCGAACTCAATCTATCATTCGGCTACGGACAACGAACGCCATCTGTTTCAGAAGCCTATGGTTTTTATTTGTTTAATAGCTTTGACAAGTATGATTATATTGGTAATCCATTTTTAAAAAATGAACAATCCATTGAATCAGAAATTAAGCTTTCTTATTCCATTTCAAAAATAAAAACGCAAACATCACTTTCTTATTTTCATATTTATAATTACATCATTGGGAAACACAACCCAACTCTTTTACCAATGACGATTGGTGCTAGTGGTGTCAGAGAATATACAGCATTAAAACATGTGAATTTGGTGCATTTAGATTGGTCTTTGGAATATAAACCCATTCAATCAATCAAAACAAAAGCCTATTTTAAATATAGTTTTGGACAAGATTATCAAAAACAAAATTTGCCTTTAATTAGTCCATTTAGTTATCGTTTTAGTTTGGCATACTATTATAAAGGATTGGAATTAGAGTTATCGGTGGATGGTGCTGCTAAGCAAAATAAATACAGCAAAACCTATGGCGAAGATTTGACTAAAGCATACGCTTTGCTCCATTTTTCAGCAGGTTATTTTTTTACGATCAAAGAGCATCATCGCATCTATATTAAAGCCGGTATCGAAAATATTGTGGATACGTATTATTCTACTTTTTCAGATTGGAATAATATTCCAAGAAAAGGACGGAACTTTTTTGTCAATATTTCATTTGCATTTGATAAAGCAAGTAAAACGAAATAAAATTTAATGTAATTAAGAAGAATAAATAATTATAAATGCGCTTTTAATGATATTCATTTTATAAAATGAAAAAAATCATTTAGTGAGGAATGCGAAATGAATATCCAAGTGAGGCATACCATGCTTTTGCAAATGGATATAATTGCATACCACCTGATAAATCAAGTTGCATATTGTTTTTAATGCCATAAGCAACGCCAACATCAAAACTATGTGTAGATTTTTCTTTTATCGGAAATCCACCAAAAAATTCATAATATAGATACCATTTTTCTTTTACACTAAATCCATTTACAAGTGTATAAATAAATGTTGGATGTGGCGAATATCCATCCCATTCCATGCCACCATTATAGCCTAATGAAATATTTTTAGGAAGGCTATGTTCAAATGCAAATTTAAAGGATGGTGCAAAATAAGTGGTTCGTACGTTTTTGGTAGATAAATATGGGATTTCCATATTGCCAATAAATGCTATTGCTGGCCTCGCTTTTCGTTCCTCGCAAATAGCTGTTTTAAAACCAATTCCAATGGGTGACAAACCTACTTTATACCTTTGAGTATTATCTTTAAATGAAATGACATCTGTAGTAAGCCTTAATTCAGTAGATTTAAATATTCCTACACGCCACAAGATGGTTGGATGTACAAATTGTAATTCTTTTTCTTCACTTTCTATATTCATGCCTATTTCCATTTGGAAAAATTTAAAAGGCAATGTCGATGGCGATTCTGTTTGGTCTGGTCTGTCTGTACTTATCGGTTCTATATTTAACCAAGTACTGTCTGCCGCTTGGATGTTAAAGCTGCAAATGAGATGAAATGCAAATAAAATGTAAAATTTCATTTCCAAATGTAAAAAATATATTTAACCGAATAAAAATTAATTTTTAAGGTTGTCTAAATTTATTTTATTGATAAACAAATTAAATGTTTGCTGTGTTATTTGTATTGTTGCATTGGATAATACAAATGCTTTTATGAGTAGAGTAGGCGATGAGTAGTGATAAATGTTATTCCATTATTTCATTTTTGCTGTTGCCAGATGACGTTTGCCTACGCCAAAACAAGGCTAAACTAAATTGCTGAAAAAGTTGTTGCTAAATAATTACGTACAACTAAAATCATTAATTATGTTTGAGTTTTATAAGGATAGTGCTGTGTTGATGGCATAAATTAATGGTAGCACAGCTAACATTTTTCTATTCAATTGGGTTCACGTATAATAAGTTTAAACCCAACTCCATGTACATTTTGGATTTCTACATCAGCATCATCTTTTAAATATTTTCGTAATTTGGTGATGTACACATCCATACTTCGGCCGGCAAAATAGCTGTCGTCTTTCCAAATTTTTAAAAGCATGTCTTCGCGCTTAATAGATTGGTTGGCATGTTTGCATAAATATTCTAAAAGGGCTGCCTCTTTTTTGGTTAGTGATGAAACCTCATCGCCTTTTACTAATTTTAATTCATCTACTTTTAATTGATATTTTCCTATTTTAAATTCCTTTTGCTCCGGCACCAAGGATTTTGTACGTTTTAAAATAGCTTCCATGCGCATCACTAATTCATCAAAATTAAATGGCTTGGTGATGTAGTCATCGCCGCCAATTTTAAATCCTCGAATTTTGTCTTCTTGCATTTCGCGTGCAGTTAAGAAAATAATTGGCGTATCATCTTTCTTATCTCTTAATTCTTGAGCTAATGTAAATCCATCTTTCTTCGGCATCATTACATCAAACAAATAAATATCAAATTTTTCTTTAAAAATTGCACGTTCTGCTTCTAATCCATTTGGACAATGAGTTACCTCATAGCCTTTGTCGCTTAAATTATCTTTAATGATAAATCCTAAATTAGGATCATCTTCGGCTAATAAAATTTTTACACTGTTTTCCATACTATTTTTCTTTAGTGTGTAACCATATTATAAACGTAGTTCCCACTTTTGGAATGCTATGTAAGGCAATTTTTCCTTTATGTAATTTAATCATACTTTTTACATAAAATAAGCCTAATCCAAACCCTTTAATATCGTGTACATTTCCACTTGGCACTCTAAAAAATTTTTCAAAAATCATACTTTGAGAACTCGTTTCAATGCCTTTTCCATTGTCTTTTACTGCAATTTCAATCCCTTTGTGTTTGTTGGTTGTTTTGATTTCAATTTCTGGTATTTTGTCGCAATATTTTATGGCATTATCTAGCAAGTTATACAAAATATTTGTCAAATGCACCTCATCGCCACTAACAACCGAATATTTTGCTTGTAAATCCAAGCTTAATTTTCCTTCCAGTTCACTCACACGAGGTTCCATATTTTTAGCAATATTTTCAATCAGTTCATGCATGTCTATATCTGAAAGATTCAGCGCAATTTTATGAGAATCTATTTGAGAAACCTGTAATACTGATTCTACTTGACTTTTGAGACGTTTGTTTTCTTCTTGTATAATGGTTGCATAATGGTATAGTCGTTCCGGATGCTTAACAATATCTTCTCTTTTTAAAACATCTGTAGCTAAAGCAATGGTTGAAATCGGTGTTTTAAATTCATGTGTCATATTATTCACAAAATCTGTTTTTATTTCACTTAATTTTTTTTGTTTTAAGATGATTAAAATAGTATAAGTAAAAAATCCGATTACAATTAACAATACAATAGAGAAGAAAATTAAGAGCTTTAAATCGTCGTGTAAATACGATGTTTTTTTGGGAAATAATATGCCGATATAATAATTTTCATTAGGCTTTGCTTTTATTTTTAAACGTTCTATTTCACCGGTATTCTGTATGTTTACATATCTTCCGGTATAAAATGAATCTGTAGTACATTCGAAAATTCCGTATTCAAAATCTGAGTTTAAGTTCTGGTTTTTTGATTCAATGACTAAATAATTCTCCAACATTTTTACATTCACCGGCGATGAAAAATCTAAGGTGTAATAGTTGGATGCTTTTTTGTTAATACCATCCAGTTGAGCTTTGTTTTTGGAATCGTGAATCAACCTGTCAGCAACACTTTTTAAAGCCACAAATGCTCGATGATTGAATTGTTGTTCTTTTAAATCCATAGCTTTTTTTACCCAAAAAATCTGAGTCGCAATAATTCCGGCTAAAGAAATAAATGCCAATAATATGATATTTCGAATGACGGCTCTGCTCATTTCATTTCAAAGATAATTGTATATAAAAGAATAGTTGGTATCTTAACAAATATTTATACATTTTTATATTTCTTTCAGAAAATTAAGTGCCGTTCTAAAAATAAAACTTAAAAAATGAAACATGATGTAAAAAATGATGATAGTAGGTAGAATAGTATGTAGTTCCTGCACTTGGCTATATGGAAATTTTGATACAAAATTTCCGGTAAAATATACAAATGCAACTAAAACGATAAAAACAAGACAAGACATTCCAATATATGGAAGTAATTTGTGCTGCAATATGCCAATAATTGGGTTATACACACTGAATAAAAAAAGTGGAATTATAATGAAATTCCAAGTCATTACATCGCGTTTGTCTATAATTAAACATACAATTGATACAATTAAAATAATTAAAACGATGGCTAGTCCTTGTTTTATAGGAGGCACATTCTTTAAATTAAATGCTGATTTTTTTTTCATGGCTATTTTAAACACAATTAAATTACATCAAAATTAACTATTTGCCGCAAAATAGTAGATTTGTACAAATATTTTTTATGGATGCTCGCTTACAAGCTTTTGAACGCTTACTAAATGTAATGGATGATTTACGAGAAAAATGTCCTTGGGATAAAAAACAAACGAATGCTACCTTGCGTAAGCTTACCATTGAAGAAACGTATGAATTGTCGGATGCCATTTTAAAAAATGATTCAAATGCCATTAAAGAAGAATTGGGCGATTTGTTCTTACATTTAGTTTTTTATTCCAGAATTGGAAGTGAGCAAGCTCAATTTGATGTGTCAGATGTATTGAACGCTGTTTGTGAAAAATTAATTTATCGCCATCCGCATATTTACGGCGATGTACAGGTGAAAGACGAAGATGAAGTGAAAAAGAATTGGGAACAATTGAAATTAAAAGAAGGCAAAAAATCGGTGCTGGAAGGTGTTCCCAGTAGTTTACCTGCATTAAACAAAGCACAACGTATTCAAGATAAAGTGCGTGCGGTTGGATTTGATTGGGATAATAAAGAACAAGTGATGCAAAAAGTAGAAGAAGAATTAGAGGAATTGAAAGAAGCTGTAAACAGTGAAAATCAAAATGAAATTGAATTAGAATTTGGTGATGTATTGTTTGCATTGATAAACTATTCTCGATTTATTGGTGTTGATACGGAAAGTGCTTTAGAAAAAACGAATCTAAAATTTATAAAACGGTTTCAATGGATGGAACATTATGCCAATATACATAAACTAAATATGCATGAACTTAATTTGGAACAATTAGATGAAATTTGGAATTTAGCAAAAATTGCGTTAAACAAAAAGAGTGAGTAGCGTTCGAAAACATATTAATTTGGTAGTGGCAATTGCTGGCATTCTACTGCTGTCTATCGGATTAGTAGTGGATACCATGCAAACCCTTTCGCCCAATATTCATCGAGCAAAGCATATCATTGAGCGAAATTTACATAAAGAAGAACACATTGCCGAAAAAATTATTTCTACTAAAAAGGTATTGCAAACTACCAATGATTTTCAAAAACTAAAAGATTATTTTGAACATAATTATAAGGATAAATCTATACTATTTTATGTTTATAAAGATGGCGTTCTACAATTTTGGTCATCCAATGCTTTTGTTCCAGAGAATATTTCCAAGTTATCAGAACAAGATATTTTATTTTTAAAAGAAAATAATGGTTTTTATGAAGTATTTAGCAAAACATCATCCGATAATCGGATTTCAGTGTTTGCTTTGATTCCTATTTATTATCAATTTGAAACTGAAAATAAATTTTTAGTGAATGGATTTGTTTGGAGTAATTTTTTCTTAAAACGATTTATTATTTCCAATAAAATTTCAAAAACATCTACCTATATAGAAAACTCAAAAGGTAAAAATTTATTTTCAATACGCGTAGCAGATAATGCCGATACAGTATCGAATCCATATACTATTTTCTTGGAAATTATTGGACTTTTATTGATTTTTTGGTCGATGTATCAAGTCGTTAAAAAACTATTAATCTCCAAAAAATATATACTTGCTACTAGCAGCATACTATTTGTTGTTCTCTTGGTAGATGTAATAGTCAATCAATTAAAACTTCTAGCAATCACTAAAAATTCGCTGCTCTTTTCATCTAATCTATATGCTTCATCCGGCTTTATCGATACGTTAGGAACTTTGTTTATCCGTGTATTTATGTTGACGTGGATGTTGTCATTATTGCGTTTCATCTCTATTGAACAAACTATTTTAAAAAAGAAAAGATGGTTGTTTTTTCTTCCAATGATGATATATTTTTTAATTGTGATTATCATACAAAGTGTTATTCAAAATTCAGTTATCAGTTTTAATTTTTATTTGCTCAATTCATTAAGTCGATACACTTTCGTTAGTTTAATCATTTTTGGTTTGGCGTTTTCAAGTCTATTATTTGTTATGCGTTGGATTTTTGAGCACGAATTTAGTCGGCATTTCTTTGTGCTTTGTGTGGTGGTGAGTTTAGTATGCGTAGGAATTGGATTTTATTTGCATCTTTTTACCGATATACTTTACGCCTTGTTCTTAGTTTTATGGCTGATTACGTTGCTTCTTTATTTTTATTATGAAAAATCATTTTTCCCAAAATCAAAAAAATACAAATTTCTTTCTAACTTAATTCTATTGTCGTTAATCTCATTTCTTACCTCAGTAATTATCATTTTTAACACCACACAAAAAGATATAGAAAAAAGAAAATATAGAATTAAAGAACTAGTATCAGAACAAGATATTGGCGAAGAATTTACCTTGTTGGAAACCGAAAATAACATTGAAAACGACTATTTTATTAAATCTTATTTCAAGAATCCATACATTTCTACCGTTGATATAGATAAGCGTATTTCATCAAAATATTATAAACCTTTGTTGCGTAGATATAGCTTAAATACCTATACGTTTGATAAAGATGGAACGCCATTAATCGGTACATCCCAAAAGTCATTTTCTAAATTATTAACAACAAAGAATTCTAGAAAATCAAAAAACATTTCTTCCCACTTTTATTATTTGCCTTTTAAAGAAAATGGAGAAAAATATTTAGGTTTCTTCACCATAAAAGAAGATTCTTCAAATCTCGGATATTTGTTTGTTGAATTTGTACCCAAAATTTTTAGTTCGTACAGTGCTTATCCTGAATTACTACTTAAACAAAAAAATTACTACGATGAAGAATACGATAATTTTTCATACGCTATTTATGATACTCGCTATTTAATAAAACAAAAAGGAGATTATGAATATCAAGTAAATTTTAATTTCCCAATTGATACAACAAAAGAATTTTCTAATTATAAAACGAGCAATTATACACATACTATATTTTACAGCAACGAAAAACAAGTTATATTATCTGAAAAAAATAGACCTACATTAAGCACATTATCCGTATTCTCTTATTTACTTATCTTCTTTATTCTGTTTTTTGTTGTATTGGATTTTGTTGGATTTTCATACAACTTTTGGGGAAATGATTCCTTACTAAACTTCTTAAAAGGAAATACACTTCAAAAGCAAATTCAAAATTCAATGATGGCTTTAGTCTTGTTTTCTTTAGCCATTATTGCTATCGTTACAATGGTTTATTTTCAATATCAATACAATATCTACCAAAACAGTAAACTGATTAAAAAAGTGAATGCAGTTATGAAAAATGTGGCTCAGTATTATGTAGATGATTACCCGATTTATGGAGAAAATACTTTCGATAAGGTAGTTCAGCAAAAACTTAATGTATTGTCATCTATCCATGCATTAGATATTAATGTGTATTCCACAAAAGGTGAATTGTTGCAGTCTTCACAACCTGAAATATTTAAACGTGAATTGGTGTCCGATAAAATGGATGTGGATGCTTATTTCAATTTAATTATCAAAGGAAAATCAAAATATGTACACGATGAACAAATTGGAAATTTGAGTTTTTTAAGTGCTTATCAACCTTTACGAAGCAATGGAAAGGTAATTGGGTATTTCAATTTTCCATATTATGGAAAACAAAAATCATTTCAAGAGGATATTTCATATTTCTTAGTAGCATTGGCAAATGTATATGTTATATTTTTAATTGCAGCTGCTTTGTTGGCTGTATTTTTATCGCGTTCCATTACCAACTCATTAACCTTGATTTCAGAAAATATTAAAGATGTACAATTCGGAAAAGCCAATAAAAAAATTAATTGGAAAAATAATGATGAAATTGGTTTATTGGTAAAGCAATATAATTTGATGCTTTCTGAATTACAAAATAGTGCAGATTTATTAGCCAAATCAGAACGAGAAGGTGCTTGGCGCGAAATGGCAAAACAAGTTGCTCACGAAATTAAAAATCCATTAACACCCATGAAGCTAAGTATCCAACATTTACAACGTGCTTTAAAAGATAATTCACCAGATATTACAGAATTAACACAAAAAATATCGGAACGATTAATCGAACAAATAGATAATCTTTCCGGTATTGCTACTGCATTTTCTGATTTTGCAAAAATGCCTCAAGGAGAATTTAATATAATAGATATTGAACCCATCTTACTTTCTACGGTGGAGTTATTTAGAGAAATTGAACACGTAGATATTACTCTGAAATGCCCAATTCATGCTTGCTTTGTTTTTGGAGATAAAGATCAACTTTTACGTGTATTTACCAATATCATCAAAAACGCTACTCAAGCCATTCCTGAAGACATAGATGGTCAAATTCATATTGATGTACTTGATGAGGCACGTCATTATTGTATTGTAATAAAAGATAATGGAATTGGAATTCCAACAGAGAAACATGCACATATTTTTGAACCTAATTTTACTACAAAATCCAGCGGAACCGGTTTGGGATTAGCAATTAGTAAAAATATAATTGAACGAATGAATGGCAGCATTACATTTGAGTCAGTAGTTAATGAATATTCTATTTTTTACATAAAAATACCTAAACATCAATAGTATTTAATTTCTTTCTTTTAAAAATAAATTACCTTTGTGGTATCTGTTGTTAATCGATTTAATTTTATAGGATATGCAAACAACCTCTTCACAACTACTTTTCGAAAAAGCAAAAACGTTAATGCCTGGAGGTGTTAATTCTCCAGTACGAGCGTTTAACTCAGTGGGTGGAACTCCAATATTTATAAAAAAAGGGAAAGGTGCTTACATTACTGACGAAGACGAAAATCAATACATTGATTATTGTTGCTCTTGGGGACCACTAATTCTAGGCCATGCAAATGAAAATACAGAACAGGCAATTATTGAAACAGTAAAAAACGGAACTTCATTTGGTGCGCCCACAGCTTTGGAAAATGAGTTAGCCGAACTAATTCTTTCCAATCATTCCTATATAGAAAAAATTAGATTTGTAAGCAGTGGCACAGAAGCCGTGATGTCTGCATTGCGTTTGGCACGAGGTGTAACCGGCAAATCTAAAATCATAAAATTTGAAGGCTGCTATCATGGTCATGTCGATTCATTGTTGGTGAAAGCCGGTTCCGGTTTAATAACTTTAGGTGAGTCAACTTCTGCTGGTGTTCCTGAAAGCTTTGCCAATGAAACCATCGTTTTGCCATTAAATGACGAAGAAGCTGTTGCTGCAACACTCGAAAAATTACATACCGAAATTGCTGCTATAATAATTGAACCTATACCTGCAAATAATGGCTTGTTGCTTCAATCACATAAATTTTTATTGCATCTACGGGAAATGTGTACGAAGTATAAAGTACTATTAATTTTTGATGAAGTTATATCAGGGTTTCGTGTAGGATTTGAAGGCGCAACAGGATTGTATAAAATCCAACCGGATATTATCACTTTTGGAAAAATAATTGGCGGCGGAATGCCAGTAGGTGCTTATGCATCCAGTCATGCAATCATGAATCATATAGCACCATTAGGCAATGTATATCAAGCAGGTACTTTAAGTGGAAATCCAGTTGCCATGAGTGCAGGAATTGCTCAATTAAAAGCTTGTTTACATACAGATTTTTATCATGATTTACAACATAAAACAGATCGATTGGTGGATGGCATCAAACAACATATTGAAACGAAAGGCTATGAAATTACCATCTATAATATTGGTTCAATATTTTGGTTTGCATTTTCAAATATGTCACACTTAACGAGAGCAGATCAAATTAATTCCGGTAAAATGAGCTTATTTGCCAAAGTGTATCATCATTTATTGGAAAATGGAATCTATTTCGGTCCATCCGGATACGAAGTAGGATTTGTTTCTGCAGCACATACCGAACAAGATATTGATAAAACGATAGTTGCATTGAATCATGCTTTCGACACTGTTTTAAGCGGATAAAGTTTGCCTGAATTTTAGTTTATTTAATTTATCCTTAACCTCAATCTATCTAAACACTTCGTGTTTATGGTGGCTTTTGTTTAAATTTGTTGGTTAATGTTTTAATAAACATATTCTAACTTTGATTATAAAATATAGTATATAAAATAGTATGAAAATTCTAAAATTTGGTGGTAGTTCTGTAGGCTCACATGTAAATGTACGTCGCATCATAGAAATTGTGAGGAGCAAAAAAGAACAAGGAGAAGAAGTGGTGTTGGTGTGTTCTGCTTTTAATAAAGTAACAGATCAATTAATTAACGCCGGAAAATTAGCTGAGAAAAAAGATAATTCTACTTATATCGAAATCTTTGAGAGTTTCAAAGAACGCCATCGTTTGGCTATCGAAGAATTAGTGACGGATTCAGAAATAAAAAATGTAATGCTGGAAGAATTTGTAGACAGCATGCATCGTGTAGAAGATATTTTAAAAGGCATCAATATGCTCGGAGAATTATCTGATAAAACATTAGCAAATTTAGTATCGTATGGCGAACGCTTTTCTTCATTTATAGTTGCTGGAGCATTGCGAAGTGCAGGTTTAAACGGCATTTATGTAAATGCAACTCAATTAATCCGAACAGATTCCAACTATTTAGCCGCTAAAGTAAATTTTGAAAAAACAAATAAAAATATTCTAGACTTTTTTGAAGCGATTCATGGAGTTGCTGTAGTTACTGGATTTATTGGAAGCAATGAGCATGGCAATGTTACAACACTAGGAAGAGGTGGCTCAGATTATACTGCTGCCATATTTGGTGCCGCTTTAAAAGCAAATGCTATAGAAATTTGGACAGATGTGAATGGCGTTTTGACAGCAGATCCTCGACGTGTAGAACAGGCGAACACCATACCAACTTTATCCTATAAAGAAGCAATGGAATTATCCCATTTTGGAGCTAAAGTAATCTATCCACCAAGTATTCAGCCTGCATATATTAAAAATATTCCACTGATAATTAAAAATACATTTAATCCAGAACATCCCGGAACATTTGTATCTAAAGAATCTGGAAAATCACCGAATGATATTAAAGGCATTTCTTCCATTTCAAATATTGCCGTATTGCGAATGGAAGGAACAGGTATGGTCGGAGTAGTTGGCATTGCCTCTCGTTTGTTTGGTTGTTTATCGCGCGCAAATGTGAACATTATCTTTTTAACACAAGGTTCTTCGGAGCATTCTATTTGTTTTGGTATTGTTCCAAATGATATTAAAAAAGCACAAAAAAGTGTAGAAGAAGAATTTAGATTTGAAATTCAAAATCGACTTATTGCCCCTTTGGTGGTGGAAACCAATAATTCAATTATCGCTGTCATAGGTGAAAATATGTCCAATGTGCCTGGCGTTTCAGCAAAAATGTTTAAAGCATTAGGAAATAATGGTATCAATATTAATGCGATTGCACAAGGCTCTTCTGAACTTAATATCACCGCAGTAATTGATAGCCACAATGAAGCTAAAGCGTTGAATGCCTTACACGAAATTTTCTTTGAAAACGATGTTCATTCTGTAAATGTTTTCTTAGTTGGACCCACCGGTTTGATTGGTAAAACATTGTTGAAACAAATCAAAAATCAGTTTGAGTATTTGAAGAAAGAAAAATCAATGCAAATCAATGTAACAGGTATTGTCAATTCTAAAAAAATGTTGATTGATAGCAATGGGATTGATTTAGAAAATTGGGAAGAAGCTATTGAAAAAAAAGGAGAAGTATCTAACCTAGAAAATTTTACCAATAAAATTATCGACTTAAACTTTGCAAATTCTGTTTTTGTGGATTGTTCGGCAAGCAAGAATGTCGTTGAATTTTATGAAAAACTATTGAAAAAAAGCATTTCTATTGTGACTCCAAATAAGATCGCAAATACGTTAAGTCAAGATAAATATGTGCGTTTGCGACAATTGGCAAAAAAATCTAATGCTCAATTTATGTACGAAACCAATGTAGGAGCAGGTTTGCCGGTTATTGGTGTATTGCAATCTCTTTTAAATTCTGGAGATAAAATTTTGAAAATTGAAGCTGTTTTATCCGGCACATTATCCTTTATCTTTAACAATTTTAAAGACAACTTAAAATTCTCCGATGTAGTATTAGATGCAAAAGCAAAAGGATTTACAGAGCCAGATCCTCGAGATGATTTATCAGGATTAGATGTGGCAAGAAAAGCATTGATTCTATCTCGTGATAGCGGTGCGCAAATGGAATTAAACGAAATTAAAGTAGAAAATTTAGTTCCGGAAAATTTACGTGAGGTAGATGTGAAAACCTTCTTAGCCAAACTACCAGAGGTAGATGATACGTATGAAAAATTAAAAAATGAAGCAAAAGCAAATGGTCACGTATTGCGCTACATGGCAGTAATTGAAAACGGAAAAGCCTCTATAGAATTAAAACCCGTTGATAGCTTACATCCATTTTATAATTTAAGTGGAAGTGATAATATGATTGTGTTCACAACAGAACGTTATAAAACCAATCCGTTAGTAATTAAAGGGCCTGGAGCTGGCGCAGAAGTAACGGCTGCTGGTGTTTTTGCTGAAATTATTACCATCGGAAATTACATGGCTGATTAGTAATTTGTTTTTGTTGAAATTGAAAGATGGTGATAATTAACAAATTTGTGAAAGGGAAAAATATAATTGAACGAAGTACCAATGCTATTTTCCAATAACCAGATAAGAAAAAATGAAAGTTGGAGATAAAATAAAAGTTTTCGCACCTGCAACAGTTGCAAATGTAGCTTGTGGTTTTGACGTATTAGGCTTTGCAATTGATAAGCCTGGCGATGAACTAATTATGGAAATTACAGCAACAAAAGGCGTTGAAATAGTAGATATAGAAGGAGATGGTGGCGTTTTGCCTCGTGATGCCAAAAGGAATTCGGCTACGGTGGCCATTCAAGATTATTTAGACTGCATTGAAGCTGATTTTGGATGTAAGATTTGGTTGAAAAAAATGATGCCAAGTGGCAGTGGGTTGGGAAGTAGCGCAGCAAGTGCAGTAGCTGGTGTGTTTGCCATTAATATGTTGTGTAACGAAAAATTAAGTAAGCAAGAATTAATGCCATTTTTATTAAATGCAGAAAAAGCCGCATGCGATGCAGCTATTGCAGATAATGTAGCTGCAAGCTTATTTGGCGGCTTTATTTTGGTGAGAAGCTATGAACCATTAGATATTTTACAAATTCCAGTTCCAGAAGATTTATGGTGTGCAGTTATCAATCCACATGTAATTGTATTAACCAAAGAAGCACGTGAAATATTGCCGAAAGAAATTCCTTTAGCACATTCCTTACGTCAAAGTGCCAATGTTGGCGGTATGATGGTGGGCTTGTTGCGTGGCGATTATGAATTGATTGGTAGAAGCATGGTAGATTATATTGCAGAACCCTATCGGAGTAAATTAATTCCAGGATTTTATGAGATGAAAAATGCAGCCATATCTGCAGGTGCTTTAGGAGCTAGCATTAGCGGTTCTGGCCCAAGTGTGTTCGCCTTGTGCCATGGAAAAGAAATTGCCAATAAAGTAGGCGAAGCATTAAAATCAGAAATGGATAAATTAAATATTGGTGCAGACGTTTATGTAAGTAAAGTAAATAACCAAGGACCCAAAGTATTGCCATTGACAGATTAATAGACTAAATAAATTTTTAAATTTTTGTATTCTTTAAAATGAAATTATATTCCACTAAAAAAATATCACCAGACGTTGACTTGAAAGAGGCCGTTTTAAAAGGGCTTCCAGCCGATAATGGTTTGTATATGCCGTATGAAATTAAACCACTGCCTACTGAATTTTGGGATAATTTACACAGCTATACTTTTACAGAGATGGCATTTCATATATCAAAACATTTAATGGGTGATGCCGTTCCCGAGGAATCCTTGAAAAAAATTATTCAAGATGCCTATAATTTTGATGCTCCTTTAATAGATGTAGGTGATTATTCTATCTTAGAATTATTTGATGGTCCTACATTGGCTTTTAAAGATTTTGGTGCTCGATTTATGGGGCGATTAATGGGATATTTTTTACAAGGAAATAATACTGAAGTCAATATTTTAGTAGCAACTTCAGGCGATACAGGCTCAGCCGTGGCGCATGGTTTCCTAAATGTAAAAGGTATAAATGTTACTATTCTTTATCCAAAAGGAAAAGTAAGCAATATTCAAGAAAAACAATTCACCACCTTAGGTGCAAATATTACTTCAATCGAAATTGATGGTACTTTCGATGATTGCCAAGCTTTGGTAAAACAAGCTTTTTTAGATCAAGAATTAAATGAGAAATTGACTTTGTCATCTGCCAATTCCATAAATATTGCTCGTCTAATTCCTCAAACTTTTTATTATTTCTATGCATACAAACAAGTTGCAAATAACAAGTTGCCTTTTTATTTTTCAGTACCATCCGGAAATTTCGGAAATTTAACTGCCGGATTATTTGCTAAAAAAATGGGATTGCCTATTGCTACATTAATAGCATCTAACAATGCTAATAATATATTCACTCAATATATAGAAACTGGAATTTTTGAACCTAAACGCTCCATTCAAACTTTGTCAAATGCCATGGATGTTGGCAATCCAAGTAATTTTGCTCGCATGATGGATTATTATGATAATAATATTGAAATGCTGCGTGAGGATATAGATGCTTATGCATTCACAGATGAACAAACTTCCGAATGTATTAAAGATGTGGCAGATAAATATAATTATATACTATGCCCACATTCGGCAGTTGGATACTTAGGCTTAGATAAATTTGTAAATGATAATGAATTAGATCCAACATATATAAATGGAATAGTTTTATCAACAGCACATCCTGTTAAATTTGGCGAAGTTGTAGAACCACTAATTGGAAAAAAAGTAGAAATTCCAGAGAGATTAAAGTCTATTATTGATGGAGAAAAATTATCAATACCAATGTCTGCCGATTTCAATACGTTTAAGTCTTGGTTGTTGTCAAAATAATGAACTTTTAAGCACCTTAATCTATTTTATTGATTAAGCTAATTTTTATATACATGTTCCTGTTTTTAGGAAATAGTATTATTTATTCTCAATTTATTGATGTATTTTAGTATATACATTAATAAAAATGAAACCTATTTTTACCTTTTGCTTAGTTTTTTTTAATCTATTTATATCCTTTTCTCAAACAAGGTATAAAGATGAATTATTTTCGGAACAAAAGCATTCAGATATAATTTATGGCGGAAATTTTGATAGCAAAAATCAATTTACCAATTTACTGATGGATGTTTATACACCTATGGGTGATACATCTACTGCACTTCGTCCAATTGTAATTTTTGTGCATGGTGGTTCGTTTGTAGGAGGCGATAGAAATGACCAAGCATTGAATAAAAATGCAGCGTTTTTTGCAAAGAAAGGCTATGTAACGGCAAACATAGAATATCGTTTGGAGCAAACTACCTTTATTGACCCAATAGTAAACTTTGCAGATACCTACAACTGGCATCGTGCTATAGCACGCGCCACACAAGATTTAAAAGCAGCGATTCGTTATTTCAAAAAAGATGTAGCCACCAATGCCAATTCCTTTCAAGTAGATACCAATATGATTTTTATCTACGGTTCTTCTGCCGGTGCAATTACCGCTTTGCATGCGATATATTTAGATGACACTTTAGAAATGAATAGCGTATTTAAAGCGGCCTACAATGATGTTGGTGGATTAGATGGCAATAGCGGAAGTGCCGGTTACAATACGAAAGGAGTAAAAGCTATAGTAAGTTGCAGTGGAGCTATCGCCGATTTGAATATGGTAAATAATAACAAGGATATTGAATATTTAGGATTTCATCACACATTAGATTTTACGGTTCCTTATGACATAGGTTGTTTTGTTACAGTGGCTTGTTGGTTGGGAAATTATTATGGTGATAATAAAATATTTCCTAAAATAAAAAACAATGGAACCTATGCTGAATTTTATCCAATAGATAAGATAGGACATCCAGCGGACCAAGTTTCTGATTCTGTAACACGTATTATGGTATTACAAAAAACAACCAACTTTTTATATCGAATTATGCAACAGGAAATAGTAACAACAATTAAGAATAATCGTGCGTTATCTTTTGAAATATTTCCCAATCCATCATCTGGAAATGTTACAATTCAAATACCAAAAGAGGTTCAATTTATGCCAGTAAATGTATCAGTTTGTGATGTTTCAGGCAAAATTATTTTTACTGAAAACATAGAAAATAAAGAACAACTGGAATTAAATATGGATGTTGAAAGTGGTATGTATATCATTGCGATTACCACTCAAAATCAACAGTATTTAGCAAAACTAAATATTATAAAATAGGTTGGTTTTCATTCCAATAGTAACTGTCTGGATAAATACGTTTACCAAAAACAGCAGTGCCTACACGAATAATGGTTGCACCTTCTTCAATGGCAATTTCCAAATCGCCGCTCATACCCATTGAGAGCTCGTTTAATGCTACATTTTTGATATTTAGTGCTATTAATTGTTGTTGTATTTTTTTTAGAAGTTGAAAACATGCACGTACTTTATCTGTTTCAGCACTGAATAATCCAATGGTCATTAATCCTTTTATTTTTAAAGTAGATAATGATGCCACTGCACGAACAAGAGATTCAACTTCTTCAGGAGAAACGCCAAATTTGCTTGCTTCATTTGATGTGTTTACTTGTATAAAAATATCCAAAGTCTTATTTTCTAATAATAATCGTTGATGTAATTTCTCTGCAATATCAATTCGGTCAATCGATTGAATACAAGAGACTTCACATTTTAAAATGTCTTTTATTTTATTACTTTGGAGATGACCTATAAAATGTTTTGTATGCTTTACATGTTTTAAATCATCATACTTTTCTTTCAATTCTTGAACTTTATTTTCACCGATTAGCGTTTCACCACAAGCAATGGCCATTTTTATATTTTCGGTGGAAACAGTTTTAGTGGCTAGTAAGAGTTTTATTTCATTTGAATATCTACCCATTCTTTTACAAACGATTACTATGCGTTTTTTTATTTCAGATATATTTATTTCAATAGCATTCATTTTATGTTTATTTATTTTTTAGTACACTCAAATAATAGGATTACTGATTTACTTTTTCATCTTTAGTAGTGAACAATAAAGTGAAATTTTACTCTAGCTCAGTTTATTTTAAACGTACTAATGTTTATTTTGTTTGTTTTATTAGGCTTTGTACGATTTCATAAACAGAAAAAGTTTTTCAGGTTTATGGTTAAACCATTGTCGTAATTCTGTAGATGGTGCAAGCTCACTATTCCAATGTTGTAGTGCAGCAATTTGTTTTGAAATGCCACGAGGCCATAATCTATCTACTAAAATTCGATAGCCATCATCGTCTGTTTTAATGTCATAAATTCTTTTAATTTTCAGCATAAATAAAATTACGAATATTCAAAATATGTTTTATCTTTAAATAGTTTAATAAATTTTTGTTACTATGACTTTAGTCATAGAACTTTTATAGAATTGAATATAACTTTATAACAAAATTAAACAACTGAATAATATGAAAAAGAAATTAATTATTGGTTTAATGGTGTCAATGCCATTTTTTTATGTAGCATGTACGAGTGGTAACAAAGAATCTGCATCTACAGAAACTCCAGCGGAAACAACGGAAACAACAGAAGCAGCACCATCAGAAGACTATGATCCATCACGAGGTGAAGGTAAATATGATTCTGCAAATGTTACCTTGGGTGCATTAAATGCAGATATGGCTAAAAATGGAAAATCTATCTCTGAAACGAAATGTTTTTCTTGCCACAAAACAACTGACGAAAGATTAGTGGGGCCAGGTTGGAAAGATGTTACCAAAAGAAGAACAGCACATTGGTTAATGAACTTTATCACAGATCCGGATCCAATGATCGACAAAGATCCTGAGGTTCAAAAACAATTAGAAACTTGTTTAGTTCGTATGCCAAACCAAAGTTTAGAAGAAAAAGACGCCAGAGAAATTGTAGAGTTTATGCGTCAAAATGATGGAGCTAAATAATGAAATAAGTTTTCATTAATTATAAAGAATTTGTGTGGGCACTTGCGTAGCAAGTGCCCACTTTTTTTTTATAAAATTGTATTATTTAGTCTTATTTTATTTAAATTTATCCACTAACAACAATTAGTGGAAAACGATATTACAACAAGAACAGATTTAGAAAGGTTGGTTTCACTTTTTTATGAAGCAATAAAATCGAACGATGAAATTAGTTTCTTTTTTACTGAAACCATAATGGTAAATTGGGATTTACACGAAACTAAAATGGTTGATTTTTGGGAAAACGCACTGTTTTTTGAAGGAAATTATTCCGGAAACCCAATTGATGCACATCATCATTTACATACGATGGAACCAATGTCGTCTTCACATTATGAACTATGGATTAAGTTATTTAATCAAGTAGTCTTTCAAAATTTTCAAGGAGAAAATGCCAATAAAATTGTTCAGCATGCAAAAGCAATTGCACAAATTTTACAAGACAGAAATTAAACTTCTCGATGTGTAATTTGTGAAATAACCATTAAAGTTGCACTTAAAAATAAAACAATGGCAGCAAATAACAAAAGTCCATTGATATGTGGTATTAACGTGTACGTAAAGGCTGCAAATCCTTGTAATCCTAAGAAAAACTCATTAAGCAACACACCAATAAAAAATAATACAGAAGCGATAGCCGCAAATTTAGTTGGTTTTAAATAACCTTTATAGTAGCTATATCCTAATATAAATAAGGTATAAACACCTAAAAGCACTAAATGTAAATAGGCAATTACAATTGGTCTAAAACCAAAAACTAAGGTACTTAGTGATGGTATAATGGACACCGTTTGTAGTGTAAATTTGATGGTTATGGATATTATAGATCCATAAATAAATAGGGTAATCCAAGTTGGTTTTACATTATCTTTAATACTAATAATGGCTCGATAATTTTCAGAAATTAATTTTATCCAAGTGCCAAATTGTAATAAAGTGGCAATCACTGTAATGATATACAACCAAAGTGGCAACTTAATCCATAACAGTGAAAGAAATACAGTAAAAATGGAAGTGGTAAATAATATTTTGAAGTATTTATTTGTGTCTATTAATCCTTTTGGTAAAAGAGTGATAGCGATGGCCATGCTGGCAAAAAAGAACCATCCACTGTATTGAAAGTGTAAAAAATAATACAGCGAACCTAAATAAAAGTTATGATTGATATGTTTACTTGCTAACATATAAGCAAGATAAAATGGACCTGCAGAAGATAGTATATTTAATAGTAAACCACCTATTGCCCATGGTTTAGAGGCATTGTCTGTTGAGAATCGTTTGGCATCTTTTACAAAAACAAACGTGAATCCAACGGCTAAAATAATACTCAAAGTAGAAAATGTAATTGATAATGCTTTATATCCTTGATAGGTGAAAAAAATTAGCATTCCGAAAGAACAAACAAGATTGGCTATAATTAGCATTTTATATTTTTTACGAACGGCATTTCCAAGTTGTTCAATGACTATCATAGCTAATCCACAATAAAGAAAATGACTAATCCAGCCGCTAAATGCAAAGTGTGAATGTGCGTGCAATAAGTTTTTTTGTTGAAAAAATGGAAATTCGTATGCGATTTTGAAACGCATCATCATCCCGTAAAGTGCTACAATGGCTAAGTTTATTAAACCCCACTTTATCCAGTTATTAAATGTTTTTTCATTTTCCATCAATTAGAAATAAATTTTATGATTAATGATTTTAATTTTTTCCATTTCTTTCATCCTTTTGATGGTACGAATTACTGTTTCAACTCTTAGCCCTGTAATGTCAGCTATTTGTTGCCGTGTATATGGAATTATTATCGCATTCATAGAATAATTATTTTTGAGTATTTTCTTTTTATGCTTCGTTAAAAATAATGCAATTTTATCTTCCGGAGTATGGCTTACTAAAATTTGTGCATGTGCTGCTTGTTCATACATTCTTTCTGAAAAGGTATAAATCATGCGTTCTTTTAATTCCGGATAGTCATTTATAATAGCAATAAATTTTTCTTTCTGCAAAGTTAATATAATTGATGGAATAGTAGTTTGTGCTGAATTGGGATATGGCTTGTCTAGCAATAAAGCTGGTTCGCCAAAACTATGTTTTTCTATATAAATTCCTTGAATTAGTTCTTTTCCATTTTTATTGGATGAAAATACTTTTACTTCGCCACTTATAATTTGGAAATACGACTTAGGCTGAATGTCTTCTTTGTATATGTATTCGCCTTTGTCGTACTTTTTTGAGATACCGCCATACGCTATTAATATGTTATAATCTATATGCATAGTATGCTAAATTATTTTAGAGCTTGGCAATAATAATTTTTGAGTAGGAAATAAGGATAATTCAATATACTAAATTCTTAGAAAATTGGCTGAATTATTTACAAAATAAAGTAGGGTTATGTTCTAGCGTTTAAACTGACGGGATGAGCGACAAATTTTTAAAATAAAGCTACATCGGTTTGTTTTTCAAACCGATGTGCTTTATACTAATTATTCAACAATAAATGTACCTTTCATCATTGCTGAGTGTCCTGGAAATGAACATAAGAATTCATAAGTACCTTTTGCCGGTGCAGTGAATTCAATGTCGGCAGTTTCGCCACCACCAATTGTTTTGGTGTGCGCAATCACCTCTTTTTCCAATGCTTTTGGAATATAGTCATTGTCTTTTGCATCAATAGCTGCTTTTGCGAATTCGTCTAAATTTGCACCAGCTGCTAATAAAACAAAGTTATGTCCCATAGCCGTAATTGGAGCAACGCCAGAATGTGTAAGCGTTAATTTTACAGTTTGACCCTCTTTAACAACAATTTCTGATAAGTCAAATTTCATGTCATCTCCACCGCTTATCGCTACTTCAGCTATGTTGCTTTCTGCAGCAGGAGCTTCAGTAGTGGTGGTTTCTGTTTCTGTTCCTTCTGTTTTGGAACCTTGGTTACAAGCAGTTGCAAAAAATGCACCGATTGCGAAGATTAAGAATAATTTTTTCATTTTTTTTAAAATTGATTTTATGATGAAATAAAGGTTATACAGTTGCAAAAGTTTGCTCTAGCGCAATTGCTTTTGGAAATAAAATATTATTTTCTAAATGAATGTGCATGTGCAAATCTTCTTCGTATTCTTTTAAGAGTGCAAAAGTTACTTTATACGTATTACAAGCATCTGCAGGTGGTGTGTAGTTATTCGTTAAATCTGCAATTTTTTGAAAACGTTCGCCTTCAGCTACATGTTCACTCATCATCATACTAATTGGATTTTGAACGGTTCCGAAAGGAGCTTGCACGCTAGTACCATCTAATGTTGCTTTTACCATTTTTCGAATGAAAGGAAATAATATTAATTCTTCTTTTTTCATGTGCATCGTTAATTCTCCTGATGATTCTTTAAATTCGTCAAAAACAGTAATCAATTCAGGATGTCTGTCACCATGTACTTTCATTATTTTTTCTAAAAATGGCAAGATTTCTTGGATTTTTGTTTCCACATAACGATGGTGTTTTTTCTCAATATAATCGGCCAATAAATCTAATGGAAATGTATTGTAGTCGATGTTGTTGTTTTGTTGTTGTGTGGTCGCATTTTCCAATTGTTGAATAAGCGTTGCTACGTCAATGTTTTTTAATGTACAAGCTTCATCTATGCTTCTATTTCCATTGCAACAGAAATCTATTTTATTTTGCTTAAACACTGATGCTACTCGATAATCTTTTGCTACTAATTCACTAATAATTGTATCTTTTGTAATGCTCATTTTTTTAGTATTTAATGTGATAAATTTTTTTCAAAATTAATTGTTACGTTACTTTTTGTAAATGATTTTTGTCATGTTCACAAATCCTGCTTGTTTCTATTTTTTTATAATAATGGTGTAGAACTGTTTTCTTGGTAATAATTTATTTTATATAAAAACATAGTGGCCATGCGTTCTCCTTGCCATTTTGCACGTTCTGCTCTAGCACCAACAAATAATGAATCTACAGTGGAATTAAACAATTGAACCCATCTGTCGAAATGTTGTTTCTCTACAGGTAATTTTGCATGTGGTACAAATGGACTTCCAAAATAAGTATGTTCATCAAATAAAACAGTTTGCCAGAAACGATACATTTTTTCTAAATGTTGTGGCCATTTATCTTGAATTACCTTATTAAAGATATCCGCCAATAAATCATCTTTTCGTATCGTTTCATAAAACGTGTCCACCATTAATTGAACGTCTTTTATGTCTTTTAAATCTTGTAATGATTCCATTGTTTATCGTTTACATTCTTTTAAATAACGTTCGCCATTTAGAATTGTTTTTCCAGATTTTACGCCAATGGCTAATTGCTCAATCGTAGTAGATTCCAACATTTTTTTTAGCTCCATACGAACATTTACATATTGATGATGAAGCAAACATGGATTTTTATCACTGCATTCTGCCATTCCCATGGAACATGCTTTGTAAATCGCATCTCCATCAATGGCTTTCACAATTTGACTTAATTTAATTTTCTCTCGTTGTGCTTTTGTCATTTCAAATCCACCGTAAGGTCCTTTAATGGATTCCACTAAGTTTTGCTTGGTTAATGTGCCTAATACTTTTGCAGTAAAAGCTTCTGGTGTACCAGTGTTTTCTGCAATGTCACCAATTTTTACACGCCTGTCTTCTTTTGATTGTATGGCAATATAAACCACTGCTTTTATTCCATATTCACATGCTTTTGAAAACATCTTTTTTACGTAATTTGAGAGCAAAGATAATAGCTTTTTTTATTTCCGACAAATTTGTCCGAAATATTTAACATACAGATTGAAGCGTATTAATTTGATATTAAAATATTGTAAATTACTGTTTAGGCATTCTATTCGTCTAATTTAAATAGTTCACTTAATTGTTGTCGATTGATGGAATTTGGAGTTCCTTTTAAACAGAAATTTCGAATGTTACATATAATAGGATTTTCCCAATGTGCAATTTTTCCAAGCAACCAACTTGTATTGACTACTTTGTGTGCTTTTTTTAATCGAATGGTATTGTATGCTTTAAATGCATCATTTAATGAATAACCATTGCTTATTAATTTTCCTATGATATAGGTATCTTCAATGGCTTGGCAAGCTCCTTGTCCTAAATTTGGAGTAGTAGCATGTGCTGCATCACCAATCAAACAAATATTTTTTTGATGCCATTTTTTTATAGGCTTCAAGTCTATAATTTCACTGAAAAATATTTTTTCAGGTAAAGTAGTTTTAATTATTTCTAAAATTTGTGGATGAAATTCTTTAAATCTTTCAGTTAATGGAATTTCCTTTTTATCACTATTGTCTTCATTAATCAATGCATACCAATACACTTCATTTTTATTAATTTTTACAAATCCAAATCGTTTTCCTTTATGCCAAGCTTCTAGTGCTTCATGAGTATAATGTTCCGGTAATTCTATTTCACAAACACCACGCCAACAAGGCTGATGCGCATTTCGTAATTTACCTTTTTCAAATAAAGAATCTCGAACAGTTGATTTTATTCCATCCGCAGCAATTACATACTTACTCGTTTGTGCACTACCATCTTCAAAATAGAGTTGAAAGCCGGCATTTATTTTTTCTATTTTCTCAATTTTTTTTGACAAATGAATATGTTTCCTGCCAATTTCATCTGCCAGTATTTGTTGTAAATCTGCTCGATGTATAGCAACATTATAAACGTGATATTTTTTTTCAAATGCAGCAACGTCAAAGGTAGAAAGTATATTAAAATTATTATCTGTAATAGATAAAGCATTTACCTTATTACCAACGGTTTCAATTTTGTGATGAATGGCTAATTTTTTATAAACTTGCATAGCATTGTTGGCAATAATGATTCCCGCACCAACAGGTTGTATGGCTGTTGCACTTTCAAATAGTTGAAATGGAATTCCATTTTGTTTGAGGATTAATCCCATTGTCAAACCTCCAATTCCCGCACCAATTATAGTGATTACTTCATTCATTTTAGCTATTAATTACTATGTGAAAATACATTTAATTTTGAATAATATTTTCCATTAATTTCAATTCCTTATTAATCGCACAACTCTCACCTAAGTAATTGCCACGTCCTCCGAAAATTCTATAATTTACTTGTTGGAATTAATGAAATGATGATTAATATCTGTAAGTGTTTCCATGTACTGTTCCCATTTTATAAACATTACCAATTATGAAATTTAGATGCATTCATTATCGCTAAAATATTTAAAATTCAACATTTGATTCGCACATAGTTTATATAAATTTTAAGTGTATGCTCATTCGGGTTGACTTCTAAGAAGGCATTTTTTTAGTTTTTTTTGCATTTGTTCAAATGCTTCATTTTTCATAAACACCAAAAATTAGAAAAGGCACCATCGCGCTTCTGTAACACAAAACCAGTAATAATTTTGCTACACACTTTAGGATGCAGCATGGCTAATTTTAGGACTTTCATTCCATCATTGCTAGATCCAAAATAGTTGCTTTGGCAATTCCAAAAAAAATGCAAAATAATTACTGCATCGTTGGCATATTGTTCAAATGAAAGTAGGTGTATTTCTGTATTCCGTGCGAACATGTGCTTCAATTGCGATTAATTTTCTCATTTTTGATAAATAATGAATAATTCTACCAAATGTAGTTTGTATCATAGAGCCACCACCTTACAATAATACTAGAAGTTAGCATCTCCAGATATTTTATAATACATTGAAATGCCATTTATTTTGGCATACCTATTTTGAAAATTTGCTTTATAGAATGTATTTTACCTGCAATTAAATTACTTAAATTATGTTACTTTCATTTCTGTTGACTTTTATTTGGTAGATAAAAATATTTCTTAACAATAGAGAATTTTAAAATTCCAATGCAAGCATTATATTTAGAATTATTTTAAACAATTATTTAAATATCAAAAAAAACATGAATGACACTCCATTAGCTAAGATGTTTGTTGCTTTTAACAACGTTTTAGACAGTAAAGTGGGAACGTCTTTAGGCTTGCGTAAATGGGTAGAAAAAATTACCTATCAAGGCACGTATCAAGGAGTAAACCTCACAAAAAAAGCATCGCGAATTTTTCCTAAAACTGGCAAACAAGAGGTTGCAAAACGATTAGACGATGCAAAAAAATCTGATTTATTTGATTTGCATTTAACGGAAGAGCAACAGATGATTCAGCAAACTATTCAGCAATTTGCTACGCAGTATTTAAGAAAAAATGCCGAAAAAATAAATGTAGATTGTGCAATTCCAAATGAAATTATTAAAGAATATCAAGCTTTAGGGTTGCCATATTATTCCGTGCCCGAAGCATTAGGCGGTGTATTGACAGATAAAGCCACCGTTACTCAAATGCTCATTGCTGAAGAAATGGCTTATGGTGATTTAGGCATGGCCGTTGCCTTATTAACACCAGTCAATGCCTTAAATGCAATTACTCGATGGGGAACAGCAGCACAACAAGAGCAATATATACCTGCATTTTTAGACGAGCAACAACCTTTGAATGCGGTGATTGCTATTAATGAACCTTCACCCTTGTTTGATCCATTTACATTGGCTACTCAAGCAGAAAAAAATGGGAATAAATATACCTTAAATGGCGTGAAAGCTACTGTACCATTGGTAAACTCTGCAGAGTTATTTTTAGTTGCTGCAAATGTAGAAGGCGAAGGACCAGCTTTGTTTTTAGTCGATTCATCTGCTGAAGGTTTGGAAGTGGAAACTCAAAATGCAATGGGACTAAGACCTGCTGCAATGGGAAATATTAAGTTGAAAAATGTTGAAATAAATGCCGATGCACGATTAGGCGATGATACATTTGATTACGCGACATTGATTAGTTATGCTCGTTTAGGTTGGTGTGCATTAGCCGTAGGCACCGCAAAAGCAATTTTAGATGAAGTGATTCCGTATGCTAATGAACGAATTGCGTTTGGAGAACCCATTTCTAACCGACAATCTGTTGCTTTTATGATTGCAAATATTCGAATTGAAATGGATAGTATGAAAATATTAATGGAACGTGCTGCTGCACTAGCAGAGCAAGGGAAACCATTTCAAAGAGAAGCATATTTGGCTGCCGTTGCATGCCAAGAATACGCCATGAACATTGGTACAGATGGCGTTCAATTATTTGGAGGAATTGGTTTTATGAGAGATTTTCCGGCAGAACGTTGGTATAGAGATCTCAGAGCAGTATCATGGAATTTTAATGCCATGCATCTTTAATCTTTAAAAATTTAAAAAAATGAATCTCGAAATACCCAAAAAATTTAAACCAGTAAAAGAGGCTGCATTAATGGCAGCAAAATCAGTATTTAGACCGATTTCCCGAAAGTACGATACCTTGGAACATGATTATCCTAAAGAATTAGACTTATTTGCAGCCGCATTAGATGGCATGAATGATGCAGGTTCTTCAATAGGTGGTGCAACTGGAAGTAGAGGCGAAACTGTAGATAAAAACGTAGTACGTAATGGCGGTAATATGGCTAGTGTGATTAATATTATGACGATGTGCTATGGTGATGTCGGTTTGTTATTAGCCATACCTCGTCAAGGCTTAGGAAATGCTGCCATTAGTGCAGTGGCAAATGATGAACAACTCCAACGCTTCGGAAAATTATGGGCAGCCATGGCCATTACCGAACCAGGCGCCGGATCTGATTCTGCTGCGATTACAACAACAGCCGTAAAAGATGGCGATGAATATATTTTGAATGGTGAAAAGATATTTGTTACAGCCGGTGAGCGCGCAGATGCCATTGTGGTTTGGGCTTCTTTGGATAAAAACTTAGGTCGTGCAGCCATAAAATCTTTTGTGGTGGAGAAAGGAACACCAGGCATGGAATTGGTTCGTTTAGAAACAAAAATGGGCATAAGAGCTTCCGATACTGCTGCAATTTCATTTGTGAATTGTAGAGTTCCTGCTGCCAATTTATTAGGCTCTCCTGAAATTGATGTGAAAAATGGATTTGCCGGCGTGATGGAAACGTTCGATAATACACGTCCGTTTGTGGCTGCGATGGCTGTAGGTTGTGCAGAAGCAGCTTTAGAAAGAACGAAAGAATTATTGCAAAATCAAATCAACTTAAATTATACATCGCCTATTAATAATTTAAATGCCGTTGAAGCTGAAATTTTAAAATTAGAAGCCGATTATGAAGCAGCTAGATTATTGACTATCAAAGCAGCGTGGATGGCCGATAATAAAATTCCAAATTCAATGGAAGCTTCAATTTGTAAAGCGAAAGCCGGAAGAATTGGAAATAAAATTACTTTAAAATGTGTGGAACTATGTAGTAGTATCGGATATTCAGAAGGAGAATTGTTGGAAAAATGGGCAAGAGATTCTAAAATATTAGATATTTTTGAAGGCACACAACAAATTCAACAGTTGATTATAGCCAGAAGATTATTAGGTAAATCATCCAAAGATTTAAAATAATTTATTGTAAATAAATAAATGATAAACCTCGACTAGAGTCGAGGTTTATTTTATTTAATCCCATTTTCGGCTATCTCTTTTAAATGTGCTGGAGTTAGTATTTGATAGTTTTCTTTTCTATTTCTTTTTATCCAAACAGGAGCACTTGTTTGGTCATAACTTTCTGTCTTTAATTCTTTTTTAATAATTTTAAAGGTAGATGTAAATTCAAAATCATCTACGAATCGAATAAAAACAGGTACAGCATAAGAAGGCAATTCTTGTTGTAAATAATCTTCAAAATCTTTCCAATTGAAACTTGTTTTTTTATGGAGCTGAATGGCAGCCATTCCGGCTTTTCCATCTGTTTTAGGAATACTTACTCCATAAACAGTACTTTGATTAACTGCTGAAAATTTATTGATAATTTCTTCTACTTCTGCGGTTGATACATTTTCACCTTTCCATCTAAAAGTATCGCCTTCACGATCGACGAATTGCGTATGCAAAAAACCAATGTTTCGCATGATATCGCCAGTATTATACCACAAATCATTTTTGCTAAAAGCATTTCTGAAAATTTTCTTTTCGTTTTCTTCTTTTTTGATATAACCAGGAAAAGGATATTTGTCGGAAATTTCAAAAATCATCAATCCCACTTCACCCCATTTTACTTTTTTCAAAAAACCTTTTCTATCATAAATTGGTTCACCTTTTTCTCGGTCGTATTCTATAATTTCAAACTTAGTGGCACACCAACCTACAGTGTTGTCTAAGTTGAGCGTATTGGTGAATGTCATATTTCCTTCTGATGAAGCATAAAATTCGTACACTTCTTTAATGTTAAAGCGTTCTTTAAAACCTTTCCAAATATCCGGACGCAATCCATTGCCTATAATTTTATTGATGTGATGTTGAGTGTCTAAACTGCTTGCAGGCGTATTGTATAAATACCTGCAAATGTCGCCAATATAAATGAATGCAGTTGCCTTGTATTGAATGGCATCTTTCCAAAATTCAGAGGCAGAGAATTTTCTACGAATGGCCATTGCTGCGCCACTGGCGGCAGAGCTTGACCATGCAATTAACAATGCATTAGAATGATAAAATGGAATACTTACATAAATAACATCTTTACTGTTTAATCCTAAATTTACCTTGCCAAACCAATACATGCAACTCAACCATTTTCGATGTGTTTGTATAGATGCCTTTGGCATTCCAGTAGTTCCAGAAGTGAAAATAAAGGCAAAAGGTGCGCCAGATTGTATTTCGCGTACGCCTTTTATGTTTGTTTTTGATAGCTTAGGAATGATGTTGGATGCTGAGATATAATGTGATGGAAGTGTTGTATCCTTCTTATCATGAATTCCGATAAAAACCTTTTTTGAAGGCGATTGAATGTCTGATTTTATAGTTTCGAATGCATCTATTAATTCTTCACCTACAATAAAATATCCATTGTTTTTTTGGTTGATGCTATGTGCTAAAATAGATGCACGTTGATTGGAATTAATTAAAGAAGCAATTGCTCCAATTTTTGCTAATGCTGCTACTATAAATAGAACTTCAGGTCTGTTTTCTAAATAGACAATCACCACATCATTTTTTTGTACACCTTGTTCCAGCAAAAAGTGAGCATATTGATTTACTGTCTCATTGAGCTGCTCATGTGTCCATTTTTTTTCTTCAAATAAAATGGCATTTTTGTTTTTATAACGGATGGCATTATATTCTAATATTCTTCCTATTGATTGTTTATCAGAATCGTTAAGTAATAATGCAGGAATACCTCCAAAAATTAATCCTGGAATTTTACCAGGCAATCGTTGTAAAATTTGAGGAACGATATCAAACAATCGTATGCTTTGGTTTTTATTTGTGGAATTTGGCACGAATGAAATATTTTAATAAAAATACATTCTTCTTGTTTATATACCAACAAATGTCAGAAACTTAACTTGTTTTTTTTAGGTGAAATTGAAATTATTTAATCATGGTAAAAGAAAAGAAATCGACATGATTAGCTTTCAACCTTAGTTTTTTTTTCAAATAATGAAAATAATAATCCACCCATAACAGCTCCATAAATTGTGCTGTTTAGAGGTTTGGACGTAATCGCACAAGTTCCGGAAGCACATCCTACAAATTTCCAATATAAAAATCCCAAAATTGCACCCAATAGTACGCCAATAGTTATTAGTATTTTGTTTCTCATTTATTAAAGCTCATTTATTTTTATTTTCCACATACCTCTTAAGTCACCTAATTGATAGTTGGTTGCCAGGTCATTTGGATATTTTGATTGTATAATTTTAAGTGTACTTGATGCAATATCGTTGGTTGTTCCATGACATTTTATGCAAGTTGGCATAGCCAAAAAAATGGGTTTGTAGTAATAGGTTTCACCATTTGTATTTTTTTGTAAGAAATGTTGTTTTAATGTTTTTATTTTTACCCACGCTTTTTTGTCTTCTTCTTTGCTAATTGAATTCTTTGGATTTCTATTTTTATCAGACAATCGTTGAATATTGGAATGGTATTTTTGTGCTATCGAATCGGTGATGGACATTGCTTGAAAAGAGCAATAATCAACGGCATGATCAGTACCACCTTTTTTGATGGCTGCGCCAACATTTTGCAATAATACATTCTGCATGGCATTAGAAATGCTATCACCAAGTGCTAATTGTTTTTTTGCATTATTTTCAGCAACTTGTTCATGGTTATTTGATTGACCGCACGCTACAGATAAAATTGAAACAATGGCAATAAAAATATTTTTTTGCATCGCTATATAAATTTAAATACTAGATGAAATTTTACTTGTACAAACATAATCTGTTCTAGGTAAATTGGTTTTTGCAATGGCATTAAATCCGCCATCAATTTCAGTAAAGTTTCTATAACCGCGTGCTTGTAAAATACTTGCAGCAATCATACTTCTATAGCCACCAGCACAATGCATAAAGAAATGTTCCGATGGGTTTATTTCTTTTATCCAATTATTTATATTGGATAATGGTTTATTGTATGCATCTTCAATGTGTTCAGCAATATATTCGCTCTCTTTTCGAATATCAATTATCTTATCAGTGCCAATGCTTACTAAATTAGCAAAGGCCTCAGAGGATATTCTATTTACGCTATCTATTTCTTTTCCGGCTTCTTTCCATGCTTCAAAACCTCCTTTTAGATATCCTAAAATGGAATCAAATCCGACTCTACTTAATCGAGTAATGGTTTCTTCTACTTTATCGTTTTCTGTTACTAATAGAATAGGTTGTTTAACATCTGCTATCAGTGCGCCAACCCAAGGTGCAAAATCTCCATTTACTCCAATATTGACAGATTGTGGAATGAAACCAATGGCAAATTCCTTGTTATTACGTGTGTCTAAAATTAATACACTAGAATTTTCTGCAATATTTTCAAACTCAGTTACTGTTATAGCATTTAATCCTTGTTGGAGTACATTTTCAAAACTATTATAACCTGATTTATTCATATCGACATTCATCCCAAAATAGGCTGGAGGTGGCAGTAATCCATCAGTTACTGCTTTTATGAATGCATCTTTATTTGGTTGATTTAAAGCATAATTCATTTTCTTTTGATTGCCTAATGTGTCAACTGTTTCTTTCATCATGTTTTTGCCACAAGCTGAGCCAGCGCCATGTGCTGGATAAACCGTAATATCATCCGCTAATGGCAATATTTTTGTGTATAAACTTTCATACAACAAACCGGCAAGTTCTTCTTGTGTTCTATTGGCTGCTTTTTGAGCTAAATCAGGACGCCCAACATCGCCTAGGAATAAAGTATCGCCACTAAACAATGCAGTTTCTTTGCCATTTTCATCAATAAGCAACAAGCAAATACTTTCCATGGTATGACCTGGTGTATGCATTATTTTTATAGTAATATTTCCAATTTTAAATAGTTGATTATCTTCTGCAATAATAGCATCAAATGCTGGAGCAGCTGTTGGTCCAAATATAATTTTAGCATCTGTAGCTTTCGCTAAGTCGATATGACCACTGACAAAATCAGCATGAAAATGTGTTTCAAAAATGTATTTTAATTTTGTGTTGTCTGCTTCTAATCTATCTAAATACGGTTTAGTTTCACGCAGTGGATCTATAATAGCAGCTTCTCCGTTTGAGGAAATATAATATGCACCTTGAGCTAAGCAACCTGTATAAATTTGTTCTATTTTCATTTTCGACTTGTTTATTGTTTATTGATAATACAAAGGTCGAATACTTTTATGTATTTGTCAGTTACTTTGGTTACATAAAAAGCAATTTAAGTAATTTTGTAAAATGAGATTTTTTTTAAAAAATAAACAAGCTCAAATTATTGTGCGTAAGGAATTGGCACTTCTATGTCATTGGAAAAAGAGATGCCGTTAATCTTATTTATCTTGAGTAAAATTTCAGTAGCTACTTCTAAGCTTTTTAGTCCATCCAACGCATTGATACATGGCTCTGAATTAAAAATTAAGCATTCTGCAAAGCTATTGAGTTCTTCTTTTAACGCATCGTATTCATCTAAAACGATAGTGGATAAATTTAAATATTTAGTCGCTTCTACTTGTTTGAAAATTTTAGAGTTGTGAATGGCTTTTTCTGAAAGTTTCACCACTTCTGCTTCACGATGCAAAAAATCTAATGTAATGTGATTGTCTTTTTGGAAAAACGAAATTTTACGCATTTTCTGTACAGAAGTACGACTGGCGGTTAAGTTTGCCACACAACCATTGTCAAATTCGATGCGCGCATTGGCTACGTCTATTTGATTAGACATAACCGAAACACCACTTGCATTAATGGTTTTAATATTTGCTTTTACCACAGAAAGTACAATGTCAATATCATGAATCATCATGTCTAAAATAACAGATTCATCTGTTCGATGAGCATCAAAATAAGCCAAGCGATGTGCTTCGATAAACATGGGTTCTAAAGCTTGTTTTTTTAAGGCTAAATAAGCAGGATTAAATCGTTCTATGTGTCCAATTTGGAATTTTATACCAGCTTCACGAACCAATTCCACGATTTTTTTAGCTTCTTCTAAATTATTAGAGATAGGTTTGTCTAAAAAGACATGTTTTCCTTGCTTAATGGCTTTTTCAGCGTAGTAGAAATGAGAATCAGCCGGTGTGAGAATATCCACTGCATCGCATTTTTTAATCAATTCATCCACATCATTAAAACATTGAATGGTATAATCTTCTTCAATGTGTTTTAGCTTTTCTGGTTCAATATCATAACATCCAACCACCTTAAAATAGGGCGATTCCATTAGCTTTTCAAAGTGTTGAACGCCTAATCTGCCAAGACCTATGATGCCAATTTTTATCATTGATGTTATCAAAAATAATATGCTACTCTCTTGTTTTCCAATTAATTAATCCACTAAATGTGAATTAACGCTATTGTCAAATTTTAAAATAGATAATGTATGAATGTTGTTTTTAATAATTTCTTTATGAAAGAATGCCTATTTTTGTGGCGTGATAACGGAAAGAAAAATAGCATATCATACCTTAGGTTGTAAACTCAACTTTTCAGAAACATCATCAATTGCCAGAAAAATGCAAGAGCGTGGTTTTAAAACAGTTGATTTTGATCAGTTTTCAGATGTATATGTTATTAATACTTGTTCGGTAACAGAACAAGCGGATGCTAAATGCAGAAACATCGTACGTAAAGTGATGAAATTAAATCCAGATGCGTATGTGGTGGTAATTGGATGTTATGCTCAGTTAAAACCTAAAGAAATTGCATCCATAAAAGGAGTAGATTTAGTACTAGGTGCTGCTGAGAAATTTAAATTACCTGAAATAATTACTGATTTAACTAAAAATCCATGCGGACAAGTTTTGGCATCAGAAATTTCCAATGCTAATTTTTTTGTAGATGCTTATTCTGTGGGCGATAGAACGCGTTCTTTTTTGAAAATTCAAGATGGTTGTGACTATAAATGTTCTTATTGCACCATTCCATTGGCAAGAGGAAAAAGTAGAAGTGATAGCCCTGAAAATATTGTAAAAAATGCACAAGCATTAGCTGTAAATGGAGTGAAAGAAATTGTACTTACGGGTGTAAATACGGGTGATTATAGTAGTGAAAATGACACAATTAATTTTTTAGATATCATCAAACGTTTAGATGAAGTGGAAGGCATTGAACGTTTTAGGATTTCATCTATTGAACCTAATTTATTGACCGATGAAATTATTGAATTTGTGGCACAAAGTAAACGTTTTATGCCTCATTTTCACGTTCCATTACAAAGTGGGAGCGATAAAATTCTAGGCTTAATGCAACGTCGTTATAAAAGCGATTTGTATAAAAATAGAGTTGAAAAAATTAAATCGGAAATGCCAAATGCATGTATTGGTGTGGATGTGATTGTTGGTTTTCCTTCTGAAAGTAATGCCGATTTTTCAGAAACGTACCATTTTATTCGAGATTTAGAGGTTTCATATTTGCACGTTTTTACCTATTCTGAACGACAAAATACAAAAGCATTAGACATTCAACCAGTTGTTCCGATGGAAATTAGAAATGAGCGCAATGCAATGTTGCGCACATTGAGTGAAAAAAAGAAATATCAATTTTACAAACAATTTTTGGGTGAATCTAGAATTGTTTTATTAGAAGCAGAACAAAAAGGCGATTTTATGCATGGTTTTACGGATAACTATATTAAAGTGACTGTTCCTTATAACGAAAATCAAGTTAATGCTATAATGCCAGTGAAATTAGTTGATTTTGATGAAGCCGGAAATGTACTAGCAACAGTATTGCATCATTCATTAGCATAATATTCATAAATTGTTTTTGCGGTTTCGGCAATTGTTTTTTCTAAAATAACATAATCAGCATAAGCATCGTTTACAAAAATGGCAATAGCCAAATGTTTTCCATTTGGTAAAGTGATAATTCCAACGTCATTTACCGCAGCTGTCATGCCATTTTCATTAGTGCCTGAACTGCCGGTTTTGTGGGCTACCTTAGTGCCATTTGGCAATAGATTCACGATTCGATTTTTACCAGTAGTAGTTTCGAGCATCACTTGATATAAAAAGGTAGTATTTGTTTCCGATAAAAATTTCCCATTGTAAAATTGAGTTAAAATAGAAACCATGGCATTGGGTGAACACACATTTTGGTATTGATTTTTCCATTTTTTTTGCATGGTTACTTCGTTATATTTTATCATAAAATCATACACATTAAATTTTTGAATATACTTTTGTACGATTTTCGGTTTTCCTAAATGTTTGATTAAAACATCGCAAGCAATATTATCGCTTTGCGAAACCATATATTTTATTAAATCTTCGAATGAAACATTTATATTTCCATTTGGAAAACTATCACGCAGTGGACTCCAAATGTCTTTTATCATTTCTTTGGGTGTAATATGAATTTTATGTTTTAGTGAAAATTCATTTTTATCAATTCTATCTAAAACTGCTAAAGCTATAGGAAATTTAAACACACTTTGCATCACACAAAGTTCATCTCCATAAAAAGAAAATGAACTTGAATCTTCCAATATAGATGCAGCAATGCTTACTTTTCCTTTTGCTTGTTTTGATATTGCTTGTATTTTAGCATAAAGAGAATCAGAATTTGCAAAGATGCTTTGATGAATAAAAAGCGCAACGAAGATGTAGGAAATTAATTTAATTTTAGGCATACAATTTGTGTTTATTTACAAAGTTAAAATGATTTTGTATCTTGTAAGAAGAAAAAAATCCTAAAATATAAAAGATGAAAAAAAATGTATTTCCCATTTGTATTCTAGCCGTTTTTATACTTGGAATTTCTGTAGCAAACGCAGGAAATTCGGATAAGAATAAAACAACACCTACAGCACCTGTTAAAGACAAACAAGCTGAAAAACGCGTGGCAGATTCATTGGAATATGTGAATTTTAATGTAGATTCAAAAAATCATACCTTCCAAAACACGACCAATGAAATTTTATTAAATAATGGGATGAAAGTAACCTTTGTTAAGCTTTCTCGATTTGCCATTCCACGTGGGGTAAATGTTCAGATTCCAGATCCTATTTCACAGCGTTTTGCGTATGAATTAGCAGCTGTGGAAATAAAAGTTACGAACACAACGAATCAGGAAATCAAATTAGGACAAAATACATCGGAAGCTTTATTTGTATCCTTTAAAATGTTTGGAGCAGAAACCGTTTCTAAAGCATATAGCTCACAATATCCATTATCGTATGGTGCTATTTATTCTATGACAGAACCAGCTCAAACTCAAAAAGTAACTCCTGTTTATCAAGCTACTTCATTGTTGGTGAATAATAATTATAAAGCACAGGAAACACGCACAGCAGATGGATATATTATTTGTTTGGCAAAAGCAGCCAAGAATATCGACAAAATCATCTTGCAAACTCAAGAATTTGGGACAAACAAAACCTATGCTTGCCCGGCAAAGTTGTAGTTGATAGCAGTAAGATAACTGCCAGTTGTTCGTATTGCCGATGATAGGAGCCAACTTGTTGTGTAGATTGCCAACTGTCCATTGTCCACTGTCCACAGTTTTTTAGTAAAAGAAGAAAGATAAAAATAGTCATTGGATTCTTTTTACTTACTACTTTCTACAAACAAAGTTGATAGTTAACAATCAAATCTTAAATCCTAATAAATAACCTAAAATTCTCATTATTTTTTCGTAATCTTCGTTGCTTATGTCTATCTTTGCACCGATTTTTAATATTTTTAATCTAAAATAATATAAGATGAAAGTTACTGTTGTTGGTGCAGGTGCAGTGGGCGCAACCGTTGCAGATAATATTGCACGCAAAGAAATTTGCCACGAAGTGGTTTTATTAGACATTAAAGAAGGCGTTGCAGAAGGCAAAGCCATGGACATGATGCAGACTGCAGCCTTGTTGGGCTTTGACTCTAAAATTAGTGGTTCTACAAATGATTATACGAAAACAGCCAACAGCGATGTGGTAGTAATTACATCGGGTTTGCCACGAAAACCTGGTATGACTCGTGAAGAACTTATTGGCGTAAATGCCGGCATTGTAAAAGGTGTGGCAGAAAATATATTAAAACATTCTCCAAATACAATTTTTGTTATTATCTCTAATCCAATGGATACGATGACTTATTTGGCATTGAAATCTACCGGAATTGCAAAAAATAGAATTATAGGAATGGGTGGCGCTTTGGATAGTGCACGTTTTAGATTTTATTTATCTCAAGCATTAGGCTGTTCTCCAGCTCAATTAAATGCAGATGTTATTGGTGGTCATGGTGATACTACAATGATTCCTTTAACACGTTTAGCGACCTTAGGTTCCACACCGGTTTCTGAACTATTAGATGCTGAAACGTTACAAAAAGTTGCTGCAGATACAATGGTAGGTGGCGCTACATTAACCAAATTAATTGGTACTTCAGCTTGGTATGCACCAGGTGCAGCAGGTATGGCTATTGTTGAATCTATTTTAAGAGACGAGAAAAAAGTAATCACTTCTTGTGTTTATTTAGAAGGAGAATATGGTCAATCTGATATTTGCTTAGGTGTGCCGGTTGTAATAGGTAAAAATGGTTGGGAAAAAATCATCGATTATAAATTAACGGACGAAGAGCAAGCGGCATTCAACAAAAGTGCTGATGCCGTTCGTGCAATGAATGATGTATTGAGTACATTATCTTTGTAAGAAAATAATAGTTTAATAGGAAGCAGTCAATTTTATTGGCTGCTTTTTTTGTTATTATAAAACAAATACTATTCTTTATCGTTATTTTTACTCCATGAAGATGCTTAAAATCTTAATCTTAATGTTCATCCTGTCGATGTTTGCTTTTTCTTGTAAAAAAGAGAAAACTGCTACGATTTCTTTTCAGCTAAAATCAACTTTTAAAACACCTTTAGGTAGAAATTATATTTTAGATGCTTCAAAATTAAAAATCTTATTTTCTGATTTTCGCTTGGTAACTGCTGCTGGAAATGAAATTAAATTGAAAGATTTTTTTTTATATAAATCCAATCAATCGAATTTTAGTGTGCAAATTCCGGAAGGTGAATTTGTTGCGTTTAAATTTTGTTTTGGAATTGATACATTTTGGAATAATAAAAATCCAATGTCGTTTCCAAGTTCGCATCCATTAAGCGTGGAAGAAGGTTTATATTGGGATATGTTGAAATATAGATTTGCAGTTGTAGAAGGAGCAATTGATAATTCGCCATCAAAAAATCAAACACCCAACACACCATTTTCTATGCACTTGGGTACAGATACTCTATATTCAATTATAATTCCCAATCAGATTCCAAAAAATGGAACTACATTATTATGTCAATTTAATTTAGATAGTTTATTTATTTTGGATAAAGAACCTTTTCAAATAACTAATTTTAGTAATCATTCTGAACCCAGTGAAATCCCAAAAGCCATTGAAATAAAAAATAGTTTTATTAATAGTTTTTCTTCAAAATTGATTCCATAAAAATGAAAATAAAGAAGCAGTATTTAATCAGTGTCGGGATTGTATGCTCGATTTTTACTTTTTTTTATGCTTGTCAGAAAGAAGAAAAATACATTTCTACACCTTACAATATTCCTGTTATTCCCAATTTTAGAGCGATGCCTGTAGATGCTGACAATCCAATGACTTTAGAAGGAATTGCATTAGGTAAGAAATTATTTTTTGATCCCATTTTATCTTCAGACTCTACTATTTCATGTGCAAGCTGTCATAAGAAAAATAATGCATTTGCCGACGATATTCCAAAAAGTATTGGTGTTAATAATGCATTTGGTAAAAGAAACTCGATGCCATTATTTAATTTAGCATGGCAAAAAAATACATTTTTTTGGGATGGACGAGCCAATACATTACAAAAACAAGCGGTTTTTCCTATCGAAGATCCTTTAGAAATGCATGCTACCATTCCAATGGTTATCGAGCGTTTGCAAAATCATCCGACTTATGTTGATTTATTTTGGAAGGCATTTGGCACTAAAATGATTACCAAAGAATTGATGACCAAAGCCATCGAACAATTTGAAAACACATTGCTTTCTTACCATTCAAAATTTGATGCTTATTTACGAGGTGAGGTAATGTTGACGGATGCTGAATTGCGTGGATTAGAAATTTTTAAAACGGAAAAAGGCGATTGCTTTCATTGCCATAGCAGCACAGCAGTAGAAGTATTCATATCGCCGGATAGAACATTTGCCAATAATGGTTTAGATTCTGTAGTATCTATTTATGATTTTTCTGACGCTGGACTTGGATTAATTTCACTGAATACGTTGGATTATGGAAGATTTAAAATACCAACATTGCGCAATTTAGCATTTACAGCACCTTATATGCACGATGGCCGATTTTCTACATTAGATGAAGTCATCGATTTTTATAACGATGGCCCAAAAGGTTCGCCAACCTTAGAACCTATTATGCGTGAAAAAGCCAACAAACGCTTGGAAGAATTCGGACATTGGGGTTTGCAATTATCTTCTCAAGATAAAGCAGATTTGAAAGCCTTTTTACTGTCTCTTTCTGATTCTACGTTTATTCAAGAAGATTGACAGATATTTAATTACCATACAATATTTTCATACTGTTTAAATGATGTTGATGATGATAAATGGTAAAAAACAATAACTCACGAAGGCTCAAACTTCCCAATAATGGATGCGATACGAAATGTGTATCTAAATCATTTTCTTTTAATTTGTCAACAGCTTTCAATAACCGATTTGATGAAAGATTCCAAGCCGATTTAATGATACTTTTTGGAAAAAATAACGGATTTTTGGGCGTAAATAAAACGGGCGCTTTTGCTCCATTATTTAATCGCATTTGATATTGCCAAACCACTTCGTCGAAATTCCATTTTTGTCTATTGGCTGGCTTATACATCGCTCTTAAAATCATATTCGGCATCACTAATCCGGTTAATGTAATAGCATTTGATATGGATAAATGGTCAATATTTTGAGAAATACTCCATTTGTTGTTTACTTGTTTTTTTAATGCATCGTTGTTTTTAGCATCTAAGTATTGACGAATTTCAAGAATCACCTTATTAAGCTCATTTTTAATATCTTCCTTTGTTTGCATTTTAGTATTATTGTGCTGTAAAATAAGTGGAAACTTTTCATACATACAATACTTTTGTTCAAGTAATTCTTCCTTTGTCACTGCCAAAGTTATATACGTATGCCGTTCCTTCAGTTTTTGAAAATGAAATACAAGTAGGGAAGCGCGTGGAAGTACAGTTTGGTAAACAAAAACTATATACCGCAATTATTCATTCTATCATCAATGTTTCTCCAGTAGCGTATGTTCCTAAAGAAATTTTAGCAGTTGTAGATGAGCAACCTATTATTACTTCAACACAATTGCAATTTTGGCAGTGGATGGCATCGTATTATATGTGTACCATAGGTGATGTGATGCAAGCTGCGTTGCCTGCTTATTTTAAATTGGAATCAGAAACTAATTTCGTGCAAAACCTAAATACAGAAATAGACATATTACAGTTGCTCGATGATGAATATTTAGTTGTGGAGGCATTTCACCATCAACAGGAATTAAGCTTAAAAGATATTTCGGATATTTTACAACGTAAAACAATCAGTAAAACCATTAAAAGTTTATTAGAAAAAAGAATTATTTATGTAAAAGAAACGATGTATGAAAAATACACACCAAAATTTGAAGCATTTGTATCATTAATAATTAAAAATAACCACAAAGAAAATACCATTAAAGAAGCATTTAAGTTGGTTTCTAAATCTGAAAAACAAGAAAATTTAGTATTGGCGTACGTAGAGTTATCAAAAAATAAAAACGTTGTAAAAAGAAAGGATTTATTAAAAAAAGCAAATGTAACGAGTGATGTACTTAAATCATTAATTAAAAAAGAAATTTTTATAATTGAAGAGCAAATAGTGGATAGAATTTCAGACAAAGCAGAAGTAGAAGTATCCAATTATTGTTTATCAGTGGAACAATCAAATACATTAATCAATATTAAAAATCAGCTCGAAGAAAAAGAGGTAGTATTGTTACAAGGCATCACATCCAGTGGTAAAACGTTAATATATATCGACTTAATTAAAGAACAACTTGCTAAAGGAAATCAAGTTTTATTTTTGTTGCCAGAAATTGCATTAACGGCACAATTAATGCTTCGACTAGAGAAATCTTTAGGAAATATTGCTGTGTATCATTCTAAATACAACAATGCAGAACGTGTAGAGATTTGGAATAAAGTTTTGAAAAATGAAACGAAAATTGTACTTGGAGCACGTTCATCTGTTTTCCTACCTTTTCAAAAATTAGGGCTAATTATAGTAGATGAAGAACACGATGCTTCGTACAAGCAAAATGAGCCTGCACCACGTTATCAATGTAGAGATGCTGCAATTTATTTAGCAACACTAAATCATGCGAAAGTAGTATTAGGTTCAGCAACACCAAGTATTGAAAGTTATACCAATGCACAAACTGGAAAATATGGTTTGGCAAATTTGTATCACCGATTTGGTAATGTTCAAACGCCGGAAATTACTTTTGTTAGCCTTAGTGAAGCCAATAAGAAGAAAGAAATAATATCTGGTATTACGTTTGTTTTGCGAGATGAAATTCAACAAGCCTTAAACCAAAAAGAACAGGTTATTTTATTTCAAAATAGACGTGGCTACGCACCGTATTTAGCGTGCAACCAATGTAATTGGATTCCTCAATGTATGCATTGTGATGTGAGCTTAACGTATCATAAGTTTACAAACGATTTACGTTGCCATTATTGTGGTTATATTCAAAAAACAATACGCGAATGTTCTGCGTGTGGTTCGCATGAAATACAACAAAAAGGCTTAGGCACCGAACGTATAGAAGAAGACTTAAAAACCATGTTTCCATTAGCAAATATTGGTAGAATGGATTATGATACCGTGAAAACAAAGCATGGTCATGATAAATTAATAGAAAAATTTGAAGATGGTGACTATGATATTTTAGTAGGCACACAAATGGTCACCAAAGGATTGGATTTTTCCAATGTAAATTTAGTAGGCGTTTTAAATGCGGATGCTTTGTTAAGTTATCCAGATTTCAGAGCAACGGAACGAGCCTATCAATTATTGACACAAGTAAGTGGTCGAGCAGGTCGTCGAGCCAAACGCGGAAAAGTAATCGTTCAAATAAGTAACGTACAACATGCTATTGTTCCGTTTATTTTAGAGAAATCATATCACGATTTTTTTAACGCACAAATGCAAGAACGTAAACAGTTTAATTATCCTCCATTTACTCGTATAATAAAATTGACTATTAAGCATAAGGAACAACAAAATGCCATTGATGCGTCAAATAAAATTTCCGACTACTTACAAGTAAAATATGAAGGATGGATAATTGGTCCAAATATTCCAATAATTCAGAAAATTAATAATTACTATTTGCGTGATGTTTATATAAAAGTACCCAAACAATTTTTAGCATTAAACCAGCTTAAACACGACATACAACAAGCCATTAATGGACTATATCAATTTCAGTCTTTTAAACAAATTAGAGTAGCAATTGATGTGGATTGCTATTAAAAATGAAAAGAAATTTTTACCATCCATATTCTAAATCTGAAATGCCTATTTTTCATTTTCCTTTTCCTTTCCACAATGTAATAATGGTATAAATCAATATTTTTATATCCATTATTAGCGAAATGTTTTCTAGATATAATAAATCATATCGCATGCGTTGTAACATTTGTGATAGATTGGATGCATAGCCAAATTTTACCATACCCAAAGAGGTAATTCCTGGCTTAATACGATGTAATAATTGGTATTGTGGTGCTGTTTTAATAATTTGCTGTATGAAGTATTGACGTTCCGGTCGTGGACCAACTAAGCTCATGTCGCCATTTAATACGTTCCATAGTTGAGGTAATTCATCCAGTCTATATTTACGCATGGTTCTGCCAAACGTTGTAATGCGTTCATCGTGATCAGAAGATAGTTGTGGTGTATCTGTTTCGGCATGTTCCACCATTGTTCTAAATTTTACTATCTCAAAGGCTTTGCCATTTAATCCTATTCGTTCTTGTTTGTAGAATACACTACCTTTTGAAGTAGCCTTAACTTTCAACGCAATAAATAAATAAATTGGAGCTAAAATAAACAAACCTAAACAAGCTAAAATGATGTCCACAAAACGCTTGCTGTGTTGTTGCCATGGCGTCATTAATTCGGTTGGAATTTCAATTAATTGTGATCCAAAAATACTTTGTGTTTTAAATTTTCCGGCAAGGATATCTAAATCATTTGGTAATAGCTGAATTGTTTTCTGTTGTTGTAAAAAATAGATGATTAATTTATCTAACCAATCTGCGTTATCTGAATGAATGGCTAATATCACATCTTCATAGTTTGTTGTGGACGATGAAATTGATTGTATCAAACTCTCATACGTTAAAGAAGGATTCAAAAGGTATTTTTCTGTTATTTTATTGGGCAAATAAATCTGTGCAGATTTTATTTCATGTTCAATTTTTAAGCAATTTTCTTCCGTGCCTACTAATAAAGTAGGAACAAATAACTGACCATTTCGTATTTTATTTTTAATGCCATTCAATACCACCAATCTAAAAGAGAGCGTCACCGTTAACTGTAAGAAATAAAAGAATAGAAATAGGTGATAATAATCAGTGTAATTCCGTATGGCATCGTCTAATAATAACCCAAAAAATAAAATAATACTACCAAAAAATGTGTGTAATATGGTTTTATATATTTCTAATAATCTTGATTTTTTAATTAAACTGGTGTAACTGTTGCACAAGTAATAAAAAATAGTCCAACAAATGGGTAGCAATAAAATACCAATGATAAAATTTTTATCTTGAAAAACGGAAACTAGTGAATAGGCACTTTGTTCAATGAAATCTTTTCTGAAAATAAAAAAACAAATCCAAGATATCAATGCAGCACAATAATCTACAAGTAAGTATTGGTATATTTTTTTATGAATAATTAAGGACACTTAACAAAAATACAAATTTTGTGGAGTTATCAGAACCTAAAAAATTAGATTATACGGCAACTGGAAATCCATTTAATTCAACAGCATACCATATTCCAAAGAAATGCATGATACTTCCTGCAAATACAAATAAATGCCAAACTGCATGATGATAGGTGAATTTTTTCCAAGCATAAAAAATAACACCCAACAAATAAAATAAACCACCTAAAACAATAAATAATAATACTTTATCTGGTGTGAATTGCGTAATGGTATTAATTTCAAATAAACCTAAGCAACCCATTACAACATATAAAGCCGTAGAGATGGCATCATATTTTCCGGTTAAATAAATTTTCTTAATGGTACCTATTAAAACGATGCTCCATAAAATCACAATAAACCAAAGGATTTTGTGAAATGGAATGGTTTGCATCAGTAAAGCAGTATAAGTTCCGGCAATTAAATAGTATATACTGATATGATCCGCGACACGTAAAATGCGTTTTGTTTTCTCATGCATAACAGCATGGTAAAAAGTAGAACTTAAATAAACAGCGACTAACCCAATTGCAAAAAAAATCAATCCAACCAATCTGTAGTTTACATCATAGTGAGATGCTTTAACAAATAGAATAGGAATAAGCGTAGCAAATGTTATAAAACCTAGTCCATGGGTAACTGCATTTGCAATTTCTTTTTTTATTTCGATTTTCATTTCTATTTTTGAAAGAATAAAGATAAAACAAATTATGAAAAAACACAAACGTAAAATTGTGTTCCCCGTTATGCTTACATTATTAGTAAGTACATTTTTTGTTTCCTGTTACCCATTGTCAACCGGTGCAAAACGTTGGCGCATAAAATTTGATAAAAATCTGCTTTCATTCAAAAAACAGTATTTAGAAGATACCTTATTGGTAAATGAACATCAACCCAATATTATCTTAATAGTAGCAGATGATTTAGGAATTAATGATGTTAGCAGTTATGGCAATTCCATAGTAGAAACTCCTAATATTGATGCACTCGCAAAAGAAGGTGTTCGTTGTACGCAAGCGTATGTAACATCTGCTGTATGTGCACCATCACGATGTGGCATTCTCACCGGACGATATCAACAAAGAAGTGGATTTGAAACCCAGCAAATGGAGTATTACCCAACCAATATAATAGAATATTTGACTGGAAAATACGTTTCTCAAAAAGATAGCAATTGGGTGATTGCCACGAAGCCTAGATATCCGTATGAATGGCAAATTGCCAAACAAGGAATTCCTCCAACTGAAATAAACTTAGCCGAACTATTAAAAAAAGCAGATTATACCACAGGTATCATAGGAAAATGGCATTTGGGTCAAAATCCCAATTTGAACATTCCCAACAAACGTGGTTTCGATTATCAATACGGATGTTATGGCGCATTTACGCTGTATTCAGAAAATGTAATTCAAGATGATATCGTAAACTATAAAAGACAATCTTTTTCTGCAAAATATCAATGGGATATGGCTCGTAAAGATGATGCCATGATTTACGAAAACAATCATAAAATTAGACATGAAAAACAATATATCACGGATGCCATTCGCGATCGTTCGATACGTTTTATTGATGAAAATAAAAATAAACCATTCTTTTTATACATTCCTTTTACAGCACCTCATGAGCCATATCAAGCACAATTGGATTTATATATAAAAGAATTTCAAAAAGTAAAAGATAAAAAGAAAGCCGTTTATAATTCCATTATTCGTTCCTTGGACAATGCCATCGGTAAGATTCTTCAAAAAGTAAAAGACGAAGGTTTAGATGAAAATACACTTATCATTTTTATGAGTGACAATGGTTCTGCTTCTTATACTGGAATTACGAGTAATGAACCTTTAAAAGGAGGTAAGCTCACGCTATTTGAAGGTGGTATAAATGTACCTTTTATTCTGAAATGGAAGAATCATTTGCCCGAAAATAGTATCTATCAAAATCCTATTATTTCCTTAGATATTTTTTCCACAGTTTCTGCTATTGCAAATATTCCATTGCCCAACGATAGAGTGTATGATGGCGTAAATTTAATCCCATTTTTAAAAAATGAAATTCAAATAGAACCACATAAAGAATTATTTTGGAGGATTGACCATGCTCATGCCATACGTAAAGGACAATATAAATTAATTTTTAGCTCACGTGATCAATGGAAAGAATTGTATGACTTAGAAAACGACAAAGGTGAAAATTTTAATCTGATTGATAGTATGCCTGAAAAAGCAAAAGAATTGGAACAAGATTTATTAAAATGGGAAAATACGTTGCCCAAAAAACCTTTATGGCCTCGAATAATGGATTATAAATTTATTTTGGACGGAAAAACCTACTTGTTTCCTGCTTAAACAAAAAAGCAATATGATAAAAATTAGCTATTTCTTTATTTTGTTTAGTATGCTTTCATGCATAACCAAACAGAAGAATTATGATGGCATGACTTTTATAAAAGGTGGAACATTTCAAATGGGCGCAGACAATGCACAAGCTCGTTTTGATGAATTTCCTAAGCATAAAGTAACAGTTTCTGATTTCTGGATAGATAATACAGAAGTAACCAACGCGCAATTCAAAAAATTTGTTGATGCTTCTCAATATGTCACTACTGCTGAAAAAGATTTTGAATACACAGACAATCAAGGAAATAAAATAAAACAAAAAGCTGGCTCATTGGTATTTCAAAAACTAAAAAAAGAGGAGATAGCCAACCCAAACACATGGTGGAAATTTGTAGAAGGGGCAAATTGGAAACATCCACAAGGACCCAATTCTTCCATTATCGATAAAGATAATTATCCAGTAGTACACATTTCTTGGTTAGATGCAAAAGCTTATTGTCAATGGAGTAATAAACGATTACCTACTGAAGCCGAGTGGGAATTTGCCGCAAGAGGTGGTTTGCAAAATAACCTTTATTCTTGGGGAAATGAACCCGTGAACATTGGCAACCCAAAATGCAACAGTTGGGATGGTAATTTCCCATATTTAAATTTATTGACAGATAAATTTGAATTAAATGCACCAGTAAAATCATTTTCACCCAACACGTACGGATTATATGATATGGCTGGAAATGTTTGGGAATGGTGCAGCGATTGGTATGATGAAAATTATTATTCAAAGTGTTTGGAAAATGCTACCTTTAATAATCCAGAAAACAAACAAGTGAACGAGCTTAAAGAAAAAGTAATTCGCAGTGGCTCGTTTCTATGTAATGATAGTTATTGTTCCGGCTTTAGAGTTGCAGCAAGAATGAAAACCAATATGGAAACCAGTTTAGAACATACCGGTTTCAGATGTGTAAAATAAATAAACAGAATTTTTTCTTACTAATAAAATGAAATCTATTCTCCTTACTTTTTGTCTCTTATTAATCGGCTTTCATTTGAATGCAGATGAAGTGATTGAGGATAGCATTCCTGTTCAATTGGATATTTATAAACAAAAAAGAAAACCATTATTTTTTAAAACAGGCAGTCGTATTCATTTACAATTAGGTGGTCAATTGGGAGGCAACATTAACTATTTCAAGTATAAAAATGGGTTACAAAGAGACGTTTCAGTTGGATATCAAGGTGGACTATTCTTACGTGTAAGTAGGCAATTGGCTTTTGTTCAAATTGAAATAAATATGTTGCGTTCTTTAGTGTTTTTAGAAAATGGCGTGTTTAACCGTGAAATAGGTAGCAATATTCCTTTTGATAAATTGAAATTAAAATATTATACCGTTGGAATGCCATTGATCTTTGGAGTGTATGCTGTGAAAAATCCATTGTACAAATTGCGAATTTATTCCGGTTTAGAGCTTGATTTTTTAACTAAGGTTAAAGCTACCATAGAACAAAATGACAATGAAATATATAGGTTAACGAAGCCAGAAAAACGAAAGATATTTAGAACCACACAGTTTAGTTTTCAATTGGGAACAGGTATGGATATCGCCATGTTTATTTTTGACGTGAAATACAGTATTGGTATGAGCAGTTACTTTAGAGAAAGATATAGAACTCAAACACATCTATTTCAGTTTACAATGGGTGCTATTTTTTGACATTTAACGATTTATTTTTATTTTCCTAATTTCTATTTTTAATCGACTTATTACTTTCGCATATCAATGGCAACTTTCTTATTTACTTATGGCACATTACGACTAAACAAAAGTCATCCTATGGCCAACTACTTGTCAATTAATTCAAAACTAGTAGGCTTGGGTATTTTATCAAAAGCAAAATTATACACAAATAATGAATTTCCAGCCTTAATAGAAACATCCGATGAAACCAATGAAGTAATTGGTGATGTATTTGAATTGGATGCTCATTTTGATTGGAAAATACTAGACGATTACGAAGGCATCGGCATCGGCGAACCTCCTTATGAATATAGAAGAGTACAACGTGTAACGATTTATGAAAATAAACCAATTGAATGTTGGGTGTATTTTTACAATCATCCTTTGTCAATTAATGCCCAACTTATCGAATCAGGTGATTTTTTAAATCCTTAATCTAATTAAACAATCGGATTTATTTTGTGTTTTTATAATATGCGAAGTATCATTCTATTGATGAGTTTATTATTTTCTAATTTTGTAGATGCACAAGATAGCACCTTTATTCAATCTCAATTGAAAAATAGAGTATTGAAAAATAATATTAACTATCCCAAAGATTCAATTTCCTTTCGTGTTCCAAAGTTAAAACAAGGCATAATTTGTGATTTTGAAGATAAACTAAACAGGAAAAAAATACCATTAAATTTTAGCTTAGGCAATTTTAAATACTAATATTGTATTTTAATTTCATTTTTTATGGAAGAAATTTTGCTCTACCATCAATCATTGGCTGAACACGAACAGCAAATATGTACTTTACTTTCATCAATTATTACTAAAGAATTGAATACTTCAACTTGTAAAATTTGGCATCGTCATCCCGTTTGGTTTATAAACAATAATCCAATTGTTGGGTATAGTAAACAGAAAGCAGGTATTCGTTTAATGTTTTGGAGTGGCATTGATTTTCATGAACCTATTTTGTCTGTTGAAGGTAGAAAATTTAAAGATGCATCTGTTTTCTTTAATGCAGTCAATGAAATTGATATAGCCATCATTAAACGTTGTTTACATAAATCGAAAATAATCCAATGGGATTATAAAAATCTAATAAAACGGAAAGGAAAATTATTAAAAGTGGAATAATATTTAAGAATAATAAATTTTGTTTAACTTATTTCTAGCTGTTTAATTCAGAACTAATCCTTAATTTCGCAGTATGCCAACCGCTCTACCAAGTACCAAAGGAATTCTGCAAGCAAAAAAAAATCTTGAAGGAATCAGCGAAATAACACCCTTAAAACTCAATCAAATTCTTTCTGACGAAATTGGCGCAAAAGTATTTTTAAAAAGAGAAGATTTGCAAATTGTTCGTTCTTATAAAATTCGTGGTGCGTATAATTTTATATCTCAACTTAGTAGTGCCGAAAAAAAGAAAGGCGTAGTGTGTGCGTCTGCCGGTAACCATGCACAAGGATTTGCCTATTCTTGTAATTTATTAAAAATTAAAGGAACCGTGTTCATGCCAGCGCCAACACCTAAGCAAAAAGTGGAAGCAGTGCGACGTGTAGGAAAACAATTTATCGACATTGTGCTTTCTGGTGATACGTACGACGATGCAAAAGCAGCTGCATTTAAATTTATGCATACGCACAATATGATTTTTGTTCCACCATTCGACCATAAATTAATTATTGAAGGGCAAGGAACCGTTGGCATTGAAATTTTAGAACAAATAGGCAAAAAGAAAATAGATTATTTATTTGTGCCAATTGGAGGTGGTGGTTTGTGCGCCGGATTAATCACTTACTTTAAAGAATTTTCTCCCAACACAAAAATCGTTGGAGTTGAACCATTAGGCGCTCCAGCAATGCATAATTCTATTCAAAAAAATAAAATTGTAAAACTCCAAAAAATAGATAATTTCGTAGATGGAGCAGCTGTAAAACAAGTTGGACAAATTCCTTTTGATATTTGCAAATCGTATTTAGACGATGTAGTGTTAGTGCCAGAAGGCCGAATTTGTACTAAAATTATGCAACTCTATAATTCCGATGCTATCGTATTAGAGCCTGCTGGCACATTGAGCGTGGCTGCATTAGGTTATTACAAAGAAAATTTAAAAGGAAAAAATATTGTTTGTGTTATTAGTGGAGGAAATAACGACATAGAACGTATGCCAGATTTCAAAGAACGTTCTTTAATCTTTGAAGGATTAAAACATTTTTTCATTATCAAATTCCCTCAACGTGCCGGCGCTTTAAAACAATTTGTTACTAAAGTACTTTCAGACAATGAGGATATTACACTTTTTGAATATACCAAGAAAAACAGTAAAGAAAGTGGACCTGCATTGGTGGGTATAGAACTGAAATACAAAGAAGATTATGAACAACTTATTAAACGAATGAACAAATACAAAGTTGATTTTGTACCATTAAACGACAATCCCATGTTGTTTAATTTTTTAATTTAAGCTCATTTTCTAATACTTAATTTTATATTTTTTGACCTCGAATAGCTTTTTTAAAGATAGCATTTGCGTCGTCCGTTTATTTACTTGTTTAATAAATGGAATCTTTGGATCATCACTAAAACGAACACCATCACATTCAAAACAAATTAATAAGTATCGGATAATTTTTCCTTTTTTATAATAATTTACAGCATGTCGTGGTATAAAACACTTAGCAACATCTTCTGTTCCATTTTGCTTTATAGCTTGACTTAAAGAATAAATCAAAGCACTAGATTTGTCTTTTTTAAGCCCATTCTTCCAAATCATTTTCTCAACAGCTATATATTTTTTATACGTATTTAACCTCAAACTGTCTTTCCAACTTGCACCATAATTGGATACATCATTCGTTTTAAAATAACTCAATGTGATGCTATCATATACACCATTTTGCGCAAAAGATGAACTATAATAGATCATAAATAAGATGCATAATTTGCTCCATTTCATACTTAAATGTACTATAAAAATTTTAACATAGATTGGTATTATTTTTGATTATTTTTGACCAACAATCAAGATTGTTTTCTTATTGATTAGTAAATTATATAAATAATTAAACCATAAATTAAGTATGAAGCATTTCCTAATTCTATTTTTTGCAATGTTTTATATCCAAATAACGAATGCACAAACCACCGATTTGAAAATTATTTCCAATATTGGTGTTCAAACGGATTATACTTTTGAAGGTGCGAAAGGAATTAACCTAACGTTTCAATATAATTTTTTGCCCATAATTGAACAAACGCATAACGATACTATTTTAGAAGATAGTAAATTTTATTTAAAAATAAAATTATTTGAAAATAACCAATCGGTTATGCCAGCAGCTGGCTATCATGCCATTGAGAATGTGGATCAAAAATTAGAGTATGTAATTGTATTTTCAGGATTGGATTTTGACGCTTCCAAAATAAGCAAGAAAGTAACACAATTTATACCATATTCAGCACTCAATATGCCTCAGGGTTTTCACATAATGCATGTGCAGGCACAATTAAGTGGCAAAGATGCAGTTGGTACTTTGTATAAACAAACAATCCAAAAAGAAAAAATAGAATTTGACAAGCCAGCTACTCAAATTTTTACGATGAATATTGATCATGTTGAGGTGAATCCATTTAATTCTAGTGGACAGGCTTGGGATTATGCCATCTTTAAAACAGATGCACCCGATGTAGGTGTGAATATTATGGTGGGAAATACAACTGTGTACAAAAAAAACGTAAACGATTCGTACATGTTTGCCGCCGGACCAGACGCGCGCAATATCTCGTTTACTATTTCTAAAAATGATAAAGTAGTCGTTAAAATTGAAGATATAGACATCATGTTTCATGATTTTATAGCAAAATGGATTTTCTCCACCAATAAAATGCCTGGAGTATTATACACTTTTAAGAAGCCAAGTAGTACCAACATCAAATCATGCTTACTTACTTTTACGTACGAATAATTTGATTTAATTGCTTTTGTTTTTGAAAATGGAAGGTTTAATTTTATATTAAGCCTATTATTTTATGGTTTTTTAAAATAAATCAGTATTTTTTAGTTGTATCTTTAGCGCTCTTCAATTTTATATTACGTTAATTTATTATTTCAAATGAAAGATTATTCCGCCGAATCGTTGGAGTTGCACGAAAAACTAAAAGGTAAAATTTCTATTTCTTTAAAAACAGAATTAGAAACGAAAAACGATTTGACATTATGCTATTCTCCGGGCGTTGCCGAGCCGGTGCGTCAAATAGCCAATGATATAGAAAAAGTTTGGGATTTAACTATTAAAGGAAATATGGTTGCAGTTGTTTCGGATGGATCTGCTATTTTAGGTTTAGGTAATTTAGGCCCCGAAGCGGCTATTCCGGTAATGGAAGGTAAAGCGATGTTATTTAAAAAATTTGCAGATGTGGATGCATTTCCAATTTGCTTAAATACACAAAATACTGAAGAAATTATTCAAACCATACGTAATATTGCTCCCGTTTTTGGTGGTATTAATTTAGAAGATATTTCATCTCCTCGTTGTTTTGAAATCGAAGAACGCCTTCAAACATTAGGCATTCCAGTTTTTCACGATGACCAACATGGAACGGCAATTGTAGTATTGGCTGGTATAGTGAACGCATGTAAATTATTAAACAAAAAAATTGAAGAATTGAATGTTGTCATTAATGGTGCTGGAGCCGCTGGTTTGGCTATAACAAAATTATTGATTTGCAATGATGTAGATAAAGATGTTTGTACACCAGTTAATCAAATTATTATGTGCGATTCTAAAGGTATAATTCATCGCGACCGTTCTGATTTAAATGATTTTAAACGAGAAATTTTAAAATATACCAACCCAAATAATACAAAAGGAACACTTAAAACGGCCTTGAAAAATGCAGATGTATTTATCGGTGTTAGCCAAGCCAACCAACTTACCACGGAAGATGTAATGACCATGAATCCTCAGCCTATCATTTTCCCATTGGCAAACCCAATTCCCGAAATTTCTCCAGAAGCAGCTTACAAAGGTGGTGCTGGCGTAGTTGGAACAGGAAGAAGCGATATTCCAAATCAGATTAATAACGTGCTCGCATTTCCCGGAATCTTTAAAGGTGCGTTGGAAATTCGTGCCCGCAGAATTACACCTCGCATGAAAGTTGCAGCAGCTTATGCTATTGCAGATTGTGTACAAGAGTTAAGTAGAGATCACATCATTCCTTCTACATTAGATTTGAATGTTGCCAAAAATGTGGCACAAGCTGTAAAAGATGCTTATGTTGAAGATATGAAACGCTTGGAAACACCTAAGCATGCCTTGTAATCGTATTTGAAAATATACTTATTTAGTAACCGGTTTTCTATACCATCTGTTCTTGGACTTCTTTTTTTGTTGTGATTTAGGCGTTTGTGTCAATTCTTTCGGTAATTGCTCAACTATTTTCGGTTCTAATACTGTTTGTGCAATTAAATAAGGATGATCCGTTCTTACAGGAATTTGCTTGTTAATTAATTTCTGAATATCGCGAAGCAATAGTTTCTCTTCCGTATCACAAAATGATAAAGCAATTCCAGAATTTCCAGCTCTTCCAGTTCTTCCAATTCGATGTACATATGTTTCCGGCACTTCTGGTAATTCAAAATTAAAAACATGCGTCAAGTCATCTACATCAATACCTCGTGCGGCTATATCAGTAGCTACCAATACTCTAATCGCACCATTTTTAAAATTTTGCAAAGCTGCTTGTCTAGCATTTTGCGATTTATTACCATGTATCGCCGAAGATTTGATTGTTGCTGCATTTAATATTTTTACCACTTTATCAGCACCATGTTTGGTGCGTGTAAATACCAATGCACTTTTTATTTTTTTATCTTTTAATAGTAAGGTTAATAACGCTGCTTTATTTTTCTTCTCTACAAAAAAGATAGATTGGTCAATCGTATCTGCGGTGGAGGAAACTGGTGTTACTTCTACTTTTGTTGGTTGTGTTAAAATAGAATTGGCTAAGTCTTTAATTTCATGTGGCATGGTTGCAGAGAAAAATAGCGTTTGCCTTTTGTTAGGTAATTTAGCAATTACTTTTTTTACATCATTAACAAAACCCATGTCTAGCATTCGATCTGCTTCATCTAATACAAAAATTTGAATGGAACGCAAATCCACAAAACCTTGCTGCATTAAATCTAATAATCTTCCTGGTGTAGCAATTAAAACATCTACTCCTTTTTGTAAATCCATCACTTGTGCATGTTGAGAAACACCTCCAAAAATTACACTCCATTTTAATGGGATATGTTTTCCATAAGCTGTAAAACTTTCTTGTATTTGGATAGCTAATTCACGTGTGGGTGTTAAGATTAATGTTTTTGGCGCTTTCGATTTCTTTCCATTTACAAAGTCTTCTGCTAAAAGTTGTAATATAGGAATTGCAAATGCAGCTGTTTTTCCAGTTCCAGTTTGTGCGCATCCTAAAACATCTTTTCGTTGTAAGATGAGAGGAATGGTTCGCGCTTGAATTGGTGTTGGAGTTTCGTAACCTTCGGTTTGTAATGCCTTTAAAATAGGCTCAATTAAGTTTAAGTCTTTAAATAACATAAATAATTAAAATGAAATGTATTGAATATGCGTAATACAAGCAATGATAAATAGCCACTTTCTGATTTTAAAAATCGACACATTCAAGTGGAACATTGCAAACAAAAAAACTTAAAAATGCAAGTTAGTTTTGTTGAATGAGTGGCAAAAATACAAAATCTAAAATAGAGTTCACATTATGCTTGTGTTGTGCTAATTTATTTACAGCCATTTTTTATAATCATAATCTTATTTGATTCAACACATCATTCGCATTCAAAAATAAAAATGTATTTTTGCATATACTAAATTTTCCTGTTCGGAAATGAGCGACCAAATTAAACACGAATGCGGCATTGCCTTAATTAGGCTGCTTAAACCACTATCTTACTATAAAGAAAAATACGGCGACGTGCATTATGGCTTGAACAAAATGTATTTGTTGATGGAAAAACAACATAATCGTGGTCAAGATGGTGCAGGATTAGCAATCATTAAATTGGATACTCAACCAGGAAACGCGTATTTCGACAGAGAGCGAAGTGTGGACAAACAAGCTATCAAAGATATTTTCAATAAAGTATTTAGTAAATTTTCGAATCTTAGCGATAAAGAGAACGATCAAATAAATAATATAGATTATTTGAAAAATAATTACCCTTACATGGGAGAATTATTGCTGGGTCATTTACGCTATGGCACACATGGCGGTAACGATATGAGTAATTGCCATCCACGAATTCGAGCAAACAATTGGAAAACTAGAACACTTATTGTCGCCGGTAATTTTAACATGACTAATGTGGATGAATTATTCGACCGATTGGTAAGCTTGGGACAATTTCCAAGAGAAATGTCTGATACCATGACGGTTTTAGAGAAAATTGGTCATTTTTTAGATGCAGAAAATCAACGATTATTTAAAAAATTCAAACAACGTGGTATGTCGAATACAGACATTACTCCTTTGATTGAAAATGAATTGAACGTTATAGATGTTCTACGAAATGCTGCGGATGACTTTGACGGTGGTTATGCAATGGCAGGTATGATAGGACATGGTGATGCTTTTGTGATGCGTGATCCAAACGGTATTCGTCCTGCTTTTTTTTACAAAGATGATGAAGTGGTTGTAGTAGCCTCTGAACGACCGGCTATACAAACAACATTTAATATTCATAGAAATAAAATTCAAGAATTAAAACCAGGTCATGCATTGATAATTAAAAAAGATGGTAGCGTTGGTGAAGTGGAATGTGTGAAACCGTTGGAGAGAAAATCCTGTAGTTTTGAACGTATCTATTTCTCACGAGGTAGCGATTTCGAAATTTATCAAGAACGAAAAAAATTAGGTAAATTATTAGTACCTAATGTATTAAAAGCAGTCAATTTTGATATAAAAAATACTGTATTTTCCTATATTCCTAATACTGCCGAAATTGCATTTTTAGGCTTAACCGAAGAAATCCAACACCAACATATTCAACAAAATTTAGCGGATTTCCACGCAGGTAAATTAAAGTCGCTCGATGAATTAAATGCGCAATTAACTATTATGCCACGCATTGAAAAAATTGCCATTAAAGATGTGAAACTTCGTACATTTATCACTGAAGATACTACTCGAAACGACCTAGTGCATCATGTATATGACGTGACTTATGGTTTGGTGAATAACCATAAAGATACCTTAGTGGTTTTGGATGATTCTATCGTTCGTGGAACTACTTTAAAAGAAAGTATTTTGACAATGTTGGATAGATTGCAACCTAAAAAAATTATTGTAGTTTCATCGGCACCACAAATCCGTTATCCTGATTGTTATGGCATTGACATGAGTAAAATGGGCAGCTTCGTTGCATTCCAAGCAGCGGTTCGTTTATGGAAAATTAAAGATGAAAAATTCTTACCCGATTTGTTTAGACGATGTAAAGAAGAATTACAAAAACCGCCGTTGGAAATGCAAAATTTAGTAAAAGAAGTGTATGCACCTTTTACAGATGAAGAAATCTCTAAAGAAATTGCAAATATTGTGAAACCCAACCATATTTTCTCGGATGTAGAAGTTATTTATCAAACCATTGATAATTTACATCAAGCTTGTCCAAATAATTTAGGCGATTGGTATTTCACCGGAAATTATCCAACACCAGGCGGTAATCGTGTAACGCTTAAAGCATTTGTAAATTACATGGAAGGAAAAAATGTAAGAGCTTATTAATACAAAGTGTACTTTCAATTTTTCGTATATCTAAAATTATTAATACACGTACATTAATTTTTTTTTTATATTTGTGTTGTAAACAAACATTAAAACCTAAATGAAATTTATTTCCACTATTTTATTAGTAGTAATACTAAGCATTCAAGTACATGCAACCGTTTTATTTAATAAGGATGATGTGAAATTAAATCATACCATAACTAAATACCAAACTGTATATGTGCCAAGTTTGAAACATAATATTGTAATTTGGAAAAGTACATTTGAATTAGAAAATAATAGCAAAAAATCAATTGCAATTCGCATCCCATGTTATTTAAACTTTGCGTATTCCTATTTGAATCCGGCAGAAATACAACAAGTACAAAAACTTGTAAATGATATTGAGATTTCAGACGCTTACAAGAACTATATTTCTGAAAAACCGCAGATGTTGAATGCTAAAAATAAAATTTTAAGTGAAAAATTTTTTGCAACCTTCGATAATGTCGATTTGAGATCTGCAACAATGGATTGGAAATTTAAATTTTCCTTTTGGTATTAATCTAATACTGTTCTTGATCGTTAGGAAAATCTCTATTTTTTATATCGGTAATATATTGTTGGGTTGCTGTTTTTATTTCATCATATAAATGTAGGTATTGACGTAAAAATCGAGGCTTAAATTCGTGTGTAATTCCTAACATATCATGCGTCACCAACACTTGTCCATCTACATGAGAACCAGCACCAATGCCAATTACCGGAATAGATATACTTTCTGAAACTTGCTTGGCTAATGCAGCCGGAATTTTTTCTAATACTAATGCGAAACATCCAATACTTTCTAAGTATTTTGCATCTTCCATTAATCGCTCAGCTTCTTCTTCTTCTTTCGCTCGAACCGTATAAGTTCCAAATTTATAAATTGATTGAGGCGTTAAACCTAAATGACCCATTACTGGAATACCTGCAGTTAAAATACGAATAATCGATTCACCTACCTCTTGTCCACCTTCTAATTTAACACCATGTCCACCGGTTTCTTTCATCACTCGAATGGCAGTATTCAAAGCTTCACGCGAATTGCCTTGATAGGAACCGAATGGCAAATCTACCACCACAAAACAACGCTTAATGGCACGTACTACACTTTGAGCATGGTAAATCATTTGATCTAATGTAATCGGCAACGTAGTTTCATGTCCAGCCATTACATTAGATGCAGAATCGCCAACTAATAAAATATCAATCCCAGCATCGTCTAATATTTTTGCCATGGAATAGTCATAAGCGGTTAACATAGAAATACGTTCGCCTCTGCTTTTCATTTCTCTTAGTTTTTGTGTGGTTACACGCTTAATTTCTGATTGTGCACTTGACATGTGTTTTTTTTTGGAAAAGTGAAGTTATATAATATTTTACAAAAAGATGTTAACCTAAAATTAGTATTTCCCTTCTTCTATCGTTTCAAGCATACTAAGCTACTTTTTTGTATTTTTGCAACATCCATTTTTTTGTTTCAAAAAAATGGAATATAAATTAAGTACTACATGGAAATTATACAACAATGTTACTGTTGCGGAAAAGAAGATTTTAGATTATACACACAAGCTAAAGATAATTACTATACGGAAACGTTTAATATTGTTCAGTGCAATCATTGTCATTTTATTTTTACCAATCCACGCCCGGATTTTAATGAAATTGGAAAGTATTATCATGCCGCAGATTATTTGTCACATCAAAGCCATACGAAAGGTTTTGTTCAATCTATTTATAGATTAGCAAGAAATTACATGAAAGGTAAAAAGCTCCAATTAATTCAGCAAGTCATTCAAAAAGAAAATAATTTTGCGCTACTGGATTATGGCTGTGGTACCGGTGATTTTTTAGGTTATATTCAAAAACAAAATATAACAGCAGAAGGTGTGGAGCCCGACGAACACGCCAGAAAGGTAGCCAAAGAAGTGAATCAAGTCACCACTTATTCATTAGAACAAGCCAATGAATTATCCACTCAAAAATTTGATGTAATTACACTTTGGCATGTGTTAGAACACATACACCAGTTACATGAAAAAATTGAACAATTTCGTTCTTGGTTGAAACCAAACGGTAAATTAATTATTGCCGTTCCAAATATAGAAAGTTATGATGCTGCTTATTATGGAAAACATTGGGATGCCTTAGATGTGCCACGTCATATTTATCATTTTTCTCCAACTAATTTAAGACAAATTGTGGAACAGCATTCACTTAAATTAATCCGTACGCATCCGTTGTTTTTAGATGCCTATTATATTGCTATGCGTAGTGAATGGAATAAAGGCACTCCTAGATTTATAGCATATTTTAAAGCTGTTTGGCGTGGATGGTTAAGTAATTTAGATGCCAAAAAAACTGGAAATTATTCTAGCTTAATTTATGTATTTGAGTATGCACACTAATTAATTTATTTTTTTTATTTACTCTTATTTTTGCGCATTTTATTTAATTTATTGTCATTTGCTTTTTGTTTATTGAAAACAAATTGTTTTATTGATGTTTTAATGAGTTATATTATTTTCATTTTTTATAATTTAATCCCATTTGTTTTCATTTTATTTTTTTAAAGATAAAATATACAGCAAGTATTAGAAATACAAATCCAATAAAATGATGAGTTTGAATGTTTCATTTTTTTTCATAAACTATTAGCGATATCATTACCTTTGTGAAATACGAATATAGAATATAAATTGTTTTTTAAACAAATAATTCACTTGTATGCTACCTGAAATTTACCATGCTATATTGTTGATTCATGTATTGTCTGCCATATTAGGTTTAGGACCAGGATTTGTGATGATATATGTGGTAACACGCGCACAAACCATGACAGAACTTCGTCATGCCTATTTAATCCGCAATCGACTGCATGTATTTGTGATGGTAGGTGGCACTTTATTATTGCTAACAGGTTTGCTTATGGGTTTTTTAAATAGATATCTTTTATCTCAAGAATGGTATGTCATTAGTTTATCCTTGTTTTTAATAGCGTTAGCCTTTGGTCCATTATTACTTTCACCCAAATCAAAACCTATTAAAAAATTATTACAAGAGCATAAATCGGATATTATTCCAGATGAATATTATAGATTAGCAAAGAAATTATTTTTTTATGAACGCATTGAAAACCTAATTTTTATTGCTATTATTATTTTAATGATACTAAAACCTAATTTCTGAGTTTTATTTCTTGCTATGTAATATTGGTTACAAAAAGGACGTGTAATTACACGTATTTTTAGGATGAAATTTTAAGTATGAAAATTGTAATTATTGGAGGTGTTGCCGGTGGCGCAACTGCCGCAACCAGATTGAGAAGATTGTCAGAAGAAAATGAAGTGCTGATTTTTGAAAAAGGCGAATATGTAAGTTTTGCCAATTGTGGCTTGCCATATCACATCAGTGGAAAAATAGAACAACGAGATGCTTTATTATTGCAAACTCCTCAAAGTCTAAAAGAACGGTACAATTTAGATGTTCGAATTTTATCGGAAGTTTTGTCTATTGATAGTACAAATAAAATGATTAAGGTGCAAGATTTGACGACCGGAAATACCTATTTTGAAAACTTTGATAAATTATTACTTTCACCAGGAGCAGCGCCTATACGACCGCCATTTGAAGGTGTTGATTCGGATAAGATATTGACACTTCGCAATATTCCGGATATGGATAAAATTATACAGAAAACAAAAGAAGCAAATCGTTTTGTGGTAGTTGGTGGAGGATTTATTGGATTGGAAGTAGCAGAAAATTTAATAGAATTAGGAAAAGAAGTTAAATTAATAGAACTTGGCAATCAAGTGATGGCACCAGTTGATTTTGATATCGCAAGTTTTATTCATGAGAAAGCAAATGAAAAAAAATTAGCTTTTTTACTAAATGTTGGTGTTCAAAAGTTTAAAGATAATGGTGATTCTATTACTGTATTTTTAAGTGATGGCACGAGTGAAGAAACAGATGCCGTGATACTTGCCATTGGTGTAAAACCCGAAACACAATTGGCGAAAAATGCAGGATTAGCAATTGGTGAAACGGGTGGAATTTTAGTGAATGAATATTTACAAACTTCTCATCCAGATATTTATGCCGTGGGCGATGCAGTGGAAGTAACGCATACTATTCATCACAAAAAAGTACTAATACCATTGGCATGGCCAGCAAACCGGCAAGGTAGGTTGGTGGCTGATAATATTACTTTTGGAAATAAGTATAAATATGCAGGTAGTTTAGGTTCCTCCATTTTGAAATTTTTTGAACTTTCTGTTGCCAGCACTGGTTTAAATGAAAAAATATTAAAACGATTTCAGATTCCATATAAAACGGCCATTGTTACGCGTGGACATCATGCAGGATATTATCCTGGTGCGAAAAATTTAGTGCTGAAATTAATTTTCAATGAAGAAGGAAAAATTTTTGGTGCGCAAGCAGTAGGCGAAAAAGGAGTGGACAAGCGAATAGATATTATTGCAACAGCTATAAAAGGAAATTTGAAAGTGTTTGATTTGCCTGAAATTGAAGTGGCTTATGCGCCACCATATAATGCTGCGAAAGATCCGGTAAATATTGTAGGCTATACCGCAGAAAATATATTAAACGGAAATTTATCGATGTTGAATTACGATGAATTGTTTGATTTTATTCATCAACAAAATGCCATTTTATTAGATGTTCGTTCGGCGGATGAATTTGAAAATGGACACATCCAAAGTGCTGTAAATATAAATGTAGATGACCTAAGAGCGAACATAAATAAATTAGACCAATCAAAAACGTATGTAGTTTATTGTCAAGTAGGATTGAGAGGTTATTTAGCGCATCGCATATTAAAAAATAATGGATTTAATGTATTCAATTTAAATGGTGGTTATAATTTATGGTCAAAAATTTATCCTGAAAACAAAAATTAATTTCATTTTTTCGTTGTTATTTTGGTTTTAACATAGCATAGATATCAAGGCTGATATAGTCACCATTTTTAATTTCACATTCGTGCATCGTACCTTCGTATTGAAATTGAAGTTTTGCCATTGCTTTTTTACAATTTGAATTTTTTGATTCCACGAATCCTTCAATTCTATTTAGGTTTAACTGTTGAAACCCATAATCACATATAATTGGCATGGCTTCCTGCATCAATCCTTTTCCCCAAAAAGATGGCAATAGCCAAAATCCGATTTCCGCTTTATGATGTTCTTTACTTAAATTATTTAAGCCACCTGCACCATAAAATATTGTATTGTCTAAAGAACAAATTGCCCACCAAATTCCTGTTTCATTTTTTTCTAGCTCAGCAAAAAAAGTCATTTGTTCTTGAGTGGCTTCTATGGTGTCATAGCTTACTCCATAATATTTAATAATATCAGGATGGGAAAGTCCCAAAAATACGTTTTCAATGTCTGATTGCTGAAATTGACGCAATAAAAGGTTTTCAGTTTTTAGTGTTGGAAAATTCATAGTTTAAGTTGATCTGTTTATACAAAAGTAGAATAAACATTTAAAATAAACTAACCGCCACCGCCACCTTCCACGCCACTATCAGAATCGATGAAGTTAGATTTCTTTTGTTTTTGAAGTTGATTTTTTGTTTCAGATTTTCCAAAACGATAGGTGAACACGATATTTCCTTGAGTTGATTCCCAATATCGTTTTACGCTATTGGTATATGTAGCACCTTCTGTATGAACACCAAAATATTGAGTATGGAAAATGTCATTAATATTTATGGCGATGCTAGCTCTGTTATCTTTTAAGAAATCATATTTAAATCCAACATTTACGAATACCATGGGCTTTATGGTACCTTGTAAAAATTTATTTTTACTTCTGTAAAACACCATCATCTGCAACGAAGCTTTTGAATTGATGTTGAATGTATTGGTCAATCGTAAGTTGTATTGGAAACTGTTTGAGCCAGCATCTAACTCACCATTTGGAATGTTTCCACGTAATTTATTTTGGTACAAATTAGCAGATAACATAAAATTCCACCAACGAAACATAGAAAATCTTCCCATAAATTCCACGCCTAAATTTTGTCCGTTATTTAAGTTGTCGAAATTTACGATGGAACGTCCGCTGCTGTCAATGATATTAAATCGAGTAAATACATTGTAGGAATAACGATAATAAAATGTAGTGCTAAAGAATATACTTCTATGAAAAGTAGAATCTTTTTTTGGACTTTTTTTAATGTCAATATTTTTAAAATGATTCAGTTCGATAGCATGTGTATAAGCCGGTTTCAAGTTTGGATTTCCAGTTAAGATATTATATGGATCGCTGTAATTTCCAAAAGGATTGAGTTGATGTGCATGTGGACGATTGATTCTTTTACTGTATGAAATACTTAATGAATGTGATTTTGGCAAATTAAATGACATAGATGCTGATGGGAAATAATCAAAATAAGCTTGTTTGTATTTTTGATTGCCCACTTTTTGATCAATACTGATATTGGCATATTCAACACGCATACCTACTTTGTAATTCATTACTTTTTTGACGGCACCTCCAAAAATGGCATAAGCTGCATTTATCATTTCTTTATATTTATAAGCATTGCTGATGCTACTATCGGCAACAAATTGTTGGGTGCTATTCACCAATGAATCGGCATTTAATTCGTTGTTTAAGCTGCGCATGGACCAACGATAGCCAATTTCTAATTTTGATTTTATTTTGTCGAAAGGTTGTGTATAATCTGCTTGCACATAACCTGAATGAGTGGTTGAATAATCGAAATTACGTTGATATAATTCAATGTAATTTGACTCCACATCATTGATGTCAACAGCTTGTTGTTTGTAAGTTGGTTTATCTCTATCATTGGAATAAGCGTAATTTCCTAGTATAATTAAATCATTTGTTTTGGATTTAAAAGTTCTTTTATAAGAAGCATTTACATCCGCATTCCAATCTAAACCTTTTGAGCTGCTGTGTCGATTGTAAGCATCTATATAATCTACTAAAGAATCTAAGAAATCAGTTCTTAAACGCGATTTTCCTTTTCCAATGGATTGACTTAATATTGTGCTGAATGAAAGTGTATTTTTATCTTTAAAATCATAATCAATGCTAGTGGTAAAATTATTTGAAAAATTATGGTTGGTGCCATAATCATTGGTATTTAAATAATAAGGTGATTTGCCCGGATACATATTGTATCGTTGTCCATTTCCACCATGATAATTTTCTCTAAATCTAAAATTATAAGATGTAGAAAAACTTATGCCATTTCGCCTAAAATTTAAAGATACACCGGTATTGGCATCGTATTTAGTTCCGTAGCCAATTGTAAAATTTCCATTTAAACCTACTTTCGCATTCTTTTTTAAGTTGATGTTAATAATGCCTGCATCACCTGATGCTTCATACTTTGCAGATGGATTGTTAATGATTTCAATGCTTTCAATTTGTGAAGAAGGGATTGCTTCTAATATAGCATTGGTATTGCTAGCCGTAATTCCAGAAGGTTTTCCATTAATAAATACTTTGATATTTTCAGAGCCACGCATGGAAACTTTTCCTTCGTGATCGACATCAATGGTTGGAACTTGCTTGAGAGCATCTATAGCTGAACCACCTGTTGACATGGTATTTTTATCCATGTTGAATATTTTTTTATCGGCATTTAATTGCATAAAATTTCGCTCCGCAGTAATTTCTACGTTTTGCAATATTTTAGAATCTTCTTCTACTTTTAATGTGCCTACATTTATATCTGTTTTGTCGGGTGGAATTACCATAATGGGTTTTTGGACAAAATCTTTATAGCCAATATAGGAGATGCTTAATTCGTAAGCACCAAATGGGATTTTTGAAATTTCAAAAAATCCTTTTTCATCCACTAATGAACCTAAAAGGATGGTGGAATCTTTTAAGTTTTTTAAAACAACAGACGAATATTCTAATGGTTTTGTACTTATTAGGTCAACCACTTTTCCGCTTATTCTTCCAGATGTAAATGTTGGATTTTGAGCAAAAGAAATAGAACTAAATAAGCCTAAAAATGAGATTAAGAAAGCAATAGTAATGCGATTTTTCATAAATTTTGTATCGTGAAAAGTATAAAACAGAATAGGTCGAATTTTTGTTTAGATTCTTACATTTTTTTAAAAGCAAACAATAAGAAAATCCAACCTACAATAAAACATAAACCACCTAATGGTGTGATTGGTCCTAGAATAGGTGTAATCGATTCTAGACCTAATAAATGTCGAGTAGCTAATAAATACAATGAGCCGGAAAAAAATAAAATTCCGATACTGAAACTCCAGCCTGCATATACGATTGTAGAGGAGCTCATTTTGTTGGCTAAAATGGTTACTATTAATAATGCGAATACGTGATAAAATTGATATTGAACGCCTTTGTTGAATATTTCTAATTGGTAAGTATCTAATTTAGATTTTAAACCATGTGCCGCAAATGCACCTAAAGCGACCGCCAATGCTCCATAAATGGCCGCTATCATTCCGAATGTTTTTTGCATGATGTAAAATTACAGTTTTAGCTTGGATTCAATTTTATGTAATAGTGAGATTTTTCCTAAATAATGTTATTTCAGGTTTCTATCTCAGCAGCGTTACTGTGCATTGTACTAATGGTGGCAGAATTCTTCGTATAACCATCCTTTATTTCTTTGGTGATACACCAGAAGTTTAGGGATGAAATTAAATCCTTATTTTAAAGAATTATTTCTATGAGATTCCCTTTACAAGGGAATGACTTCTTTCCTATTGGTCGGTGCGCAGCACCGACCAAAGGTTAAAAAAGCCGACTAAATGTATTCTGTATTATTCGTTTCTGAAAACGATTTCCTCATTAAAGCTATCGGCAATTACTTTTTTATTTTTATCAATTTTATCTGCCAAAATCATTTTTGATAATTGATTGATTAATTCTTTATTTATAAGTCGTTTCAAAGGTCGTGCACCAAATTGTGGTTCATAACCTTCACGAGCAAAATATTCTACCAATTCATCCGTAAATTCTATTTTAATATCCATATTGAGAAGTTGTTTTTGCAAACCCTTTAATTGGATTTTCACCACTTCTTTAATGTCATTTTGCAGCAACGGTTTAAACATAATGACTTCATCAATACGATTAAAAAATTCAGGTCGCAATACTCGTTTTAATGCATCAAACACTTGAGCTTTGGATGTTTCTGTTGCGGTGAAAATATCCGAATCAGACTTTGCATTTTCAAAATTTTGCTGAATTAAATGAGAACCAATATTAGAGGTCATGATGATAATCGTATTTTTAAAATCGACGATTCTGCCTTTATTGTCGGTTAGTCTGCCATCTTCTAATACTTGCAATAAAACATTAAAAATATCGGGATGCGCTTTTTCAATTTCATCTAATAGTACCACAGAATAAGGATGGTTTCTTACGGCTTCGGTAAGTTGACCACCTTCATCGTAACCAACATATCCTGGAGGCGAACCGATTAAACGTGATACGGCATGTTTTTCCATGTATTCACTCATGTCAATACGTACCATTGCTTTTTCATCGTCAAATAATAATTCGGCTAAGGCTTTGGCTAATTCTGTTTTACCTACACCTGTGGTTCCAATAAATAAGAATGAACCTAATGGTCGTTTGGGATCTTGCAAACCGGCTCTACTTCTGCGTATGGCATCGGCAACGGCAACAATGGCTTCATCTTGTCCAACTACACGATTATGCAAGTAATCTTCTAAGTTGAGTAATTTGTCTTTTTCGGTTTGTAACATTTTAGTTAATGGAATACCTGTCCATTTAGAAACCACTTCAGCAATGTCATCGCTGGTTACTTCTTCTTTCATTAAACGACTTCCTTTTTTTAGTTCGTCAAGTTCTTTTTCAAAGTCGATTAGTTTTTGTTCGGATTCTTTTATTTTTCCATATCGAATTTCGGCAACTTTTGCATAATCGCCATTTCGTTCTGCTTTTTCGGCTTCTATTTTTAATTGTTCAATATTTTCTTTTACGTTGGATATTCTATCGACAATTGTTTTTTCGCTTTGCCATTTTGCTTTCATGGCATTTCTTTTTTCAGAAAGTTCGGCAATGCTTTCGGATAAGTCATTAACTTTTATTTCGTCATTTTCTCTTTTTAATGCTTCGCGTTCAATTTCTAACTGACGAATTTTTCTGTCTAATTCATCGAGTTCTTCGGGAACTGAATCCATTTCTAAACGAAGTTTTGCGGCTGCTTCGTCAATTAAGTCGATGGCTTTGTCGGGCAAAAAACGATTGGTAATGTATCTGCTGGAAAGTTCGGTAGCCGCAATGATGGCTTCATCTTTAATCGTTACTTTGTGATGTGTTTCATACCGTTCTTTCAATCCACGTAATATAGAAACTGTATCTTCAATGCTAGGTTCTTGCACCATTACTTTTTGGAAGCGTCGTTCTAAGGCTTTGTCTTTTTCAAAATATTTTTGATATTCATTAACAGTAGTGGCGCCAATTGCACGTAATTCGCCACGTGCTAAGGCTGGTTTAAGAATATTGGCAGCATCCATAGCACCTTCACCACCGCCACCAGCACCTACTAATGTATGTATTTCATCGATGAATAAAATAATTTGACCATCAGAAGTAACTACTTCTTTAATTACTGCTTTTAATCGTTCTTCAAATTCACCTTTGTATTTTGCGCCGGCAATTAATGCGCCCATATCTAGGGAATAAATGATTTTAGATTTTAGATTTTCAGGTACATCGCCGGAAATAATACGATGTGCGATGCCTTCGGCGATGGCAGTTTTGCCTACGCCAGGTTCGCCTACTAAAATGGGATTATTTTTAGTTCTTCGAGATAAGATATGCAATACTCGACGTATTTCTTCATCGCGGCCAATCACCGGATCGAGTTTATTGGTTTGTGCTAATTCATTGAGGTTTTTAGCATATTTATCTAAAGAATTATAGGTATTGTCGGCGCTTGGATTGTTAACGGTTTGACCTTTTCGCAATTCTTTAATGGCATTTTTTAAGTTAGTTTCTGTAACATTATTTTGTTTGAGTAATTTTGTAGTTTCATCATTTGCACTTAATAAGGCTAATAATAAATGTTCAATAGAAACATATTCATCGTTAAATTCTTTAAGGTAGGAATTTGCTTTTAATAAAGTTTGAGCCAATGCTTGAGATGGATATTGCATGCTGTCGCCGGAAACGGTTGCTTGTTTCTGGAGTAATGAGTCGAGTTCTTTTTCAATTTTCCGTACATCTGCATTTGCCTTTTTGAATAAGAAAGATGGAATGTCTTTATCATTTTCTAAAATGGCTTTTAATAAATGAAATGTATCTAAAGATGCATGTTTGGAGTTAAAAGCTAATTGCTGCGCAGCAGCAATGGCTTCCTGAGACTTGATGGTATAGTTATTTGGATTCATATCTTGTTTTTTGTATTGATGTTGAATTTTAATTCTATTTCATTCCATCAAAAAATATGCAACAAGACAAAAGTTCATCATTTTTCAAAATAATATGAAAGAATGACAGAAAATTTCAGTAATAGTGGAAATAATTTCCGATTATTTATCGTCCACGATAAGTTCCTCTATGGTTACGGAAATAAATGAGAAAGCGATACTAAAGGCTAAAGCTGGAATCCAGCCTCCAACTTGAAACCCATTTAATAGATTATCGGTAAGGATGACCATAGCTGCGCTGATGACTAACGAAAAGAAACCCAATGTTAAGCATGTGATAGGCAAGGAGAAGAAGCTGATGATAGGTTTTAGGAATGTATTTAAAATCGATAAAACTAAAGCTACTTTTATAGCGTCCATTGGGCCAGAAACGATTGGATTTGGAAATTTAGACCACAAAGCTGGTAAAATATATGAAAGTGCAATAACAGTGGCTACTTTTATAAGAAATCGAATGATGAGTTTCATAACAGAAAATTTAATTAAATAGATAAAATCAAAAATACATATTTTTTAAAATATTGAAGATTATATTTTTTTGATAATTTCAAATTTTATTGGAACTCTATGCGACAGAGTTTAAGTATTTAAACTTTTTTTTAGATATTAGCATATAAAACCAGTGCTATTGAGAAACTATAAATACTCATTAATACCAATATTTATTATACTTAGTTTATTTGCTTTAAAAGGTAGGGCAATTTTTAGTTATTCATTAGACAATGATGGATTAGAATTTTATTTTATTAATACTATTCAGCGAATGCAGTTAGGGGTGAATATATATGCAGATCCATTGAGTTTGCCGTATGGTAACTGTCTGTACACACCTATATATTTTTATTTTTTAAATAGTGTATATCAAATTTTACATATTGATGTGTTTAATGATTTACATCTTGCATTTATAATAGGAAGAATGTTTTCATTTGTTTGTGTACTCATTCAAGTCATATATTTATATAAATTTATTAGGAAAATTCATTTAAATAATACAGTTGTAATTATAAGTATATCTTGTTATTTAATGCTTATTACTGGTCACATGTATGCACTTCGGCCGGATGCATTGAAGGATTTATTTTTTATTTTATTTCTTTTCTATGCTTTCGAATATGTGCATTTTTCAAAGAGATATTTTTATTTGGTATTGGCAGCAATATTTGGAATTTTAAGTTTATTTACGAAGCAAGACATTATATTTCATTTATCTATTTTCTCGTTCGTCACTTTATTAATTTATAGAAATAAAAGAATTTTATTATTATTATCAGTATTGGCAATGGGTATAATTTGTGTTTTTTCTTTTATTTTTTGGTATCATGGAAAATATATTATTGACAACTGGTTTTTACTAAATGCTCAAACAATAGATGATATTTTTTTAGTGGTGTTGATGTATATAATAATTCCAACATTAGTAAAAACGGCACCTTTTATTATACTTACACTGTGCAATTTGTTGGGTATTCGACAACATCGATTAACTGATAAATTCCAACAGACTATTGTAATAATGGGAGTAATGATGTATGTGGTATCACATTTAGTTTTGATGCGTGCTGGTGCTAATTTGAATTATACGTATGAAATGTCGTTTGTTTTAATCTTGAATGTAAATATATTCTATGTAAATCAGCGAGATTTTATCCAACGATTTGAAACTAGATTTTTGTTATCCATCTTGTTTTTTTTAATTTTCTTATTTGGAATAAATATTCTGTTTAAATATTACAAATATGAATGGTGGAAAGAAAAATCTTACAAAACAGTGTTGTACCAAAATTTGAAGGAACGTTCGGACATAAAGAAATACTTAAATGGTCAGTATGTTTATTTTCCAAATACAGAGTTGACTGCTTTTTATCCAGAACATACGACCATCTTAGGACACGATATGCATTTAGATAGATTTATTCAAATTTATACAGGTATGAATTATAAATCTAGATTGTCCTATATTAACACAGCAACGTATGATTCAAATTTTAGAAACGGAATAATCCAATTTATTGTAATAAGTAATGTTGCTCCATTTAAAAAACATGTTGAACATTACTATCCAAGTTATTCGTTAGATACAATTATACAAACAAAAGCAATTTATCGCTATACACAGAAATGAATATTCAAATTATTCAAAATAAATTATTGGACAGTAAGTTCAGATTGGCATGGAATATCATTTCTACATTCATGGTGTTGTTTATTTTCTTTTTTTCTTTTGATATTCAGAGAGGTGTAGATATGCGTTCTACCAATGATGAATGGGAACATCAATCGTTAGCAGTTAATTATGCAAAAGGATATGGTTTGTTTAAACTTGGAAATTTTGCTGGGTTTGACCAATACAAAATAGACAATGTAGATGCAACATTTCCATTTCTATATAAATTGTTTTCAAAATATCCAACTTCCTATTTCCATAGAGCTTGTGGTGCAAGTATCATACATGGTACCATTTATAAATTATTTGGTGTATTCCCTTTGTTTATTCGATTGTTCAATATTTTACTTTTGATAGCATCTTGGTATTTTATTGTATTTGCCCATCGAATAGGTTCCAATCAAATAAATGTCAACAGAATTCTACAATGTCTATTTCCATTTTTCATTCTGATTAATTACTCTTATGTACAAGTAATCGGTGATGATTGTTTGATAATTTTTGTATTGTCAGCAATTTTTTTTAGTAGTATCAATTGGTGGAACAAAAACAATTTACGTACTTCAATTTTATTGATATTAAGTTTAATTTTTTCATTGTTTATAAAATCAACTTTATTTTTCTTGCCACTCTTTATTTTAGGGTTTGCTATTTGGAAGAAAAGATGGAAGCATGTAATAACAGCAGTCAGCATTAGTTTGATACTTATTTTTACTGTTTTTTCTTATTCAAAATATCTAAATAAAATTCACCACCAGTCGATATATCCTAATAAGCAAATCTTCCATTCAGATATGTTGCAAACACATTGGTCTGCATTGGATTCATTAACGATGAAGCAGCATAAACTAGAGTTTGTAGATGATGTTAATTTTGGGTTTAATGATTATAAACAATTAGCTACATATTTATTTGAAAGACAATTTTATACACAGCGATTTTTTTTGTTATCCGGTCAAAGCTGGTTTTTATTAATTGATGGAAACAACGAAACATGTATTTCGTTTAGGAATAAACACGAAGGAAGCTGGAATGCAGCTTGGAAATTATATCCCAAATCTTTCTATTATCATTATGATGATGAAAGTTCGGCCGTTGAGAATGTTATTATGTTTTATGTCAATAAATTTTATTTAATTCCATTTTTATTTTATGCAAAATGGTATGCAACCTACCATTGGAACATTTTATTTATGTGCATTTCAATTGTATTAATGTATTTATTTGTAAAGGAAAAATTGAATGTAACGAAACCCAAAACTAAATTTATAGCAATAGTATTCCTTCTTATTTTTTACGTAACAATTAACTCCGTTTTTCTCACTCCATTTTTAATGTTTTTTGTTATTTATTTATTGTATATAAATAACACATTATTTAAAGAAGAATTTTATCAAATTGTTTTTTTATTTTCTTTTTATTTTTTGTTTTTGAGTACCTTGATGTTTGGATTAGAACGTTATACCGGAATTGCAAATGGTATGTATTTATTAATCTTAATGAACATTTTAGTTACAAGAGGAAAATCGTCAATTATTTAAAGTAAAAATACAAATCTCGCCTTTACTTTTATTATTTTTAAAAATGTTCTGCATTGGATTTTTTAGCTGTATTAGACAAGATTTTTTTTTCATTTTCAATTGAGAATTTATTACCTCAGTAAATTTATTTGGAATGTTTTTTGAGGCAATAAGAATACTTGGTTTTTGTTTAGGTTGAATATAATTTCCTATTACTTCAAGTTGTTTTTTATAAATTTCTACAGCTTGTTCATCAACTATATTTGTTACTAAATAAGGCTTTAACCCAATAAAATATAATACGTTGGAATGGTCAATATTTATAACATATTCTTGTTTACTTAGGTGTTTGGTTTCTTGATTTATGGTTGTATAAAACTGATACAATTCTTTATTTACAAAAATAGTTTCATTAGTCTTTGGTATATTCAATGGTGTACGATGTTGAAATATAGAGGTGCTCGAATACAGAAACGGATTTAGTACATTGAATAAAATAAAAAAGAAGATAACATATTTATTAACGAAGTGTAATTGTTTCCATTTTTTTTTGAAATACAAAATATATCCGATTATAAATGCAATAAAAAAAGGATGTAGCGTTAAATTTATAATTTGTAATGTATAAGAACCAGAAATATTTAGTACAAGAAGGAGTAATAATATTGAAATCCAATAAATGTTTTCTTTTTGATTGTTCTTTATTTTATAATATACATTTCCATACACTACAAACATGAAATAAAGACAAATAATTATTGCTGGCAAAAGATAATACAACAAATAATAAATATCATTTTCATGCATGTTGCTATAAATTACAAGAAGCAAAAGTAATGTACCAATAAAAAATAGGTAAGGATAGATTGTACTTTTTGTTATCTGTAGAGCGTGTCGTTTGTAATTTATTACAATAAATATAAAAACAAAAGCACAAGCGAAAAAGATTGCATCTATGCTGTAAAATGGGATTGAAAGTTTAGTCATTATTTTTGATAACAATTGATAACCAATTAATACATCGCTTATTGGTGCGTAATATGATTTTAGATAAATATAAATTAGACACGATAATGTAATTGTTTGGATGCAAATGCTTAGTATTTTTTCAGTTTTAGTTAATGTTTTTATTTTAATTATTGTGAAATAAAAAACAATAAGAAGTAAAATTGCTGTAGGAAATTTTATACAGAAGAGTAAAAATAAACTTATAGCATATAAACTACTTAAAATTATTTTTTCGATAGCATTTGTATGTGTTTTTTTTATAAAAATTAGAATAGAGATGCATAAAATTGCAGTATGATCCATGATGTCATTGTAATGCAATGCTCTATTGAATACAGTAGTTATTGCCGCAATGCTCCAAAAAAATATTAAAGAAATAAAATAATGTAAATTTTCTCGTTGCTTAGATACTAGTATATGAAACCACAGAAATGTATTTATGATAAGACTTATTCCAATGAAAATAATTTTACTATAACGAAGTGAAAGTAGAGTAGAATTTCCCGTAGTTATTTTAGAAATTATATCGATAATATTATATAAATCTAACTGTAATAGCTCATTTTTATTTGCAAGTTGTATTGCCGTTGTACATTCATCGGTATTAGAAAATCCTTTATTTATTGAATAAATTAGCGTGCAAATAATTGCACAAAATGAAATTATGTAACCAAAAAGTATTATATTTCTTTTATTCAACATAACTATATTCTTATCTTTATTTTTTAAAGATAACTAAATGTATGCATTGTTAAACAAAAATGTAGAAGTAACTTATTTTAATTAATTTAGTTCTATAAATTGAAAACCTTTTGACAGAATTTACCGACTTGAGTCTATGACAAAGTATATAAAAAAAATTATTCCCAAAAATAATATTGAACTTTTTAGTTGCATTTTTTTGTTATATTTTATTATAGTTCGGTTTGCCTATATTACTTCGTATAGTATTGATATTGCTGGCATTGAGTTTGCGCTCATTTTTCAACAGCAATTTATTGAGAAGTATAATATGTTCTATCCAAATCCGGATAGTTTTCCCTATTTCATTTCTTTTTATCCACCATTATATCCTTATATAATAAAGGTTTTTATAGAAATGAAACAGTTTGATTTTTTTAATGATATGCATGAAATTTTGGTTCTTGGTCGTGAGTTATCTTTTTTGATTTACTTTATTATAATTATTTTTTTATTCCGATTTTTTAAACTTTTAAAAATTGAAATAAAATATCCTTATTTATTTATTGTTTTGTTTTCACTTTTGCTCACACAGCATTTCTTTGCATTTAGACCTGATAGTTTTAAATTACTTTTTTTTGTAATTTTTATGTATTACATCACAAAGTACGAATTGGATATTCAAGCAAGAATGTCACTACATCTGGCTATTTTTTTTGCTATGATTAGTACAATGTTTAAGCACGATGTGGCGATTTATTTCATTCTATATTTTATAGTACATCTTCTTACTTTCAGAAACGTAAAAGTTATTAAAATTGCCATTTATTATTTAACTATTGTTTGCTTTATTTTTGCATTGTTTACGTTCGTTAATGGTGAAATATTTTTAAAGAATATTTTTTATTACAATATTCAATATAGTAGTCAAACCTCACAAAAATTAATAGGAATATTTATTAATATCTTTCGTCTTTCACCATTGATTTTGTTTTGTATGCTTAATTTTAAAAGTGAAAACAAGTGGATTCGATTTATAGCTTTTTATGCATTTACCTCATTTATAATAAGTTCTATATTTTTGTTGCGTGTTGGTTCAAATTTAAATTATACTTATGAATCCGTTCTGCTGCTGCTCTTGAATTCGATTTTGTATTTTCATAATAAATCGTACAAAAAGATAATTTGGATATTGCCGTATTTGTCTATCTTGGTATTTTTACATCATACTCTCAACTATAAATTGTTTGATTTTGGAAAGGATATGCATTCAGAAAAGATAGAATACTATCAAAATTTGGAAACCAGCAAACAATTAAAATCAATCATAAAAAAGGATGTTGTATTCTTCCCAAATGGTAAATTTATAATTTTTAATTCTGAACTAAATATATTGTTCGGATATGATTTGCATTTAGACAGATTCACCGATTTGTATTTAAATATTCCTATTTCTTCCAACCTTTATAAGAACGATGCTGTAAAAAGCTATGATAACTTATTTGAACAAGGATATGTTAAATATATAGTAATTGAAAATGAACCACGTTCGCTGCATCAAATGTCTGTTTTCTATCCAAATTTCAAATACTATACGAAGTGCAATCAGTTTTTGATTTATCGATATTTACCATCCATTTGATTATTTTTTAATATGTTATTTTTTATTTATACAAATTCATCCTTTTAATTACATTTGTATAAACTATAAATTTATGACTAAAACCTTTTCTGAAAAAGAGTTTGGTGATGCTTTAGATTTCTTTCATAAAAATGGCTATGTTGCCTTAGAAGGAACATATAATGATCACCTATTAGATAAAACCAAAAACTCTATTTTAGAGCTAATAGAATCAGAAAGAAATCAAATACACTCAACAACGTACAACGATTATGGATTCTTGTTATGTGCTGCTCATTATGCAGATAAACATCCTCATTTAATAGATATTTTAGAGAATGATTTACTTTTGCAATTTACAGAACTTATTATGCAAAAATGGTTTATTCTGTATCTGTATTCAAATAATTGTATTCCACCAAATAATAGTTCTAAAGCAGCCAGAATACATGTAGATACACCAAGATACATTAAAGATTTTATACCAACACTTGGCGTTATGATTACGTTAGATGATTATAACGAATTAAATGGAGCTACTTGGGTTTTGCCTAATTCACACGATCGATTAGAGGAACCAACAGAAGAAGAATTTTATAAAAATGCGATACGTTTAATTATTCCAAAAGGATCTGTATGTTTCTTTAATCCTAGAATGTGGCACGCCGCAGGCGCCAACCACTCAGATAAATGGCGATCTTGTTTATTATTAGCTTTTTGCAAACCTTGGATGAAACAACGTGTCGATATTCCAAAATTTATGTCTCATATCAATACGACTAATTATTCTCAACGATTGAAACAACTACTAGGATATAATAGTATTCCACCAGGTAATTTTAATGAATTTTATGGTGAAGAAAATGGGCGAACCTATACTCAACCATTTGTTTAATTTTTATTTTTCTAATAAATATATCCAATCGTGCCGTAGGCATTTGAATCCACTCTTTTCTAAAGCCCATGCACTATATGAATTGGATAATCTTGTAGAACCAATGATATATGGATAACCATAGTTCATGACAAATAATTTTGTTGCATTAGATAGTTTAAACTGGTATCCTTTGTTGCGCTCGTCATTCGCAACGGCAAGATAATATGGAAATGTTCCAGCATCGCCATTGCCTTCATTATAATGTTCAGAAATTACAGTACCGATTAATTTTTTTTCTTGGTTATAATACAAGTAAGCCACTTTATCTGGATATTGTCCGATGAAATTATCGCAAAAATAGGAAGTGATACATTGTAATTGTTTATCTATTGGAAATATTTCTAACAAATAATCTGGTGTATAATTTCCAAAAGGAATTTCATTATACGTTTCAATTACAAATTTGCTTAGTTCTTCTTTATGACTTTCAGTAGCTTTTACTGTAATTAAATCTTCATGTTCATGTACAAATGGAATTTCAAATAAATTTTTTGTTTTATATACTCTTAACACTTCTAATAAGGTTAATTTATGCTTTAACTTATGTAATTGATTGATTTGTGGCTGACCTAGATTCTTAACTTTTATTTTAATGTATTTACTTGTTGATTGATTGATTTCATGATGTAGTTGTTCCCAGTTGTCAAAAGTATCATCAATAGTTAATCGACTAAATGGCACTCCAAAAATTTCGCTTTCTTGTTTTGAATATTGAATCATATATTTGTATAGTTTTATGAAAATATCCATCGTTATTCCGATATATCAATCTATTGAAAATGCTGAAAAAGAATTACCGGAAGTAATTGAATATTTGAAAAATAAATTTAGAGAATTTGAACTTATTTTCATAATAGATAATTTATTTATTTCTGATAAAGTTCATGCGTTATTTGACGATAAGGAATATGTTTCTGTCTATACTTTAAATAAAAATTACGGTCAACAATTTGCTACACTATGTGGTTTTTATCTAGCAAAAGGAGAATATATTGTAAGTGTAGATGAAGATGTGTTTGAACATATTATGCAGATTGACGATCATTTTAATTTTAATAATTACGACGCGATGTATCTGTATTATGATAAAAAAAATATGTATCAATCAAAATTTAGATGGTTTTTGAGTAGTATTTATAAAAATATTTTACTCCAATTGGCAGGATTAAATTCATATTCAACAAGTTTTAGAATAATAAAATCTTCTTTGCGAGATAGTATTTTAAAACAACAACATATTTATTATAATATAGAACATTGTATTAGCCTCGAAACAAAAAGTATTGGCGTGCAAAGAATTAATATAAATGACATTACTGACCATAACTCATCCTACAATTATTCTAAGTTGATTAATATTGCTTTTCAATTTTTTTTGGAAAGTAGCACTTTCATATTTATAAGTATTTTGCTATTTATTCCATACTTTATTTTTTTAGCATATACAAAACAATATATTGTTGTAAGCTCGGTGTATTTAGCAATTATAAGTTTATGTACGATTTTTTATTATTGGAAACGATTTAAAAAACCCAAATTGAAAACATTGATCGAAGGTGCTATCTTATTAAAATAATACTAGGATTTGAGTCGATATTTAAACAGATTGAAAATAAACTCAAATATTGTCTTAAATCCAACGAAGCTAGCATTGCGTTCGTTTTTATAAAACATAGTAGAAATTTCTGCAATCTTCAAGTTTTGTTGAAATGCTTGAATCATAATTTCTGCATCGGTGAACCAATCATTAGAAATTAAGTTCATTTTTAGATATGCTTCTTTTGTAAGTATTTTTGGTTTGGAATTTATATCACGTATAGGAAAACGAGGCGCATACAGCAATCTAAACAATATATTGTACACATTCGATAATATGGTGCGAATCCAACCATCATGTCGTTTCGCTCTGTATGTTTTTACTAAATCATACTTGCCAAATTTTATAACGCCATATACTATCGGAATATCACTAGCTGGCATTTGAGCGTCACCATCAATTACCGCAATGTATTTGCCACTTGCTGCCGATAATCCGGAACGCATATCCCAACCCATTCCACCTTTTTTTTCTAAATCTAAAATAAGAATATTATCATGTTTTTGAGCGATAGATTTAGCAAGATTTAAGGTATTGTCTAATTTGTCTTTGTCGTAATTACAGACTAAAATAAGCTCGAATTGTACGTTTAATTGCGCTATTTCATCGAATAATTGTTGCGTAAATCGCTCGATAATATTTTCTGAGTGATAGCATAAAACAACTACTGAAAGTTCTATGTTTTTTATGGTTTGAGTCATGGACTAAATCAAATATAAAGTATAATTCTGATTTTTTTTATGGTTCTTAAAAAAAGTCGTATTTTCAATTTAAATACGAAACCAATCGCTTGAAACAATATTTACAAAAATTAAACAAACATACTTTTATTAGTTATGCATCTTTATGTTTAATCTTCTATTTACTTAGCATTCGCTTGCTACTTATATTTTCTTACACGTTAGATATAGATGGTGCGGAATTTACATTTGTGCATTATATTCAACAAGTGCTATCTGGCAAACCTTTATACTTAAATCCGTATGAAGTTCCTTTTTCTATTACCATTTATTCTCCATTGTATCTGATGTTGGTTGCCAAATTTTGCGCAGCTTTCCAGATTAATTATATATATGACGTACATTCAATTTTTATAGTTGGACGTTTATTTAGTTTTATTTTTTCAGTGATTGGAGCCATCTTTATTTTTAAATATTCGGTCAGATATTTGTCAAAATCAATGGCACTTTTTTGTACTTCGATGTACTTGATGTTGTTGTCTGGACATTCGTATGCAGTTCGTCCGGATAGCATGAAAATTGCATTTTTTATTATCTTCTTATTTTATTTTTTAGATACTGTAATTGAGAAAAATAAACAATCAAAATGGCTAGCATTAACCTTCTTGCTATTATCAATTGCTTCCAAACAAGATGCGTTCATTTATATACTTTTGGTTCAGTGGATATTTGTATTGATGTATAGAAACAAACAAATAATTCTGTTTTTCCTTTACAGTTTATTAAGTATCATTTTATTTTTTGGTTTATTTTATCTTATTTATGGAAAGCTTGCATTGGATAGTATCACCTTATTTAATTTACAAGTAATTACAACGTTTAAATTAAATTATAACTACTTCGTAATTGCTTTTAATCTAGTTCGTTTATTCCCATTTATTGCACTCTTCTTTTTCGTTGTGGTTCGTTTAAAAAATGAAAAATTAATGTTCACTTTAGCAATAATTGGGATAATTGCAACCATTCTAAGTTCAATGTCTATGCTGCGTCCAGGTAGTTTTATTAATTATTCGTATGAATTAATTGTGATATCTATTTTTTTATTCGTACTGTTTTTGAAAAATAATATACCTATCTTAAATAAAATTAAATTGCCGATTTTTCTTTATTGTTTATTTTTATTTGCCTCTAATGCGTTCATGCGAGTAAATGTAATTTATATAAAAAATGAAATACAATATAAAGAAGCCTATTATTCCAATTATGAAATGAGAAAACACGTAGCACCTATAATAAAAGAAAAAACATTATTCAACCCAGATTTGCAATTAAGTTTATTTTTCGCCGACAAAAATGTAATTTTTGGACATGAGTTTCATTTAGATAGAACGATGTATGCATTGTTAGGTTTGCCTTGTCATTCAAAACTATCACATGTATCCAGTCAAAAGTATGATGCATGTTTTAATGATGGAACAATTACGTATATGCTCATCAAAAACAATAAAACAAGCAATGAAGTGATGCGTACATATTATGCAGATTATCAATCAATTTATTTCGATAAAAACTATAAGTTGTATAAACGAAAATCAACTATTGTAAGTTTTTAAAATAATCGGATTTGATTTTGTCGCCTTTAGCACCATAATAATTACTGAGTTGTAATTGAAGTCGAGTCTCGTGATATCCCAATTGTATGGCTTTTTCAAAATAGAGTACCGCACTATCATCTTTTAAATTATTGGTATAATATAAGCCCATATTCATATATGGATACGGAATAGTAGGATATAATTTTATAAAACGATTGTTGATTGCTCTGGCAGTATCCATTTCATGAACATACATCGCACTTTGAGCATAATAATACATGGTCAACGAATCTTCAGGAGTAAGTTGGTACGTTTTTTGAAAAAATGTATAACTATTTCTGAAATCTTGCGTGTCAAAAAATAATTTAGCTAATTCAAAATTGGCATTTCTGTACAAACTATCCATGTACACTGCATATCCAAAATAAGAACGCGCGCTATCTATATTGTTCAAATTGTACCGATAAGTGCTAGCCACTTTATAATAAAATTCAGGATAATCAGGTGCTAATTCTATGCATCTTAGATAATGCTTTAGCGCTTCATTACCATATATAGTAGCCTTGTTTTTTTCTTTAGATTTTTGAGCATTATCCTTTAGAATATTGGCATACGTATAGTTACCTAAAACTGAATTTTCCATAGTTTTAATATCGTGCGACAATAAACTTATTTCATCATACCAATAAAAATTTCGTTGTATTGTCATAAATGAAAATACTATAAACACAATACTTAATGTTGTTTTTGCCAATTTTGTGTCTAGTAAATTCTGTTTAAATAGTTTAGAATGTATAAGCGTAGGTTTAGCAAGAAGACTCAATAAAATTACCACAAACCATATACTACTGATAAATAAAGCACGCTCTGAAAAAATACCAGTATATGGAACTAGAAAATTGGCATATAATGCAATTGCACCAAAATAACATAAAATATACAATCCAATAATTTCTCGTTTTAAAAATTTATAAACACCAAAAATTAAAAATAAAAGATGCATACTTAGAGAAATAAATGGAACTAAATTTCCAATACTTATTAATGGAAAAAGATTGTATCCGTAATAAAAGCGCAAAGGATATGGAAATAATAACATTTTTATATGGTAGGCTAGTACATTGAAAATAGTACCTATTTCTTGACTTATTCCTATATCTAAAACTAAAGGATTTTCAAAAAATAAAATAGGCCTAGTGTCTCCAATAAATATAGATCTCAAGGCTCTATAGGCTAAGAAAATTGCAAAAAAGATAAACAAGTAATTGGCTATACTACGCTTGTAGTTTTTCTGATAAAAATAAATTAGAATGATAAAACCTATAAAAATAAATGTGTTTAATTTACTTAATAACCCCAATGCTAAAAAAAATAGACTTAAGAACGCATTTTTAAGTCGATGCTGTTCCTTCGATAAAAAATCATTGCCATAACTTAAAAACAAAGTCCCAAATAATAGCACTAAAATCTCATCTCTATTTTTTAACGATGCGACCACTTCAGTGTGTAAAGGGTGCACTGCAAATAGCAAAATGGATAAGTAGGGAAGTGCCGGATGAATGGTGTCTAATTGAAATACAGATTTTAAAGCTCTAAAAAGTACCACCATTAATAAAGCATATAATAAAATATTTATTAAATGACTGATGTGTGGGTTTGCTCCAAAAAACTGATATTCGATGGCAAAAGTAGAAACGGCTACCGGTCTTCTATCAAAGGCTAAATCTTTTGTTTGAACATAAAAATTATCAAAAATATCATATATACCTGCAAAACCTTTAGGTACATAAGGGTTTTCTGTTACAATAATTCGATCATCTAAGCTATATTTATTAGAAAGTGTATTTCCATATAAAACAAACGATAAAATAACAAGTAAACCATAAAACCATTTTTCATGGTGGTGTTTTGTAGTGTTAATCATAGTTGGTGTTATTTAACAAATATACATTTTTCTATCTTTCGATAATAAGAATATTCAAAATACATTTTTTATCTTCAACACTCAATTTAGAATATGAGTGAGAAACACAGAGAAAGTTATCGAAAAATGGCATTATCGCCTTTTTTTAAAGCTGGATTGGTAAAAGTGATGCCAATGGGCGCAATTGCAGGTTTGAAAATAACCCAATTAGATGATCAACAGTGCAAAGTAACTGTACCGTATAAATACGTCAATAAAAATCCATTTGACACCACTTATTGGGCGGTTTTGGGTATGGCGGCAGAAATGGCAAGCGGTGCCATGGTGCAAATGTACACACACAAATTAGATCCTTCTGTTTCTATGTTTGTTACCGGCTGTGATGCCAAATTTATAAAAAGAGCTTTGGGTGTTACAACGTTTATTTTTTCAGAAGGACAAATGATTGCAGCTGCCATAGAAAAAGCAGTTAGCACACTACAACCACAAACAATACTGTGTAACACTAAAGGCTACGATAAAGACGGCAACATCATTGCTGATTTTAATTTTGAATGGAGCATAAAAGCGAGAAGTAAGAAGAAATAAAAAACTAAATTTATGTCAGGGCACTTTTCTTAAACCAGCATCCTTTACTGTTGTTTCATTTGCGTAGTTCAGCGAAGCAAACGTCACTTGTCAACTACCATTAGGTTTGTAATTTTTTTTGACTTAGACATACCTTTGGAAGACTAAGAATAAAAGTGATACTACTCGACTTTGTCTATCAATGAGTATAAAAAGACAAAAAAATTAAACTTACAACGAGTTAACCTATATTAATTTCGAAGCTGTCAAAATAGACAAAAAGGCAACCCAAAATTGGAGTTGCCTTTATTAAATGTTTAGTCTCTACTTGTTTTCTACAGATTTACTGCATTCCATTTTGTGATGGCACTTGTCAAAGTACTTGGGTTTACCTACTGTGGCAAACAATACGCCAATGGTGATGATAGCACTTGCTATGGCGATTAAAAATTTTGGCTTTCTTTTCATTTTTTTACTTTTTTTAAAAATTAATAATTTTGTTTGTTGCATCTTCCACCAAAGCGGTTTTGCATTTTTTCTTTCATTGTGTTGAATTCATCATCATTCATATTTCGTATTTTTTCTGCAAATGCAAAAGGTGGCATTCCCATTGTTGAAAACCTTCCTTCCATTCTTGCTCTTCCCATTCCAAAAGGTGTAAAGATGAATTTGAGCAATAGCACAATGAATAATAATGGGCCAGTAAAGAATACAAATGTTCCTAATAAGGCACCTCCGATAATTGATTTTAAAACTGATTTTGTCATTTTTTTTATTTTTTAATTGTTTATAATAAGGAAGACGAATTGCTTTTGATTTTACTTTATATTATTTTATTTTTTTAAAATTAAATCGTTATTCGCTTTCTATATTAGGTAAGACGATTGACTTTCATTTTTACCTTAAATAAAACAAAAAAGCCCATAAATAAATTATTTACGGGCTTTTGCTTATTCAGTATTTTATTAATTCTTACATCTATTTTTCCATTCCTCTTTAAACTGTTGTCGTTCTTCATCGGTCATATTCATCATTTTTTCTTTAAATTTTGAATTGGCAAATGGTGGTTTTTTCTTTCCAAACCCAAAACTTCCTACTAATATTCGGCTAAATAAAAACAAGCCCAATGCTTGTAAATAGGTGATTGCTTTTAATCCAAAAATTATGGGCATTAGCCAATTCCAAAGTAACATGACAATGCCACCTACTGCAAAAAACAATGCGATAGGAATTAATATAAATAGTGGCCTTCTGTTCATTTTTAATATTTTAATTCGTTGTACAAATGTTGTAATCGTTTTTTTAAATGCTTGGTAGCATAACCTTTTCTGCTAATAATGGTTTTCAGGTTTTCGCCTGTTTCATCGGCTATTTTTTGCAAAGTTTTATCTTCTATTTCATTTTCAATAAAAACAAAACGCTGGTTTTTGGGCAATTCGTCCAATGCTTTTATCAATTCATCCCAAAATAAGTCTTTAAACATTGCCAATTCCGGATTATTGCTGTCATCTATGAGCAGCGTATCTTTTATAGAAAAATCACCTTCTTCATTTTCATAGGTGTAATCTTCCAGATTGTCGGTTTTCTTTTTTCGGTAAAAATCGATTATTTTATTTCGTGAAACGGCATAAAGCCAGGCACTTGCATTGTCAAGTTCATCAATATTGGAAAAATTACTAAATTGATACCATACTTCTTGCAAAATATCTTCGGCGTCTTCTACAATATTGACTTTATTTTTTATAAACGCAAATAACTGTTTCCTCATCATATTGATTGTTTGAGAAACTGTATTTTTTGTTTGAATTTCGTTCATCTTGATATTTAAAATGGCATCCATAACATAGATGACGAATATGCATAAAAATTACTTTACTTTAAGACAAAAAAAATGTGCTTATGCCAGTTTGTAAATTTTAGTTATTTGATAGAGAGACATACTTGTATAATTCTGAAGGATTTTCGGCTTGTTTTACCAAATAATCAGCTACATCTGTACGGTTTATTCCACCAATATTTATTCCTTTAAATAGTTTAGTTTCTACTCTGTATTTTTCAGTTAATGGTTTATCTTTTAGTATTCCTGGTCTTACAAATTCCCATTTCATTTTTGAGTCAGCAATGATTTCTTCCATTTTTGTTTTGTCTTTATAAATATTTTTGAGCAACAATGCGAAAAATATTTTTGTAATAAAACTATTGTAAGCTCCACTGTCGCCTGCTCCAAACCCAGTTAATACTATGAATGGAACTTGTGTATTGGTTTCTGTTTGCACTTCTACCAAAAGTTTTGCAAAGTCGGAATATAAAGTGGTAGCCTTCGTAATCAAACTTTTCCCTGTTCCTAATGCAACAATTACTGCATCTGCATTCTCGATAGATTTTTTTAAATCTGCTTTATTGGTGGCATTTCCTTTTAGCGTTGTCAGGTTTTTATCCTGCAAACTAATTTCAGAACGAGAAAGGGTTGTTACTGTATGATTTCTTTGTAACGCTCTTTTTACGGCTTCCAAACCAACACCTGCCGAAGCACCTATTATTGTAATGTTCATTTAAATTGATTTAATTATTTTGGCAAAGATATACATATAGTATCTAAAATATACTACATTTGTAAAAAATACTACTATCTTTTAGGATACTACAAAGTTTTCAAAATGAAGAATAAACAAAAGCAAATTCAGTTAAGAGACGTTCAAGATGTAATTGATATGATTGGTGGTCGTTGGCGTGGCGCAATTTTAGCAAGTTTATGCGACAAGGAAAAAAGGTTTAATGAACTTAAAAGAGATTTAGGTAGTATAACTCCACGAACGCTTACAAAAGAATTGAAATATCTTGAAATGAATAAATTGGTCAGCCGTGAAGTGGAAACAGAAAGTGCTATATCAGTTGTGTATAGTCTTACCAAACACGGCAAATCGTTAGAACCATTAATTGGGCAAATTGTTATTTGGGGTCAAAAACATAGAAAAGTCGTTTTAGGTTAGTTTTGTCAGTTTGTTCGATGTTGGCGTGTGAAACGTCCTAAAATTAGGTTACTTTTTTTGTTCATTATTACACGTTTTAGTTCAACTCCTTTTTAAGGATGAGACAGATACTGCTAAAAACAAATTAAAATAGTTCGTAAATGTGCTACCTAAAGCGTTGGGATAACTAATTCATAAAAACCCCATTCACATAATCAAATGGAATTTTTTCTTGTTCCAATCTCCAGTTGTTCGTTTTTAAAATTTCGTAAAGCTGTTGTTCTTCGTCTGTCAAGTTTAGTTTTGTTGAAATATTTGTCGGTGTGCCATTATCTTTTTCAAAGAACTTTTCAAAAGTTTGCTTGTCCATTAAAACGCTTTTGGTCTGAGGAAAATAACTTCTGAATTGCGATAAAATTTCAAAGCCATGTACATCAATGTCGCCCCAATACAACAATTCAAGATTGTCAAACCAGCGAACATTTTTAAGATTATGGACACTATATCCACTACCGAATATTGCAATCGTTTTATCCATTTTAGGAAGTGTCAAAGTTGTGTAAAGTGTTGTTTTATTTTCTACAACTAAAACTTTTCGGACAGGTAAATATAATTTTTCAAATTGGCTGACAGGAACTGAAATGTCATCAACTCCTGAAAAGAATTTTTGGCTGATTTCCTTGTCAAGAACTTTAAAACGAATTTGAGGCTCGGCAAATTCCAGATTAAATCGCTTTTCAAACTCCTTTTCTTCGATGTTGATGTGTTCTGAAATAAGAACATTAAGCAATTCTTTGATTACACTTTGATTTTTTTCGATAAACTTGGTGTGAACTTTAATTGGTAATTCTCTTATGTACAAATTTGGTTTTGGATTTTGTTTGAAGTATTCACACACTTTCAAAATACTTTCCCATTCATTTGTATTGTCAATGACTTTTTTAGGATTCTGGATTATCCATTCCTTTAATTCTGGAAAAGCATTAATAATTTTCTCAATGTTTATCTTGAATAACTCTACATCTTTTTCTTTATTCAAAAACTTCAAAAAATCTATTTCGGTGTCAAAGAAAATGGAAGTCGGTAAGTCTTGTGTGCCTAAATGTTTTGTTTTTACTTTCTGAAATTCTAATGTGTAGCCAAATCCTTTTTTTTCTTTGGATTGACTAACGACTTGTTGAATTTCTTTTTCAAATTCCTGCAATGATGATTTTGTATATGACTTATCACCACGAATAACCAACTTTTCAAATAGTTTGTTTTCAACCAATGATTGAAGAAAAGAAATGTATTTTCTTTCAGTTTTGTTCTTTATTTCTTCTGGCGTAATCATTGACTCAAATAATTTGCTTTTTCTTCTTTGAATTGTTCAATCGGCATATCATACAGCCAAGAATGTCGTTCTTCTTTTCGTTCTATAAAATGCACAAATGAAATATCATTCTCTACAATGTGAATATTATCGCTTGGCGTAACCACCAATAACTGCAAATGAAGCTGTTTACAAAGCGTAATCAAATAACGTGCTTTGTCTTCATCTTGTGCTTTAAAGGCTTCGTCAATGGCAATAAATCGGAACGAATTACTTTGTAATCCTTCTTTTGTCAAACCAAATTGATAAGCGATTGCAGAGCCTAAAATTGTATAAGTCAATTGGGCTTTTTCTCCACCAGAAAGTTGACCCATTGCTTCATACGTTTTGAACTTTTGATTGGTTTCTTTATAAAATTCTTCTGCTTTGTAGCTAAACCAAGAGCGAACGTCCATTACTTTTTTACGCCATTCTTCTTTGTCTAATTTAGTAATCAAAGGTTCTATGTGATTATAAAAATGGTTTTTTCGACCATCAATAGAAGCATCAACTTCTCTGATATTCGGAATCGCCTTTTCAAGAAGATTGCGGAACTCTTTTACTTCATCATTGATTTTATTTGGTGCTACCAATTGAATGTATGTTTTTGGATTGTTTTTAAAATCAATTTCCTTCAATGAATCGTTCAAATGCCTGATGTTTTCTTTGATTGAATCTGACCAGTTTTCAAAAAACATTCTGAAATCGCCAACTTTGTTAGTGATGGTTTCCTGCAAATAATCATTGAATTTCTTTTCAAATTTTGGAAGATTATCTTTCTCTAATTTCTCTAAAAAGTTTTGATATTCACTGATTAAATCCAAATTGGTAGAATCTGGCAAAGCATTTACATCAGAACGCCAATCTTTGAATTGGGCTGTAATGTTTTCGGTTGGTTGTTTAAAGGCATTTATTTTAATTCTTACTTCGCTTTCTTTTTGTTGTTTTTGCCTATTTAGTTCTGATATTTCTCTTGAATTTTCGTCTTGAAATTTCTTACGACTTGTTTCAAAATGTGCGTATTCAATGTTCAATAAATCGGGATTTTGATTTTCAAATGTTGATATATCAACACTGCCAAAATGCTCGACAATAGTTTTGTTATCTTTTATTGCCTTTTCAACATTCTCAACTTGTTGCTTCTTTTTGAAAATGTCTTGACCTTTATTGAAAATATCAACCTCCGAAAGTTTTTTCAAGTTGTCTTGAACTTTTTTCAGCTGCTCTTGCAATTGTTTAACTCGGTCGTTTGTTTTTTCTAAGGCTTCTTTCTGTGCTGTCTTTTCCTGTATTTCATTCGCATAGAACTGCCAATTTATATCGTCATATTTATCAAATTTTGAAAACAAATCTTGACATTTATCTCTGAAAACGCCTAAGTTTCTTATCTCGGTATTTTTATTGGCAATGAAGGTTTTGTTTTCTTTTTGAAGCTCTTGTTGTTTTTTCAACTCAACAGTTAAGACTTTAATCTTTTCTTTATTATCCCAACCTAAAACATAATTTTCTTTTCTTGAAATGTGCGGACGGTCGTCTTTTTCGTGTTTTCCTCTTTTGAATTTTATCAAACCGTTTTGCGTGATTGCCATTTCAGTATGACGCTCAAACTCTGAAAGATTGTCCACGCAGGTAAAATTGAATTGAGCTTCCAAATAATTCTCAATCCAATCAGCATAAACTGTTTTTGGTTTGATTTCTATTTTATTGACTAAGTATTTTTCACTGGTGTTTTTGTTTTGAAAATTTTTCAGACGATCTTGTTCTTCGTATTTATCGTAACGAATTCTACCTTTCAAGTTATTGCTGTTCACATATTGGTTTACCTGCGAATAATACTTTTGCGGAACAATCAACCGCAAAGCAAAATTGTGCAAGACTTTTTCAATAGAAGATTCCCAGTTTTGTTCATCGTCTTTTAATTTAATCAATTCTCCAATAAAAGGAATTTCTTCTCTACTTGCTCCAATGTGTGCAATAATTTCATCTCGTATTTCGGCTTCACGACCAGCGATGTTGTTTTTATTTTCTTGAAGTGTCTTTATAGTTTTTACTAATTCTTCTGTGTCCTGTTTAAGTTTGTCTTCTTCATTTTTTAATGCACGAAGATTTTCATTTTCTTCTTCAATGTTCAGTTGTGTACTTTGTTTTAATTGTTTTGCACTTTCTCGGTTTTCTAAAAAAGTTTCTTCACTTGGATTGGTGGTTAATTCAATGCTTTGAGCGATTTTGTTGTAATCGTCAAGTTTCTTACTTCTGTTATCTTTTAAAGTAGTAAGGCTTTTAATTTCCTTTTCTAAATCCTTTATTTTGCTGCCGACTTCATCTTTTTCAATGGCAATAGAAATCGTTCTTTCTTCTTGTTTTAATTTTTCCTCTTTGCTTCGCAATTCGGCTAAATCATCATTCAATCGTTGCAACTCTTCCTTGCATTTTTCTAATTCTTTTTCGCCTAACTCAACGCCTTTCTTTGCAAACCAATAAACGGCCGTTTCCTTTGATTTTTCTAATCGGAATAAATCGGTTTTGATGTTGGTCAATGTTAACGCAATTTCATTGATAGGCGTTAGTTGTTTGATTTGTTCTTTGGCTTTCTCAATGTTGGTTTTAGCGTCCATTAAAGTCAAAAAACTTTCTTTCAATTGGATAAATTCTTCTTCCGCATCTTGTTCCTCTAACATATTGGTTCTGATGAACTCATCCAAATCTTCCAACACTTTCACACCAACAACTTGATTAAACAAACTCAATGCTTTCACTGAACGCATTCCGAAAAGGTTTGCCATTCTTTCGGCATAAGCGGTTGGACCGTCTAAAAATTCGACTTTCTTTTTAGTAGCATTTGTATTGTATATTTTATCCAATCTTCTTTTCCATAAACCTTTGGAATCAAAATCAGCAAAATCTTTTTCTACTTCAAGCGGAACGTGTGCAACTCCAAACTGCCTTCTCAATTCATTATTAGAAAACCAACGAACTTGAAACAAAGTAATTTGCTTTTGGTCGGTGTTTTCAAAATGAGCCAAAATCACGGAATAGTCGTTCGTGGTGCGTAATTTTTGGGTAGAAGATGACGTTTTTCCTTCTTCTTGGATATTTCCGTAATGTCCTAAAATATACGTTTCTTCGGTTCTGTCGCCTTTTTTTTCAACGCCTGATGATTGATTGTAAAACCTGTCCTTTTTTGCAGGAACCATCAAGGTCAGCAAAGCATCAATATAGGTACTTTTTCCCGATGCATTTGCACCTGTCAATAGCGAATTATTCCCTTGCGGATTAATTCTAAAAACATTTTTGTCAAAAGTTCCCCAGTTAAAAACTTCCATATATTGAAGTCTGAAACCCGCTTTGTCGGAACTTGTGCTAAATAGACTCAACATATTCTTTCAGTTTATTTTGAAATTCCTGTAAAATATTCAGTGTTATTTTTTCTTTGATAATGCGGTGTATCTGGTATTTTGTTTCGTTGTCTTTTTTGCTAATTTCTTTCAAATAACCCAAATCAACCACTCTTTTAATGTAACTATCCAAATCTTTTTGAAATTTCAGTTTATTGTAGCCTTCTTGTAAAAATAGTTCTAATTCATCTTTAATCTCTGAATCGGTAATAAATTTTTCAGTTGCCAACTGTGTTGGGTTACTGTCAAATTCCTCTAAACTTTGCCTTAAAACGACAAGCACAATCGAAGTTTCAAAACCAATTTGTCGTCTTGTTACCAATCCAAGCGTATTACCTTCGTTGTCTTCCAATTGTTTTACAAAAGCAAAACCTTCATCTTTCTTCACAATGAGTTCTAAACCAATTAGACCAATGTATTCCTGTATTTCGTGTTGATAATTGATAAGGTCTTCCCACACATTTGAGGTTCGCTCAACAGTCGATTTAAGTAATCGTACAATTGCTTTGCTGTATGGTTTTATATTTTGTTCTAAATGGCTCATTTGGTCAAGATTATTTCAGGGATTTTGATTTGCTTTTTATTCTCCACATCAAACACGATGTTTTGCGTTTTTTCAGGACGAATACTGTGTTTAAATTCTTTTACAATGCCTATGTAACCAAACAATTCGGGCAATCCTTTTTCAAGTCCACCGTAATTTTCAATTACTTCTAAAAGTGTTGTTTGTGATTTTTCTTGCAAAATTTCTTTAATTCTTTTCCGCAATAACGCTTTATCAATATTTGTTTGAGAAAATAATTTCCCAAGATGTTCAGATGAAGTAATATCGTCATCTGCAATGATTGGTTTGTTTGTGTAAGTAACCGTTTCACTTTGTTCGGTCGTCAATTTTCGTTCAAATGGAATGTTGATTTCAACAACGGTTTCCAGTTCAAACGAAATTTCCGGTATCTTCTTTGTTTTATTGATCTCAATAAACTGTTTCTTGATTTCTTGGATAATCTTTTTCGTTGCTTCCGATTTTGAACTTTCATTTTCACGTATTATACGGCTTAATTTTTCAGCCATTTTATCGTTGGCTTTATACACTTTTCTGCCTGAATTGTACAGATGATTTTTCATCCCTTTCAGAAAAGAATCCTTTACTGGAATGGCTTTTTCTTCTAAAGTATGATACAATTCTTTGGTCAAAATTTCCCATTTATTTTGTAAATCAGGATTGAGGATAAACGACCAAAATGCGTAAAAACTTTTTCCTTGCTGACTGTCTTTCAATTCATCAAGAGCATCAAACGTAAACGCCAAAATATCGCTCTTGGTCAAACTTACGTCCGAATGTTTTTGATAAATACCTTTTGTAATTTCTTTAAAATTATCTTCTACTTCCTTGAAGTCAGATAATAATTCTTTGGCAGATTGATTGAGTTGATTAAAACGTGGAACGATTTCAAATTCTTCAAACACTTTTACATCTTCTCCGACTTTTATTCGTTGGATTTGTTGCTCAATTTCCAATTTCTTTTCTTCCAACAATTGAATACGTTTTTCGGTATCCTCATTGGTAAATTCTACCAACTCTTTTAACTGATTCAAAATATTGTTGAATTTCGATTCCGTGCCAACAAATTCTTCTTTTTTCAAACTCGCCAACCAATCAATAACTTTGCTTGAATGTGCAGAAAGTTCATAAAACACTTCTCCTTGTTCATCAGGATAATTGGTCAAAAAGCCTTTATTTGTCCAATGTAAAATGTACTTTTTGGCTTTATCCTCATAAGTGTCATACGGATTGATTTCGCTGTCTTCGTCATTTTCGATTTGTTTGTATCCCAAGAAGTCTGCTAATTGAATATGAATGTTTTCTGATGAAATAACGGCTTTTTGATTGAATGTATTTACCAAAAACTCAATAATCATTTCCCGATTTCTCAAACGCAACAATTCAACACTTGGCGAAGCGTTGAGCGTGTTTAGTATTTGAGAAATGTCAGTCATTTTTATTTTCTTAGTTCGTAAATTCTATACCAATAGAAAAACGCTTCGGGATTGGATTTTTTAAGTTTGTTCAACTTGCTGTTGAGTGGTTCACCAATCTGCCAATCTTTCATAAGTAGCGGATTTTCAAACTTATCAATTACTTTTGTATCGTGCTGTATCAATACCGAAAGGTAAGCCGCTTTTGAAGCGTGAGTGATTGCTTTTTCGATGTGATAACTTTCCGAAAAAATAAAGCCTTTTATTCGTAAAATTCCGTTGAGCAATTCTTCAAAATTGCCTTTGCCGTCCGCACCTCTTGTTACAATACAAAGTGAAGTTTCGTAAATATCTTGCAATACGTCATTTTCGTTTATACCTTCGGAATTATGGTAAGCAATTTCCGTTTTCGCAAAGCGATAAAATGTAGTTTTAATGGTTTCAATATCTGTTACTGCATCAAACAAATTCCCGATGTCGTAGAGTTGTTTGATGATTTCCATATTCATACTGTCGTCTTTTTTGAAGTAGGGAATACCTGTGGTGTTCGGAGCAAAAGCAGTGAGTTTGTCGCCCAAAATATCTTCCAAACTTGGCACGTTTACGTTCAACGGTTGGTCTATAATCGGCACAAAATCCGATTGGATAGGTAGAGAAACAAGATTTGTGTAGTTCACTTCTTCAAACAAAATATCCAACAACACATATTCTTCGGTCTTGTTGGTTTTGTGCGATGGCGTGTAGAAAAACTTGTAATGTTCTTTTTTGATTTTTGAAGTTGTACTGCGGTGTTGCAATTCTTTTCTCAAAAATCCTTGTTCCTGTATGATAGACTCTAAAATGGTTTCCAAATTTTTAGTTTCGCTTGGCAGAATGATGTCAATATCTATCGAAAGTCGCTTTGTAGAATTGAAATGCAACATCAACGCTGTTCCACCTTTGAAAACAAAAGGAAGGTTTTGCTTTGCCAAACCTTCCAACAACAACAAAGCACAGATAACCTTTCCCACAAGGATTTTATCTGCATTGCTATGTTGCTTTGACACTTGGTTAAGCCACTCGATTGATATTTCGTTTTTGTTTATCACTCTATATAACGGCAGTTAGTTTTATTTACTGCCATAAATTTGAAATTGTTTTTACAAATTGGTTTAGTTCTTGTTTTTTACTTCTTCTGTCGGCATAGCGAAGCATTTTATTTTGGTTGATAGTGTATTTATCAAAAGCATTTTTAAAAATCGTTCGCATTTCCGAGTCCTGTTGAGCCGAAAAAATCACATCATCACAAAAAATATCTACCAACATTTTTTCAATACTCGCGGTTTCGACTCCGTTGATGTTTTGCGTTGGTGCTTCGGTAACAAGTGGCTTTATGATAAACACTTCGTATTCGTTCACCACATATTTTTCCAAAATGTCTTTTGTTGGTTCAATGAAAACCGATTTTTTTATTTCACGTAGAAAGTAGAAAATCGAATTGGTTGTTTCCTTGTCAGTTTCCACCAAAACAAAAAACTGATTGGGTTGATGCAACATAAATTCGTTCAAAAGAGAAGTGCTCCAAACACACAGATTAGAGTATGGAAATTCAGTTTTAAGTTTTTTGAAAATGCTTTTTGTTGCTGATGAAATTTCAGGAATGTAGTTTTTGCCTTCTCCTAATGTGAATTTTCCTCTGCCGATACGATTTAAAACTCCCTTTTGTGTTAACGTATAAACACGCCAATTTACAGTTGTCAGTTTTATGTTGTTTTCTTTTTGCTCATAAAACGTAATAATATCCTGCGTTTCAAAAACAGCTGTGTTCTTGAAATGGCGTTTTAATTGATGGGTATGTAGTTTGTCCGTTGCGATGATTTACTAAATTTAAAGCAAAGATAATAAGAATCTATGAAGCGGCAGTTGTTTTTTAAAAATGCCATAAAATAGGGTTTTCAATGAACTGTCTTGGGTGCAGTTGGGCAAAATTAAATGTGAACCCCTTTGACTCGTCCTAAAATAAGTTTACCAATTTAGTTAATTAATCCTGTTACAAGTTTACAAATAAAACTTAATCCTGAATAATGTTTACAGGAATTGTTTTGAAGTAATTTTTCCATAATTTTTTTGTTTTAGTATTGTGTTGATGAATGAATTGCGGTGTCATTAAATTATTGCTTAGATGCGGTCTGCTTTCATTATAGCTATTTACAGAGCGTTTGAGTA